>Ga0209384_1000748_pt1 | contig 18909 bp, 12 predicted proteins | sample CoawatmetaG05DNA_FD_187511 | JGI IMG/M metagenome (GOLD analysis project Ga0209384, IMG submission 187511) | Marine microbial communities from the West Antarctic Peninsula - Coastal water metaG058-DNA (SPAdes) (version 2) | ecosystem: Environmental > Aquatic > Marine > Coastal ... | reverse complement strand
GGCGCTGCCGTATCGATAACTAATGCTTTATTAGCTTTAAGTGAATTCACCTCTCCGGGTGAAGCTAAAGTTAATATAGCCGCATTTAAAGCATCATCATTTATAGTTCCTGAATTTAAAGGAATCAATGCCAATCCGGAAGTATAATCCGCCACATAAGCGTAATTACCAATGACCGTGACACCACGAGCAAATCCACTTGTGTCCTTGTAAACTGGGGCTCCAGGACTAGTTGGATCGGTAATATCTATAATAGCCAAACCAAAACTAAAATCCGCCACATAAGCGTAATTACCAGCTACCGTTATATCATAAGTATTTCCACTTGTGTCCATGTAAACTGGGGTTCCAGGACTAGTAGGATCGGTAATATCTATAATAGCCAAACCGGAAGCTTGATCCGCCACATAAGCGTAATTACCCACTACCGTGACACCATAAGCATCTCCAGTTGTGTTACTGTAAACTGGGGTTCCAGGACTAGTTGGATCGGAAATATCTATAATAGCCAAACCTGAAGCATTGTCCGCTACATAAGCGTAATTACCCACTACCGTGACACCATAAGCATCTCCAGTTGTGTTACTGTAAACTGGGGTTCCAGGACTCGCTGGATTAGAAATATCTATAATAGCTAAACCTGAATTTTTATCTGCTACATAAGCGTAATTACCAACGACCGTGACACCTTTAGCATTTCCAGTTGTGTTCATGTAAACAGGCGTACCAGGACTTGCTGGATTAGAAATATCTATAATAGCCAAACCGGAAGCGTCATCCGCCACATAAGCGTAATTACCAATGATCGTGACACCACAAGCAAATCCACTTGTGTCCTTGTAAACTGGGGTTCCAGGACTCGCTGGATTAGAAATATCTATAATAGCTAAACCTGAAGCATTGTCCGCCATATAAGCGTAATTACCAACGACCGTGACGGCACGTGCAAATCCACTTGTGTCCTTGTAAACTGGGGTTCCGGGATTAGGTTCAGAACTAGCAAGTGAGCTAGTATCTACATAATCTAAATCACTAGAGTTGTGACCAGTTGCTACTGTGTAATTAAAGGTTAACGTATTGGTTCCAGTTCCAGAGCTGTAATCCACTACTGCATCAGAGCTTCCTGTTTCCAAAGTTAATGTTGGTATTCCTGTTACATTGACCGCTTCATTAAAAGTTACAGTAACTGGTATTTGATCTCCTAGTTTGTAAGAACCATCTGTTTTTGCTGAAGTGACATTAACAACTGTTGGAACAATTCCGTCTAAAGCTAATGCTTTATTTATCGCTAAAGAGCCAGCAGCTCCCAAAGCAGGTAATGTTAAAGTCGCCTCGTTTAAGGCAGCATCTTTTATAAACCCTGAGTTTAATGGAATAACAACTAAACCATCATTAAAATCAGCTATATAAGCAAAATTTCCGTTGATAGTTACAGAATAAGCGAAAACTGTATCCGTGTAAACAGGTGAACCTGGACTGGTTGGATCAGTAATATCTATAATTGCTAAACCTGTTGTAGAATTCGCTATATAGGCGTAATTACCATCAATAGTGACTCCGTAGGCAAGAGCATTGGTGTCCATGTAAACAGGCGTACTAGGATTTATTGGATCTGTTATGTCAATAATTGCTAAACCTGAAGATCCATCTGCTACATAAGCGTAATTACCAACCACAGTGACACCCTTAGCTTCCCCATTTGTGTCCATATAAACTGGGGCTCCAGGACTCGTTGGATTAGAAATATCGATAATAGCTAAACCAAATTCAGAATCCGCCACATAAGCATAAGTACCAATAACTACGACATCATTGGCATTTCCCTGAGTATTCACATAAACAGGTGTATCAGGATTGGATGGATTAGAAATATCAATAATAGCTAGACCTGAATTGAAATCTGCTACATAAGCATAATCACCAACAACAGTGACTGACCCAGCATTTCCAGTAGTGAACTCATAAACAGGACTGCTAGGATTGGCTTTGTCAGAAACATCAATAATAACTAGACCTGATGACCCATCGGCTACATAAGCGTAATTACCAACCACAGTGACACCCTTAGCTTCCCCATTTGTATCCATATAAACAGTTGAACCAGGAACGGATGGATTAGAAATATCGATAATAGCTAAACCAGATTCAGAATCCGCAACATAAGCGTAATTTCCGATAACAGTGACTCCCTTTGCCTTTCCATTTGTATTTTTAGATACAGGAGTTCCAGTAGTTGGTCCAGGACAAATAAGTGAACTAGTAGACACATAATCTAAATCACTTGAAGTATGACCAGCTGCTACGGTATAATTAAATTTCAAGGAGTTGGTTCCAGTTCCATAACTATAATCCACTACCGCATCAGTTCCTCCCGTTTCCAAAGTTAATGTTGGTATTCCCGTTACATTGACTACTTCACTGAAAGTAATGGTTACTGGAATAAGATCTCCTACTTTATATGAACCATCTATTTTTTCTGAACTTACATCAATAACTGTTGGCACTCCCCCATCTACAATTATTGCTTTGTTTTCAGCTAAAGATCCAACTGCTCCAATAGCCGGTAAAGTTAGAGTAGCCTGGTTTAAAGCAGCATCTAGAATAGTTCCAGAATTAAGTGCAAGCGAGTTGATGTCGATATAATTTAAATCACTGGAAGCGTGACCAGCAGCTATTGTATAATTAAAGGTTAATGTATTACTTGCGGATCCAGAGCTATAATCAACTACTGCATCACTTATTCCTGTTTCTAAAGTTAATGTTGGAACTCCTGATACATTGACCACTTCACTGAATGTAATATTAACTGGAATTTGATCTCCTTGTTTGTAAGAACCATCTAAAATTAAAGAAGTTACATTAGTTACAGTTGGTATGGTGGTGTCTATTACCAGCTCTTTGTTTGCTGAGAGGGAATTAGCTTCACCTGGAATAGGCAAAATTAAATTCACATCAATATTATTTAAATCCTTTACACTGCCTCCACCAGTATTAATAATTTGAAAACCAGAACTAGTATTTCCTACAAAAAGATTGTTTCCAATAACAGATAATTTAAATGCAGTGCCAGCAGTATCAAGATTATCAACCTCAGTTAAATTTTCAGGATCAGAAATATTATATATTGAAACTCCCCTACCACCACCTGCCAAGTAACCAACATCTTCAAATATTAAAAATTCATAGGCACGTGTATTGAGAGTTTTAATATATTTAATGTCTTTTGGATCAGAAATATCGTAAATTTCTAACCCATCAGGTAGTGGGTTAGGGCTTGATAAATAAGCATAATTACCATAAATACTAATTCCAAACGCGCCGGCATTAGAGTTATGTTGTGAAGCAAGAACTGGGTTGCCTGGATCAGAAATATCAACGACTTTAATACCTTTACTGTAGTCAGCTAAGTAAGCGTAATCCCCTACAACTTGGACTTGGTAAGTATTTCCGTTAGTATCATAATTACCTTTAAAAGTAGGTTTTAGTGGATCCGAAATATCTATTATTGTTAAGCCAGATTCGCTGTCTGCTGCATAAAAATAATCTCCATCAATAACCCCATCTCGAGGTTGACCTGTTGTATCATAGGTCGCAACTCTTACTGGATTTAACGGGTCAGAAATATCAACAATGTGAACACCAGCAGAAGCAGCGGATATATATGCATAATCGCCTCTTATTTTAATTCCAGAGGGTCGTCCTGCTAAAGAAATTCTTTTTTTAAAATCTGGATCAGATAAATTTGAAATATCACTTACTGATAAAGAACTCGAAGAATCATTAAAGTCTAAAGTATAAAGGTAATTTCCTTTAGCAGCTATACCATACACTGTACCAATATTAGCAGTAGTAACTTTAGCTTTTAGTGTTAGTTTTGTTGGAGGAAAAAGAAGTGCGTTTCTATTTAAATAACCTAAATCACTACTAAAGTGATCAGATTCAACTAAATAATTAAACAACAGAGAACTGGTTCCGGATCCACTAACATAATTTAATACTGCATCATTAGTTCCTGTTTCCAAAGTAAGTGTTGGAACTCCTGAAACTGTGACATTTGTATCAAAATTGACATTAATAGGAATTACTTCCCCTTGTTTATAAGAACCGTCAGCTTTTGTTGAAGTTACATTAGTAACAGTCTGAGATAACCCAACGAATGAGAATAATATAAATAATAAAAATGAAAGAACATTTTTCATAATTAAATCTTCATATAAAATTTTACGCTAATTTAAAACAAATCAATCAATGGTCAAATAATAATGTAAAATGGTTTCCAACCTTTACTATCGAATATGAATAAATGTAGTTAACATTTTAGTTAATTGCATTTATTCGTTGTTAGCCTTATTCTTTTTTTATCTAAATACGGTTCATCTGCTTTATAAGTAAATTTGTTTATTCCATGGATTCGGAATTATATTTTCCCACTCACCTTGAACTATTTTCTTTTTCATTAACGGATATCCTTCTTTTATTAATTCTTCCCAAAGGAAAACATGAATATTGGTTTTCATTGACTTATTATATTTTAAATTTATCTTATCCGCTTTGAACCAAGAAGCTACTTTCAGTCCTTTTCTAATCATAAATTGACTTAAGCCAATCTCAACCTCATTAATGATAGCATGTCTCAATTTTTTTTTATTTTTTATTAAAAAAATTTTTTCGAACTCAACATCTTTAAAATACTCAATTAGTAGATTAATTGCATTGTTTTTAAAAATTAAAAAGTGGCTCTGAATATGATATGTTTTTTCAAATGAATCCGTAATTCCACAAAAATTGGAATCATTTAATTTGCACCAATTAAAAAAACTATTTAAACTCATATTTTTTAATAATATATTGCTGTTATTTATTAATCCCAAAAAATTATATTTTGACATATCAGTTTGATTTATGGCTCGATAGAAAAAACCAAAATCATACCCCCTATTCGGAAGAATTAGATATTCAAATTTATCGTTTTTTGGTTTCACATTAGTTATTACGATAACTTTATCAAAATACTTTTGCAACTCTTCAATGTATGGTAAGTCCATTTCGTGAAATGATCCTGTATTCCGCCACCATCTCAGTTGCAACCATGATCTCTTTAATGGTATGTAACTAACAAAGAAACATAATGATTTCATATGATATATAAATTTAAGTTTCTAATATTAATTTGTCTTTGCTAACTTGAAATTTCAAGTAATTAAGGCTAAAGTAGTATAAGTTTGATGGAAAAGGTGGTCTTTCCTTTATCACACAAGTTCTTCTAAACTCATAACGAGATACCAATAATTTAGCTCTTCCTTATAGTTGTTTATTCGGGAAATCACATACTTTAATTAATTATACACTTTCTTAAAACTAAAAATTTTTAATATATTGATATACTGAGTTTTAAGTTTTATTTTCTTAAACATTTATTAAGATATGAAAAAATATCAAGAATGAATTTTACTTTATTATCACCCAATAAAAAATTCGTTTTCTTTTTGATTAGACGTGTTTATATAAGTATCTATAATAGTAAGGTTCTGGGTGTCTTACAATAAGAAGTTATTGTACTCATTATTTTTAATTAGATTTAAGTTAAATTAAATCATATCATGAAATATATATTCTTTTTTTTTGGATTATTTGCGACTTATTCTCAAACAATTAACCCGGAAGATACTGAAGTTTGGGAACCTGAACCTATAGTAATTAACGCTGGTAAAACAGGATCTCCTCCAAGCGATGCAATTATACTTTTTGATGGATCAGATTTATTAAATTGGAAAAATTCTAAATCTGGTAAAACAGCTAATTGGACTATTAATAATGATAAATCCATGACTATTAAGCAAGATGGAGGAATTGAAACAGTTGAAGAATTTGGTTCTATTCAGTTTCACATTGAATGGAAATCTCCAAAAGATGTAAAGGGAAATGGACAAGGAAGAGGCAATAGTGGTGTAATATTTCAAAGACGCTTTGAAATTCAAATATTAGATAGTTATAATAATAGAACTTATTCTAATGGCCAAGCGGCATCAGTTTATAAACAATATCCTCCTTTAGTTAATGCTAGTAAAGGACCGAATCAGTGGCAAACTTATGATATTGTATTTATGGAACCAACTTATGGCAATTCAGGTGAAGAAATTAAGCCTGGAAGCATTATAGTTTTCCATAATGATGTCTTAGTTCAAAATAATGTAATATTAAAAGGTACTACAGAATATATAGGAGAACCACAAAAAGGAAAAGAGGTTATCTCAAAATATATGCAAACATTTAAAAATCCCAAAGAAAATCTTAAAAAAACAATTGTGTTACAGGATCATGGTAATCCAGTTCAATTTAGAAATATTTGGTTAAGAAAATTGTAAAAATTTAATTTCCATTTATAATTTTAATGTTTATTAATCTAAAACTATTAATATTTAGCTATGTATTTTAAATTGCAATCCAAGTACTCAGCTTAACACAATTCCATTAATTTAAAATTATGCTTTTATAATGTGCTCTGTCTAACAAACTGGAACATGCATTTTATTAAACCTGATTTCGTCTGATTTCGTATAATTAAAAATGTGACGCTCTAAATTATCTTTAATTGTTATCTTAATTATAACAATAATATTTTTCTAGATCGTTAATTGCCTTTAATTCTTTTGAAAAAGATAATATATAAAAAATATAATTAGTTTTTCATCAGCTAAAAGCCTCTCTTATTTCATATGTTATTCTGTTGGGTTTTTTTGTTTTAGCATTTATTAAACACCATATAGTTTTAGATGTTACAAGCAATTTGTTAGTATCAGTATTATATATCTCTACTATTCTATTTGACTTTACAACTTCAGTTTTTTCAACATATGTCTTAAGAATAATTTTATCACCTAAAAATGCGGGATGTAGATATTTTATTTGATGTTCTAATAAGACCCAGTAGTAATTTTTTATTATTTCACTTGAAACAAGACTTTTCCAATGATTTTTCGCAATTTCTTGTACCCAATGAATATAGATAACATTATTTACATGATTTAATTCATCTAAATCATTTTTTGAAACAATAATTTCTTTTTCTAATGTCTTCATTTATTCTTTTTAATATTTAAATCCGTATCTAATAATAAATGATATTGTTTTAAAATAGACTACAGTTTAGTCAGTCATTTATTGAATTATATCTAGGTCCCAATGATAAACTGTTGTGTCCGTAACCAATTTTTATGAATTTCTGATTTTTAGTTAATTCAAAATCACCTCTTACATCATATACTTCAATCCTTCCATGTGCGGGGCTACCTAAAAATAACTTATCTCCCTCTGGTGAAAACTCAATACCTTGACTACCCCCAGCAGCATCCAGATAATAAAGAACTCTTGGATTATCCGATGAAATATCTAGCACTGCAAGGCTATTTTTTCTTTTTTCTAGACAAGTTGCAACTGCCATTTTTCCATTTGGATGAAAGGCGAAACTTTCGATACCGTCACCAACTTGTTTGATAACTCCTGTTATTTTCGGCTTTTTAAGAGTTAGATCTGCAATCAAAATATCAGCAAAATCAATTCCATTATCATATGTACGTTGACTTATAAGGGCTTTTTTTCCGTCAGGCGAAATTCTTAAAATGCCCCCCATGACTTGGTAATCAGAATTAACGGATGAATCAATTTCTAATTCATGTTTATAAATTACCTTATCGCCAACAATATCAAACCATTCTGCTTTTGTCTGCTTACTATTCCAGTCTTTAGATCTACTTGCTAAAATATTTTTACCATTTGGATGTATCCAAAAACAGCCTTGACCGTATGGAATTTTACTTTTTGCAAGCTCTACTAGTTTTCCTTCTTTGAGTGTATATGTGAAAAAATATTCATGCCCCAAAACAAAAAATCTTTTCCCGTCAGGATGTGCTAAAATATGAACTGGCACATCATCAACATGAATTTTGTGGACCACAGGGTGGGAAGAATTATCTAAGTCTACAACGAAAATCATGTTTGACAATTGATAGATAGTATCTTTATTAAGTCTTTTTTCTTTCAACGAAATATTCTCATCTAACGGATAAACAAGTTTATCAAAAAAGTCAAAACCTCTCCAGTTGTGATTTGTAACTAGTCCGTAATGTCCGTCAGAAGATACTGCCATAGAGGGTGTGCCAATTATTGATGTAGCGATTGTACCATAAACTGTTTTGACAATAGGAGGATGGTCTTTTCCCAAATGTATAACTGTAAACGAATCTTCTGCACGCAATTTAAAATCGTAAGGATTGACGGTTGAAAAAGACCAAATCCCCTCTGTCTCTCCATCCTGAGTGCTAAATAATGTTAACGGAGATGAGGTTGTTATATATGGAAAAGTATTTTTTTGAGGGAAAACAAAAAGTGGAATAAATAGTAATAGTATAATTAGTTTTTTCATAGTTTTAAATCTAACTCTATTCTTAGAGCTATCAAAATTGTTAATAGTATTAACATATTATTTTTAATAATGAATTCAACACTTTAATCAATGGTCTGTAAATATTGGGGAGATCTTCTTTAACATTTGTTATGGCTTAGAACACAAGATGTGTAAAAGAAGCTCAAATTAGTTTGAGTGCTTATTGATTTAGAAACTATTTCAATTAAAAATTTGAAATATATTATTGATCATTCAAAATAATTACTACAAATAGAATCAAAAAATATCAAGTCTTCAGAGCTATAATCAATATAAACATACTCATTTTTAGCTATAGATTTAGGTGAAAAAAATTGCCAGCTTTTATCATTTAAAATGCCCATTACTTTATATTCTTTTCCTTGAAAAAAACATTTTTCAACTAGAACTTTATTATTTGATTTTTCGACTATATTAACCTTTTCGGGTCTTATATAGTATTTTTTATTATCAATACTTATTTGATTTAAATCTCCCAGTATTTTAGCACAATAACAGTTAGCTGGTTCACAATACATATTAACAGGGTCATCATACTGCTGTAAAACTCCAGCTTTAAAAATTAAAATTCTATCAGCTATATTTAGTGAGTCATTAATATCGTGAGTTACTAAAATTGCAGTTGTATTGGTCTCTTTTATGATTTTATAAATTTCATCTCTCATTGAGAGTTTAATATTAGTATCTAAATTACTAAATGGTTCGTCAAGTAAAAGCAAGTCAGGCTCTCTAATTAATGCTCTAGCGATACAGGCTCTTTGTTGTTCACCTCCAGAAAGCTCATGAGGATATCTAAATAATAATTCCTCTAATCTGGTCAGAGAAATCATATAATCTAATTTGTTGAAATATTTTTTCTTTAAATTAAAAGTTATATTTTCTTTCAAGTTCAGGTGAGGAAATAGTGGATAATCTTGAAATACAAAACCAATTTTCCTGTCTTGAGGTTTTACAAAAACACTGTCATTATTTAATATATTATTATTTAAAGAAATTGAACCTGAATTGATTTTTTCTAAACCAGAAATACATTTTAAGAATGTTGATTTTCCAGAGCCACTTTCACCTAAAAAGGAAATAATTTCTCCTTTATTAACTGAGAAATTTAATTTCTTTATAACAGGTGAATCCTTGCTATAATACTTAACTAAATTTTTTATTTCAAGAAACATTGATCTGTTTATTAATTACATTTTTAAGAAACAGCAATAATATGCTTCCTATCAAAATTATCATTAATGAATATATGCTAGATAGTGGTATCATTTCTTCAACAGCAAACTCATAAGTTTGAGTCGCTAAAGTATCAAAATTAAAAGGTCTTAAGATTAATGTTATTGGTAACTCTTTCATTAGGTCGATAAAAGTAACAATAAAAGCCGTTATCAAGGCAAATTTATTGATTGGTAAATGAATTTTTTGAAGAAGTTTTAAGGGGCCTAAACCTAAATTTTTCGCAGTATCATCATAAGAATCAGGATGCTTCTCTAAACTAGACTTGATTGGAGATTTACCTACAGCTAAAAATCTAATAATGTAAGCATAGATTAATAAATAAAAAGACCCCAACAATGTAAATGATGAAAACATGTCATTAAGTGAGGTTACCAACATTATTAAAGCTAAACCAATAACTGCACCAGGAATAGCATAACCCAACGAAATTGACTGACTAATAAAATAATTAATTTTGTTCTTTGAAAATTTTTCAACATAAAGGAAAAACAAAGCAATTAAAACAATCAATAAGGCAGAAAAGGATGAGACTGTTATTGTATTAAAAGTCAGTAAAAATAAATTATTAAAATCGACTAGTTTAAAAGAGTTAAATACATTGTTTAATATAAATGTAAATGGAACTAGGAATCCAAATAAAAAGGGAACGAAACAAACTAATATTATATAGAATTGATTTTTTAATTTCAAATCAGTTAAAGTTTGAATTTTAGAGTTAATTCTATAAAAAAATTTAGTTTTGGAATGATAAAATTTTTCTATGTAAAAAAAGAAAAAAACTACTAAAAGTAATATAGCAGATAATTGAATAGCAGTCCCTATATCGTTCATAGAAAACCAAGCTCTAAAAATCCCCGTAGTAAAGGTGTTAATTCCAAAATATTTGACAGCTCCATATTCATTAAGCACTTCCATTAATACAAGAAACAACCCAGAAAAAATAGCAGGTCTTGATAAAGGCAATATTACTTTAATAAAAATTTTAAATGTTGATAACCCTAAATTTTTTGAAATATTTATATAATTAGCTCCTAGTAAGCTAAAAGAAACTCTTGAAGCAGTGTATATATAAGGATATAAAGCTAAAGCTAATATAATTCCTAAAATTTCAATTTGAAGGTAATCTTGATTGAATATTTCTGAAATATCAACGAAATTAGCTCTTAAAAAAGTTTGAATTGGACCTGTAAAACTTAAAATATCGCTGTAAGTAAATGCCATTATATAAGATGGAATAGCAAGAGGAAGATAAAGCGCTACATCCAAAAAACTTCTGCCTTTAAAATTATAGTTGCTAATAAACCATGCTGGTAATATTCCAAATAAAAGTGAAAAAAAAGAAGTTAATAAAATTAAATAAAAGGTATTGAAAGTATAGTCTAATAAAATAGTTTTCCATAGATAAGAAAAAGAATTTCCCTCTATAAAAAAGAGTTTATATAAAAGTGTAAAAATGGGAAGCAACAATAAAATTGCAAAAAAAACACTTCCAAAAATCCATCTTTTATTTTCTAATAAAAATATTTTGTTTTTTATTTCCAACCTGTTTTATCAAAAATACGAATAGCTTCTCCTCTAAATTTACCTAACATATTAAGGTCTAATGAATCTCTTTTAAAAGTTCCCCAAGATTGAACGATTTCTGATGGTTTAATATTTGGATTAGCAGCATACTCATAGCTGTTTTGAACATAAGTATTTTGTGCCACATCACCAGTTAAGTACTCAATTAATTTAATAGCATTAGCTTTATTTGGAGAATTTTTAGTCAAGCCTATTCCAGAAACATTTATGTGACTTCCTCTTTGACCATCTCCTTGATTTGGAAAAAAAACAGAAACTGACTTACCTGCATTTAGTTCCTCCTCATTTTCGGATGAAAGAAGAAGTCCAATATAATAAGAGTTTACAATGGCTATGTCTCCTTGACCAGCAGCTATTGCCTTTACTTGATCACGATCGCTACCTTTGGGATCTCTTGCGAAATTTTCAACTAAACCTTCAGACCAATCAATAGTTTTATCATATCCTAAATTTGCTACTAAAGAAGACATTAAGGCTTGATTATAAGCGTTTGAAGAGGATCTTACAAGTATTTTATTTTTCCATTTTTCATTTACTAAGTCTTCGTAAGTACTCAATTCACTTTCACTGACTCTTTCATTACTATATACAAGAACTCGTGCTCTGTAGGTAATAGGAACCCAAAAACCATTCTTATCTTTTAAGTCATCTAAAATGTTATTTTCAATTGTTGAATTAGAAACCTTTTGAAGTAAATCTAGTTCTGCTGCTTTCTGAAGTTTTCCTGCATCAACTGTAATAAATAAATCAGCTGGACTATTTTTTCCTTCATTTTTCAACCTTTCTATTAATTCATCAGCATTAGCTTTTATGACATTTACTTTAATTCCAGTTAACTTAGTGAAGTTCTCATATTGTAGCTTATCTACCGTATAATGCCTTTGACTATAAAGATTAACTTCATTTGATTTTTTTTCATTATTTGTGCAACTAGTTAATAATGAGGTTATTAATATTATAAAAAATATGTTTTTCATTTAGTTATTTAGATTGATTCTAAATTGTAAGATAGAAAAAAAATTATTTATAAAAAAGAAAAAAACATAATAAAAAAAGCCAAATCTTTTTATGGAAATGGCTTTAATTTTTTCAAATAATTAATACAAAAAAAAATATTTTTAGCTTTTTTTTTCTTGCTAAGTTGTAAATATAAGCTTATTTTTATTTATTCTAAATAAGAATAGTAAAATATTATAATATGATTAAAAAAGAAATTATAAGTAGCATTTCAGAAAAATCAAAAATTAAAAATGAGGTTGTAGCTTATGTGGTTGAAAACTTTATGATGGAAATAAAAAATTCATTAATTAAAGGTGAAAATGTTTATTTAAGGGGATTTGGAAGCTTTATAGTAAAAGAAAGAGCAGAAAAAAAAGCTAGAATAATTAAAAGTAATCAAGCCATAACTGTTCCGGCTCATAAAATACCCGCTTTTAAAGTATGTAAAAGTTTCAAAAATGCAGTTTCAATTAAAAATCCTTGTTAAATATTGATATTAGTTATGTGTAATGATAGAATTAAAATACTAAAAAGAACTAAGAATGGAATTATTAAACAATGTATTGGTTGTGAAAAAATTGATTTAACATTCAATAATATATTTTTAGAATTATCAGATTGTGAGATGAGAAATTTAAAAAAATATATAGACACTACAGATATTAATTATTGGGAAAACGAATATGGTTCACTTCATGCTAAAACAATACCTATACCAACTAATCAGAACAATCTAATTTTAGTTTTTAATAGAATAGAGTTTGAAGAGTTTAAAATGTTATTAAATTGTAATGACAAATTTGAATTCAAATCATTATCATTTAATGAAATATCAATAAATTTTAGCGATAATTAATTTTTAAATTGAATTGTTAAATAAACAGACCTTGGTTCTGAGGGTATAATACCTGGTCCAGGATATCCTGTTGCTCTTCTAGTGAAATAACGAGAATTTAATAGATTATTGAGACCAGTTTCAATTTTAAACTTATCAAAAAAGTAAGAAGCAGAAAAATCTAGTATTTCATATGATGGAATCGCTCCTATTAACCCACTTAAACCACTATTTACAGCATTAGAAGCGTCTGTGAATTGACTAGATAGATAAGTGTATTGTATGTTTAATATTAAATTTTTATAACCAAATTTAAAACCAGATTTTAAGTTTAGTTCAGGGATAAATTCTACTTTTTTCCCTTCAACTCCTGGCTCATCAGATTTAGTATACTCAGAGTTTATAAAGGAAGAGTTAATGAAATAATTAAAAATATAATCATTATTCTTTATAAAAATCTCATTCAGATCAAAATCTATTATAGATTCTAAACCATACATTACAGCATTACCTACATTTCCTTTTTCACTTTTCACACTTCCATCCTTAAAAGCCTTTTGAACAAAACCTATTCTATCATTGTAAAACAAACTAAAAAGTCCAATATCATAAGAGAATCTTTTGAAATAATTTCCCCTTAAACCCAAATCAAAAGTAAATCCATTTTCATCAGAAATATTAGGATTTATTGAATAAGCAGGGTTTGAAATACTTATATCAGCGAATGTAACGGATCGATAGTTTTCAGAAATATTTCCATATAATTCAATAGACTTTGAAGCTTTATAGCTAACACCTAAACCAAAAAGAAAGAAATTTCTTTTTCTAATTTCACTGTCATCAATAGTACTATTTAATATAACGTTTCCTGCGCCATCTAAATTTATTTTTTTATAAAACCCATCACTTTCAGTTTTAATATACTCAAATCTAAAACCTGGTGTTAAAGAAAGTTTATCAGAAAAATAAAATATATTTTCTCCAAATAACGAATAATTTAAATTTGGATAATTATACTTTGATTGATTGTAATAATTTGGGAAATCAACTAAATTAAATTCAAAATCAGCATCAGATTTTGATGAGCCAGGACCTTGCTGACTATCATTATTTGATTTGTAAAATTTAACTCCTATTAAAAATACATTTTTTTTGTTCTTAAAATTATATTTATGCAAAAAACGAGACTCCAGTCCAAAATTTTGAAATTCTCCTTTTATTAAATCTCTTTCTTTGTTTGAATCAATTTGATCTACCCTATTGCTTCTAAACCCTAATGCATTTCTAATAGAATTTAGTCCAAAAAAATTGAAACTAAAATTACTGTTTAAATTGAATTCATGCTTAAATTTTAAATTGTACAAAAACCAATTTAAACCAAACCAATTTCTAGATCTATTACTTTGAAAAGGATTAGCATTAAACATTTTATCAGATAAGCCTCCTGCTTGATGAGCTAAATATTTCAAATAAGTAATTTCAGAGCTTAAGCTGGTCTTTTTATTAAATTGATATCTAATATTTAAAAAGTAGTTAAAAGATTCAAAATCAGAATTAGGCCTAAATCCATCTCCTTTTTTATAATTTATAAAAGAATAATAGCTTAACTTTTTTGAATTTCCACTAAAACTTGTAAAGTTTGTAAATAGAGAATTGCTTCCAAAAGTATTTCTTGAGATTAATTCAAAAGGTTTATTCTCAACAGGATCATTTAAAACAAAATTTACTAATCCTCCAAATTGAGTTCCATATTGAAGTGAAGCAGCTCCTCTAACTACTTGAATTTCCTTTAAAGCTTCTGCAGGAGGTGTATAGTAGCTCTCAGGATATCCTAATGCATCTGCACTAATATCATATCCATTTTGTCTAGTATTGAAATTAGCGGTTCTATTAGGGTCCAGTCCTCTTCCACCAATATTCAGTTGTAATCCTGCATCGTCATTTTGATAAATATTTAAACCAGCTATTTGACTGTAAATTTGTCTAGAATTATTAGAAGCTAGATTAGCCATTGACAAATCCATTGAAATTACTTCAGATTTTTTACCAGCAAAAATAGATGTCCCTTCTACATCTTTTAATCTGTTTAATTGAAATATTTTTTTGTTATTAGCCTTCACAATTACTTCAGAAAGCTCTTCAATAGGATTGAAAAAAGTTATATCAAGACTAATGTTATCATCAATTAAAATTGATTTTTCAATAAATTGATAACCCTCAACAATAAAAACTAATGTAATATTTTTTTTAAAAGTTATGAACTCATAATATCCTAAAGAATTAGTTTTACTAATTAATCCGTTTTCTGTGTCATAAACAGAGACCTCTTCAAGTTTTAGTTCAGTTCCTTTTTCCGAAACAAAACCTGATATTTTGTTCTGAGAATAGGAACAAAAAGAAAAAAATAACGATACTATAAATATTTTATAAATCTTTAATCTCATCGTTTAGTGGTAAAATCCATTTTTTATGTTTGAATGATTCTTTTTCTTTGTAAAGATCTATTTTTTCGTCTATATAACGCTGACTAAGTCTTCCGTTTAACGCAACATAACTGTCAACAAAAACTTGAATATTTTCATATCCTTGTAAAGAATAGCTATCTCCTAAATAGTGTGCATATTCTAATATAAAATCAGGCTGAAAACTCATTTGTTTTTCCTGAAAAGGAGTTAAAAAATCTTCGTTATTTACATAAAAGAATGTTCCTTTTTCTTGATCTACAATTTTAAAAACTGAATAGCCTTTTTTTTCAATTAACATAACTCGCCATGAAAAACGATAACCTTGTTCGTTCCAAAATAATTCTCCTGGATATAATAAATTTCTTAACGGAAATAAAAACTGAATAATAAAAAATAAAGAAACAATAGATATCACTAACTTTTCTTTCTTTATTTTATAAATATCTATAAGTTTAAACTTACTATCATTAAATAAATTATTAGTACCTGAAATTGATAAAATAATTTTTTTGAGAAACTTTAATATTTTAATATGAAATTTCGATTCAAAGAAAATTAGAGAGCCAATAATCATTATGTATGGAAACATCCCTATTGGAAATAAAACTTTAGTGAACATATGGAAAAAAACTACCAAGAAAAACCCAAACAAACGAGTTCTTTTATACAATAATAAAAAAGGAATAAAGAGATCATAAAACATCCCTCCCCAACTCATTGCATAATGCACCCATTCTAATTGCATTAAGTTTTCTCCAATTAAAGGAAGATCAAATTTTGAGGGTAACCAAATTTTTAATGGCATAGCCTTTAAAAGCCAATCTGAATTTATTTTAGCTAAACCAGAATATATATAAACTATACTTAAAAGGACTTTCAAAGAATCTAATGTCCATTTGGGAACCTTTTGATAAACTTTTCCATTAATTAAATTATCAATAGAAAAAGTAGCATTTGCAGGGATAAACAACATCAAGAAACTTAGAATACTTATAAAATAATAATGGTTTAAATAAGTGGTCTTGTCCATAAGTTCTATATAAGTGAAGCTTAAGAAAAAGATAAACATTGATAACCTGTATTTAAAGCCAATTGCTATTAAAAAAGCAGAAGCTCCACAAATAAGAAATAAGAGGTAAGTGTAATTATCTAATGGCTTTACCCAGTCAAAACCATAATAAGAAAAATGAAATTCAGGTTGAACATACAAAGTCTCTATCCAACCTTTAAGCCAAAACCTAATAATGCTGTAGCACATTAAAAGACCAAAGCCTATTCTAAAAACTGCAAGGGGAGCAGAACTAGATTTTTTATTAAAATATATAGAAGTATTCAATATTTTTAAAAACAAAAGATTTTCTAATGAAATAAAGAATCTTAAATTATTTTAAAGATAATATTTTTTAATCACCATCGGCATCCGGATAATCTACATTTACATTAAAAGCTTGTAACATATCTACCTTTAATAAAACAACCACAGTTTGAATAGCATCATAAGTAATAAGTAATTTACTGTTGTCAGATTCAATTTGAGTAACAAAATTGTTAGATAAAGAATTGATTTGAGTTTTGGCAGCCTCTAATTTAGTAGCCACTAAAACGGAAAGGCTTGAACCATCTTTTGAACTATTTAAATGGGTTAAATAAGATTTTAAACTTGGCCCTGATGATAAACCATCGTATGATGTTCCGTTATAAAATTTAATAGACGCATCCATTGCTTCTAAAAGTAATTCTTTCGATACATCTTGCTTGTAATATGATTCTACATTAACCTTTAAAGGAGCACCAGAAAAAACTCCGGCTGGAATACCCACCTTATTAGCTCTAAGACCTTTTTCATAATAATAAATAAAATCATTAGTTAGTTTATTCACACTTGATGTTGCAGTATTATCTGTAGAACTCACAAATGTAGCTCTATAATTAGTCCAATCATTAATAACAGTATTTGTACTGCTTACCATTTTGTTAACCAAAGCAGTTAAATAATTGATATAGTTAGCGTTTTTGGTGTATTTATTTAAAATACTCATATCATCTAATCCAATTCCATACAACATGTAATCTAGGGCTGGATAACCTTGAGAAGAATAATTATTAGGATTCTCTAAGTCGTAACTCCCTTTTTCTATGTTATTATCAAGCCATATTTTATCTATTGGATAGACATTCATTTTAGATTTAAAATATATTTCTTCAGCTTTTCCAATATCAAACATTTCAATGTGCTGCCATGATTTATAGGAAACTAACCACTTTGATCTAAGATCATCTAGATTGGTTTGGTTTGGAGAGGCAACAAAAGCTTTAGTTGAGTTATCTAGATTGGCTAGAGTTTCTTTAAAAGCAGTATGCGCGGGGATAATAATTTTATCAGCCCAATGTATAAGCATTTTAGACCTATCGTAAGATATAGAGTTTTTATTATCATCTACAATATCGTCCTCAGAATCAGAACAATTAATAAGTATGAAAGAAATAAAAAATAAAAGAAAAATTTTTTTAAACATGGATTCAAATTTATAAAAAAAAGACTCAGTATTTATAAAACACTGAGTCTAAATCACTAAACAAAAAATAATAATATCATATTTCTAATTAAAGAGACATTTTAGTTTTAATTTCATTAGCCATCGCAGTACAATCTGCAGAGCTAACAGTCCAGAAATTATCTAATTTAGTTAACATAGCATTTACTTCTGTATTTGTAAAGTAAGGACTTCCAGTACCATCATTAGTAACCTGTAAACTCATTACAAACCCATACCCTTCAGAAAGAGCATGAATCGCATCTGCTGGAGTTCCTGCAGCTGCTTTAGTAACATAATCATTTAAATAATCATGAGCTTTATAACCGATGATTTTTGAAATGTGAATTTGAATAATTTTAGCCTGTGCATCTCTAACAGTATAGTTCTTCGCTACAATTGCAGCTCTACCTTTTATAAAAGCATCATAAATGATTTTACCAATTCCAGGTGAGTTAGAATCATCTACTTTTTTAGCATATTTACTTAATAAAACACCATTTCCTAAAGTAGGGCTAGTAACATCAGCCTCTTCTCCGTATAAATAACCGAAACCTTCATCCCAGTAATGTTCCATGTTAGTATAGTTTTTACCTGTGACAAAAGTTCCTGCATCATTATCAGCTTTATTTGTACCTCCGTCTAACTTTGCCGTTGATAAGTATCCATTAAGAATTTGATCCGTAGTCATTCCACCAATTAAACCTTTGGTAAACACTTGTGTAAGTTCGTGACCTTTAGCATTAATATAAACTGTTCTTTTAGCATCTGTCATTTTACCGGCTGTACCATTAGCAGCAGCAGTTGACCAAT
>Ga0209384_1000744_pt1 | contig 18970 bp, 23 predicted proteins | sample CoawatmetaG05DNA_FD_187511 | JGI IMG/M metagenome (GOLD analysis project Ga0209384, IMG submission 187511) | Marine microbial communities from the West Antarctic Peninsula - Coastal water metaG058-DNA (SPAdes) (version 2) | ecosystem: Environmental > Aquatic > Marine > Coastal ... | reverse complement strand
TCGAGTCCGCCCAAAAAGACAATTAAACCAAAAGTTACAACAATATGCATAAGCAATTTTTTCTTACTTGGAATCAGTAAAGCTAAGATTGCAAAAAATAGTATAGGCAAACCAAACATTGATGGAATGTAAGAAGTAATTGAGTTACTGGCGCTTAAATAGCTTACAGCAGCTCCCCACAAGATAAGAAATAATCCATAAATAAGTGAAATCTTTTCCATGCTTAAGCCAGCAAATGTGTATTCATTTTTGTTAATCATAATGTTTAATAGTTAGTCTATATTTTAATTTTGTCTATATAAATAATATTACTCATACTCAAATTAACCATTGTAATAACCAAAGACAAATTAACCCAGATGCAATAGTTGCAATTACATTTCTTGATATTAAAGCAATAAATACTGCAACGCATGCAGCAATAATTCTGAGATTTTCAAAGATAGAAAGATTTAAAGTATCATTACTGATTAATACTTCTGGTACAATAATTGCAGTCAATAAAGCAATTGGAACGTAATGTAATGGAGTTTCAACCCATGCCGGCATTTTCTTAGCAATGGTTTTATTAAACATAGAAAAGCGAGTGCTATATGTAATTATACCTGCGATTATCATGACTACCCAAATCATCTCTAAAGCTCCTTATTTCGATGAATTATTGTTGTGGCAATCCATCCTGCAGTTATTCCTCCAAGTCCAGCAAATATAAGCCAGAGTTTCCATGGCAAAGGCTGAAGAACTATTGATAAAATACCAGCAGTTAAACAGGCAACTAAATCAGCTCTAGTTTTAAGTAGGGGTACGACAATAGCAATAAATGTTAATGACACGGCAAAAGTTAGCGACCATTCTTCTGATATAAAAGATGCGCCTAATACACCAAATATAGTTGCAATTTGCCAACCAGCCCAAAGAGTTAGTCCACTACCTAAAAAATAGTAATGATTATATTTTGAAAATTCTTCTGTTCGATACTTTTGCACCATAACTGCATACGATTGATCTGTAAGTAGATATGCAAGCAACATCCGCCATCTTAAAGGTAGACTTTCAACATATTTAGCAAGTGACGCACTATAAAGTAGATGTCTTAGGTTAACTATGGCTACAGAACTGCCTACTATGAAAGATGGGACTCCAACAGACCAAAGTTGTACAAACACAATTTGGCTAGCACCACCAAAAATTATTGAAGACATTAATATTGCCTCTAGAATAGAAAGACCGCTTGTCATTGCAATTACGCCAAAAACTAAACCAAATGGAAAAACACCCAAGTGATGTGGCATAATATCCTTTGCGCCCATTAAAAATTCACTTGATTTCGTTATCATAATAAAATTTTTTTATAAAATTAATCTAAATTATAAAGTAAACTTATATCATGTTAGATAAATTTCTAAATCTATTTAAATCAATAGAACAAAAAAAAGAATACAAGCTAGTCCTATCCTTAGATGGCGGTGGGGTAAGAGGTCTTGCAACTGTAATGTTTTTAAAGGAATTAGAGAAAGCTAGTGGTAAAAAGATTTTTGATTTATTTGATTTTTTTATTGGAACAAGTACTGGTGGATTAAATGCTATGCATCTTGTCGTTAATGAGGTTGAAGTAAGTGAGTTGGAAAGCTTTTGGTCTCAAGACAATCTAGCTATGAGCATGCAAAGTTCTTTTTGGACTAAGAATTTTCTTTTAACAACAAAGCCAAAATATAATAATAATTCCAAAACAGAACTATTAGAAAAATATTTTGGAAATAAACTTATATCTGATTCAAAAAAGCCTATTGCAGTTCTTGCTTACGATGTAGAGAATAGAAAGCCAAGAATTCTATCTAGCTATACAGATCAAGACATTAAAGTAACTAGTGCAATTAATGCAACTTCAGCTGCACCCTTATATTATCCTACAGTTCAAATTGAAGATGGCTCATGGTTAATTGATGGCAGTGTAGTTTCTAATAACCCATGCTTAATTGGCTATAATGAAGCGCGCAAATATTTTAAAACAGATAATATAAAAGTATTTAGTGTTGGAACGGGAAGGCATTTGAAAAATTTAGATGGTGAAGATTCTTCTAAGTGGGGTCCTTATGGATGGCTAACAAATGATATAATCGGAATCCTACTTGATTCACATGCTGACCATGAAATTTTAGATGACTTAATTGGTAAAGATTATCTTCGGATTAACTCTGTCGCAGAGAATATAAATTGGAATTTAGATGATTATACAGAAGATAACTTGAGAAATATAAGAAATTTGGGGCTTAAATGGTGGGAGCTTAATAATAATAAAGTTACAGATTTTTTATCATTATAGTTTTTTTATTGTACCAACTCGGTTTTTTAAACAAATTTTACTAAAAATCGTAATTTTTAATAAATTGCTTTTTTTGAACATCAATTATATAAACTATTTAGATTATGAATTGTTGCTTTGGAGAATTAAGACTTTAAATATTTAATAGAACCTATTAAAGGCAACATTATTACTAATAATCACTTCCCTTTTTACTCTTTTTCATTTTATTTCTTAATATATTCATTTCAAATACTTTTAATCTCATGCTTCATAGCGCGGTTGTTGATGAGGCACTAATAAATAAAACAAAAGGATAAATAATGACAATAGGTACTGTTAAATGGTTTAACACTAAAAAAGGATACGGTTTTATCGCACCAGAAGGTGGATCTAATGATGTATTCGTTCATATCTCAGCTCTTGAAAAAGCTGGTCTTCAAGCACTTGATGAAGGTCAAAAAGTAGAATATGAGCTAGCAGAAAATAAAGGCAAAGAATCTGCTGTAAACTTAAGTGTTGTTGAATAGTCAATAAGCTTATTATTTATCTCGGGCTATCCAAGCATTGCAATATTTGTAGTGCTGATTAAATTAATTTTTAGATAACCCGAGGTAATATAATTTACTACCCAATAAAATATCAATAGCTGCTTAGCTATGTGTTATAACCATTAATTATATTCAGATATCTTCTGTAGAATGGTATAATTACTTTTACTCTCTTATCAATCAGACTAGGATTTCAACGGTAAGTTGAAACTTTTCCATCCAAATTCCATCCCGCCTTCAATATTAAATACATTTTCCAATTTAAGATTGCTATTTAAAAAGTTACCGGCATGCTGTGATCTCACCCCAGATCTACAAATAAAAAATAATGAATCATCTGCTTGAATACTTAAACGTTTTACTTCTTCAATAAATAGATCGTTAGGACTACCATCTTCGTTGACCCATGAAATAAAATGAACTTCATGTCCAATGGAATTTAAGTCAGCATAACCATCATCTTTCCATTCAGCCGCAGTTCTTACATCAATTAATTTTGAATTAGTATTCTCTTTTAAAGATAGATAGGCTTTTTCTGCATTAATATTTTTAATCATAACAAAGTTATTATACAGTATTTATATGGAACAAGAAAACGCAAAAAAAATATGGCAATTAATACTAGCAACAGGAGATAGCTTGAAGGGAGTTTTGCCTGATCATCCAAATCATCCAAAAGGCAGGAACCCGTATGCGCATGTATCTTTAGAAATAAAAAATAAATATGGCTGTTCATACAAAGATATACCGGATGATAAAATTGAAGAGTTAACAGTTTTCATCAAATTTTTAGCCGATAATCCGAATTAGAAATGAATTAATAAGATTAGTTATAAATGGTTAAATCAGAAAAATTATTCAATTACATGCTTAAATTTCAATACAAAATGACTATATTTCAAGCATAATTTTATTGCTTCTTTATCATCCTAAGCCATAATAAATCTATGCACTATTATAGAGGTTTATTGCTAGGTACTTTTATTCTGATTCTATCAGTACTTTTCTTTAGCAGTTGCGACAACTCTCCGAGCTCGGCTTATACTGGAGTAAGAATGATTGATAACTCGTTCTCTCCACCTGTTGTTAGAGTGCATGAGGGTGGAGTAGTTAGATTCTATAACGCAGGCAACAATCCGCATAATGTTATAGCAACGGACGAAAGTTGGGGTGGTTATACAGATGTACCAAAAAAAGACTCCATTGAAATAGTTTTTCAAACCGAAGGTCTTTATAAGTATATTTGTTCATACCATGCCTCACCGGAAGGTGATTGGGGAATGGCAGGATCTGTTGTAGTTGGTGATATTGATTATCATGAATATACAAATTTTAATAAAGATGACGTTGTAGAAGACTGGAGTGGGCAAGTGCGATTTGTTCCAAGCCAATATGATACTATTCAAGATGCAGTAGACTCTTCAAATCCAGGTGATTTAGTTCTTATCGATAAGGGAATTTATTATGAAGAAGTTGTAGTCAGAACACCATCTTTAACTATTAGAGGAGTTGACCGCAATGAAGTTATTATTGACGGTGAATTTGAAAAAGCGAATGGCATAATTGTTGCGGGTGTCGATGGAGTAGCAGTTGAAAATATTACTGCTCGTAATGCTTTACTTAATGGATTTTATTGGGCAACAGCTGAAGGCTACAGAGCGTCATACGTAACAGCATATAACAATGGCGATTATGGTATTTATGCATTTGATTCTGTAGATGGTATTATTGAACATTCTTACGCATCAGGCTCACCAGATGCAGGCTTTTATATTGGACAATGTTATCCATGCAAAGCTGTAATCAATAACGTGATTTCAGAAAATAATGGTCTAGGTTATTCAGGTACTAATGCAGGTGGCGATCTTTATATTATTAGCTCTATATTTAGAAATAATATGGGAGGCATTGCACCCAATACTCTTGATAGTGAATTATTGCCACCGGAGCGTGAAAGTTTCATAATCGGCAATCACATTGAGAACAATAATAATATTAAAGCTCCGGCTTGGCCTAATCAATATATTACATTAGGTAACGGGATTATAATTGCAGGGGGTAATAATAATATTATAAAAAATAATGTTATAAATGATCACGATGTTTTTGGAGTAGTAGTCACTGCTGCGTTTGATGATAATTATTGGCCTGCACACGGTAATCTTATTCAAGATAATTTAATCATAAATTCAAAGAAAGCTGATTTGGCTTTGAGCGGTATATCAAATTTAGGAAATTGTTTTAAAGGCAATACATTTCAAACGTCGTTTCCTCCTGGAATTCAAACATCAGGCGATTGTGGTGATAATATTTTTAGTCGAGGAAGTGACTTATCGGGGCTATGGAGCTCCATTGCAAGGATAGTTTATGTTAATCAAGGGTCATTTGAAGTTGGTGATTGGCGAACGATGCCAGAACCACCTTTGCAACCAAATATGCCAGGTGCCAACTCATATTTTAATAGTGTTTTTCCAGCAGTGAATGTTTTTGATAAATATAAGATAGATTATACCGATATTAAGCTGCCAAAAACTGCAGAAAAGTATTTAAACTAATTGAAGCATAGTTTACGATTTTAAATAAGGAGAAAATAATATGCCAGGTGTTGCAGCGTTCCCAGTCGGAGATATTACTTTTTTATCTCTATTGTTTAATTTTTATGGTTACTACCTGCCAATATTTTTATATGCAGCATGGACACCGCTAGCTCTATACGAATTATCTGATAATCGATTAAGTTCAAATTTATCTAAATTTATTTGGACTCTAATAATTCTATTAGTACCACTATTGGGCGCAGCAATTTATCATATTTTCTTTGCAGACCGAATTCATGTAACTGTTAGAGCCACCATGATATTTGGTGGAATTTTTACAGTTATTCTTGTTTTAATATATCTAGGCACTTCAATTTAAGATAATTAAAAGTGATTTTTGATAAACGCATTACCCCAATCAGAAATGATATAGCCGCATCAGATTACAAAGGCTTTTTAAAAAATAGAAAATTTATTACTGGAAAGATTTATTACGTTAAATCAAGTTCCTCTAATTTACTCTCAAGTGATAAAAAGAACCTATACTCACAATTGCTTTATGGTGAGCAAGTTAAAGTGTTTGAGATTAAAAATGGCTACGCTTGGGTACAATCATTACGCGACGATTATGTTGGCTATACTCCAGCAAGTAACTTGCAATTAAAGAAAATTATTCCTACCCATAAAGTTATAGCCTTACGCTGCATTATTTATAAGTCACCAGATATTAAATCTATATCACTAACTGAACTGAGTTTTAATTCACTAATAGAAGTTACAGGTAAAGTTAAGAATAAATTTTTTTATAAGATTAAAAATCTTGGTTGGTGCCATAAGAATGATTTAGTTCAATTCAATGCTAAAAGATTAGATATCGTGGAACTTGCAAAGAAATATTTGCACACACCATATTTATGGGGTGGACGTAGCTCAATTGGAATTGACTGTTCTGGTTTGATACAAAATATTTTTCAGATAAATAATGAATATTTTCCAAGAGATACTGACTTACAGGAAGATTTTATTACTACAGAAGTATTACAAAAAGATTTAAAAAAAGGGGACTTAGTTTTTTGGAAAGGTCACGTAGCCATGATGGTAGATAATAAAGATATTATTCATGCCAATGCATTTCATATGCGGACTGAAATAGAGCCCCTAATTAAGGCTAAATCTAGAATAGCAAAAAAATATGGTAAAATAATTAAAATGGGTAGAAACTAATAGCATGTATTTATTTGATTGCGGCTTAGAGACTGATGAATGGCGCAAAGTCATGGTCATTTTTACCTCAATATTCGCTATATTTTCTGTAGCTTTGTATACCACGCTTACGGGTAGAAATAAGAAATGGGTTGTAGCAACGCTGATTGCTTCATTTTTGATCGCTGTATTTGGTTACGAAATCTGGATTAATTTTGGTTTATTGGATGGGCAACATGTTAGTGAACGACGATCAGATGCTTTAAACTGTGCTATTCCATCACAAATTAATTGGCTAACTAATTCTATAGTAGATACGGGTGTGGCTTGGTTAGGAATTATTTTAGTTAATATCTACTACAAGAATTCTTCTGTGCCCTTTGAAAAATTTGTTTGGCCAGCATTCTTTATTTTATTCATCTGGTTTATAGGTCAAAATATCTGGGTAGAAATGATTCTATATCACAACCAGATTGGCAGTGGAGCAAGAAGTTCGTGGGGTCCACTCATGCCATTAGGCCCATGGTACAATCCAACACTATTTAGTTTTGGGGAACGAGAAGCAACACTACAATCACAAGGTGTATGGTTTATTTCTACATTCCTGATTTACTACATAGCAATTTTTAATTATCGCCGCTATAAGGGTAAGTAATGTTTCGAATAATATTTATTTTAATTTGTATTGCGATATTTGCTTATAGCATTTCTAAAGCTACAAATTTGAATAAAGATACTAGTCGTAATGGACAAATTACTTGGGGACTAATTGTACTAGCTTTTCTGGGTCTTCTAATTGCACTGGTAATAAATTCTTAATTTACATTAAGGACAATTTTTTCTCTTATAAACCAAAGTAACACTAGTGATGGAATTACCATCAATGCCGTAATAATAAAGAATGTACCCCAATCACCATTCAACCAATCAACCAAAGCGCCGGACGATGAGGCCATTAAAGTTCTACCTGCAGTACCAATAGATGCTAACAATGCATATTGAGTTGCAGTATAATTACGATCCACTAGCATTGAAATAAAGGTAACAAAAGCCACGGTAGCAAATGCTGCGGCCAGGTCATCAAGTAAAACTGCTGCAGCAAATAACAACTCTGATTTATCGCTCCATGCCAAAAATGTGAACATCAAATTAGTTAATGCCATGACTGCACCAGAAACAAACAAAGCCTTAATAACTCCAGCTCTAATGGCAAACCAGCCACCCAATAATGTAAATGAAACTGTTGTAATCCAGCCTAACCCCTTGGAATAAATTGCAATGTCTGATTTTGAAAATCCAATTTCTTTATAAAACACTATCGACATGCGTCCTAAGAATGCTTCACCAATTTTAAAAAGAAAAATAAAACCAAGTATTGAAAGACCAATTTTAACTCCGTTTTTCTTAAAGAAGCTAAATAATGGACTTATTATGGTAGCCGTAAACCAGGCAATTAATCGACCAAAATTCCCAGAAATACCCATTTGATTTTGAATAGCGGCCTGATCTTGTCGTTGTGATTGGAGACGTTCATCAGTGCCTGATTCAGGAATAAAAAATACACCTATATTGCAAAGGATAACAATACTGCAAATAATAATAAATGAAATTTGCCAATAGTTAGCATAGCCAAGTGACTGAATCCAATCTGCAGTTACAAGTGTAATTAGACCACCTAATTTATAACCACTCCACCAGCCAACAACTGCAGTTGCGGCACCAGCAGCCATAGCAGCAGATTCATCTTTACCAATTTGTTCAATGCGTAACGCATCAATAGTTATGTCTTGAGAAGCTGAAGAGATTGCAATGATCAAGCCAAAAGTGACAATAATAGCTAAATCATCTACAGGGCTTAATGAGCTCCAAATAATTAATGATATAAGAATTATAAATTGCATAGACATAATCCATGCTTTTCTATGACCAACAATAGAAGTTAGTATAGGAATTTTAATACGGTCAATTAATGGTGCCCATAGAAAATTAATTGCATATACACCAAATATTAAACCAGCCCAGCCAATAGTACTGCGACTAATACCATCTTCATTAAGCCACAAGGTTAATGCGCTACCAATTAATACCCATGGGAATCCACTTATAGCACCAAGCAATAATATTCTGAGCATCCTGCGATCCCAGTAGGCTGCGAATGAATTTCCTTTAGATTGCATAGCAAGAATCTAACCCTTTGCTAGGCGCACTTAAAGCATAAATTAAATTTATTTGATTTACTCCAGTGGAGCGGGGCTATCGCTAAGACTTCTTAAATACAAGATAACATTAGCACGATCATTTGATTTTTTAAGACCAGAAAAAGACATTTTGGTACCTTCAATATATTTTTTTGGATTTTTCAAGAAACCATTAAGTTCATCATAAGTCCATTTTCCACCATAGCCAGCAAGTGCCGAAGAATAAGAAAACCCATCAGTTATACCTTTATCTTTATTAACTACTTCCCATAATCCTGGGCCAATTTTATTGGCTCCACCTTTAATTGCCACATGGCAAGATGAACACTTCTTAAATATTTTTGCACCTTTATCAATATTAGCTGAGGCTAAAAGAGTTAGAATAGGCACTTCAATAGGCGCGGCAACAGCTTCTTCTGTAGCGCTGGCCATATTAGTATCATCAATACCTTCAATTACGTAATGTGCTACTTTAGGTTGTTCGACGTGATATAAAATTTCAGCAAAATTTGTTATTCCAATAATAATTAGTACGACAACTAGCAATCCAGCTACGATTTTATTGATTTCTAATGAGTCCATAAATTTGTTATCATTGTGAAGATTTGAGTTATAATTAGAACATAAACCTAAACTATTCAAGTTATAATGCGCCCTGGCGTCGCACAATATGGCCATGATAAATCAAGAAAACACAGCAATTATAATCCCTGCACGGCTTGCCTCTACGAGACTGCCCAATAAACCCTTATTACCTATTAATGATAAGCCGATGATACTGCATGTATGGGAACGCGCTGTTGCAGCTGACCTTGGTGAAGTTGTTGTTGCGACTGATAGCCAGGAGATTAAAGAGTTAATATCTAAGGTTGGTGGTAACTGTGAGTTGACTAGTTCGAATCATCAATCGGGAACAGATCGTATTCATGAAGCTTTAGAAAACTTCGATAAACTTAAAAAGATAAATTATATTATCAATTTGCAAGGAGACCTGCCGCAAATTAATCAAGAGTGCTTAGTCGCAGTAGCCAATATACTATTAGATGATGCAGTAGACATAGGAACACTTGCTTGTGAAATGACAGACAAAGATGAAATAAATAGTACCAGTATTGTCAAAGCGATTGCTGACATAGATGTAGTTACTCAAACTGGTCAGGCGGTTAATTTTACCAGGAATGCAGAAGCTTCAATTAATGGTAATCATTTACATCATATTGGATTGTACGCATACAAACGATCAGCCTTAGAGAAGTTTGTAAACTTGCCACAATCGCCAAGAGAAATAGAGGAAAAGCTTGAACAGTTACGGGCACTAGATAATCAAATGCGAATTGATATTGCATTAATTGACTTTTTGCCTTTAGGCGTCGATACTCCAGAAGATTTAGAAAAAATGCAAAAATTAATTTAATTACGATGACAAAAAAAATTTCATTTCAGGGTGAGCTTGGTGCTTATTCTCACTTAGCTTGCAAAAATGTATTTGCTGACTATGAGGTCGTACCGTGTCGCAATTTTGCTGCTGCACTAGCATGTGTAAGTGATGGTAAAACAGATTTGGCAATGATCCCAGTTGAAAATTCTGCTGCGGGTCGAGTTGCAGATATTCATAAACTTGTTGGTAATTCTGATTTAAAAATATTTGCAGAACATTTTGAAAAAGTTAGACATCAGTTAATTGCAAAGCCAGGTATTGATATTGCTAGTTTAAAATCTGTACGTAGTCACGTTATGGGACTTGGTCAGTGTACTAAAGCCATTGAAGCCTTAAACTTACAGCCAATCGTAATGGCAGATACTGCTGGTTCAGCAAAATATCTAAGTGAAAGTGGTGAAGATCATGATTCTGCTATTGCCTCTGAATTAGCCGCAGAGATTTATAATCTAAATATTGTTCAAGCTAATATTGAAGATGATAAGAAAAACACCACGCGATTTTTAGTTATGTCAAAAAACTTGCAGCAAGAAAAAGATGAAAATTTAGATTATTTAACCAGCTGTATTATTGAAACTAAAAGTATTCCATCCGCACTCTACAAGGCTTTAGGCGGGTTTGCGACTAATGGGGTGAACATGATAAAATTAGAAAGTTTCATTGTTGAAAGTGATTTCAATAAAGCACAGTTCTATGTTGAGTTTGAAGGCCACTTAGGCGATCCAGTGGTTGCTGGGGCTGTTGAAGAGGTAAAACATTATACGAATATGTTGACTATTTTAGGTGAGTACCCAAAACACGATTACCGTTCTAAATCTTAGTTGTTATCCATCCAGTCAATTATAAGTTGATGAGCCACAGCTAGAGGTGGCGGTATCCAAATTCTCTTTTCACTCTTACCAATTAAAATTTTTGTTAAGTCTTCTTTGTTAAGCCATACAGCCTCTTCAATTTCTTCATCATCTACTTTATAAGTTGGATCATCCACTATAGCAGTACACGCAATCATTAGCTGAGATGGAAAAGGCCAGGGCTGAGTAAACTTATAAACGACATCTCTTGAATTTAATCCAACCTCTTCATTAACTTCACGTATAACTGCCGCTTCAATAGTTTCACCAGGCTCAACAAAACCAGCTAGTGCTGAAAACATTCCTGGTGGAAAACCTTTTTGTCGACCAAGCAGGCATTTATCTTCAAAACAAGGCAACATAATTACAACAGGATCTACACGTGGAAAATATTCACTCCCACACTGTTTACAAAATTTCTTATAGCCAGTGTCTTTGGTGCTTAATTTAACACCTTCACATTTAGAGCAGTAGATATTATTCTTATTCCACTCAAAATTTGATTTTGCTTGAGCGATGATACCCGTACTTGGATTATCTAAACTTGGGGCAATAGATCGCACATCAATAAATTTAGAATTAGCAAAACTTGGATTGGATAAGATCTGTTCTAAATTTAAACTGCTTAAGTCTACGGCAAAATGTGGTCGTTCATCCTTTAGTCCTAAAAAAAGTGGAGTAATATTATTAGTCAGCACAGGTGATAGCTGTTGGAATGAAACCCATAAAATTTCCGGCTCATTAGGGCGCTCACTATTGATTTTAATAAGCGGCCTATCCTCAAAAAAGATCATAAACCTAGATTTTTCAGATGTTATGGCTTGCCGCTGCCATTCTACATTGCTGCGAAATTGTGATGCACGATCGATAGGATTATTAGCAAAGGTAATTGAATTCATGTAAAAATATGTTGTTAACTATATTATTTTATTAAAGCAATTTTACATATCTGTCTGCTATAATATCTTGGGAGATTATGCAGACAGGTATATCTCGAACTCGGTCAGAGCAGAAATGCAGCAGCCGTAGAGGCAATACTTGGGTTGTTTTAATCTTCCACTAAATTAAAGTTATTCAATATTTATGAACGAACAAAGACACATACCGCTGCCGCTCAAATACCGCCCCACTAATTTTTCAGAATTAATTGGTCAAGAGCTAATGGCTCAAACTATTAAAAATGCGATTAAATTAAATCGTATCGCTAATGCGTATTTGCTTACTGGAGTTCGTGGTGTAGGTAAAACCACTACAGCTAGAATTATTGCCAAGGCGCTAAATTGTAATGAAGTTAGTTTAGGTAATAGTGAATTCCAAGAGCCATGTTGCAAATGTGATAACTGTATTGCAATTTCTGAGTCGCGCAGTATTGACGTTTTAGAAATGGATGCTGCTTCACGTACAGGCATTAATGATATTCGTGAACTAATTGATGGCGTGCAATATGCACCAGTGTCATCACCATTTAAAGTTTACATTATTGATGAGGTGCACATGTTATCGAATGCTGCCTTTAATGGTCTTTTAAAAACTTTAGAAGAACCACCGGAACATGTTAAATTTATTTTTGCCACCACTGAAGTTAGAAAAATACCAGCAACTATATTATCTAGATGTCAGCGGTATGATTTGAAACGTATTGAACCAAATGAATTAAGTGATTTCTTTAAAAGTATTTGTGGCAAAGAAGGCGTGCCTATTGATGATGGAGCTTTAAAAATAATTGCAAGATCAGCTGAAGGCTCCGTTCGTGATGGCCTATCTCTTCTAGATCAAGCCATTGCTTATTCAGAATCAAATATTTCTGAAGATTTAGTTAAAGACATGATTGGGTTAAACGATCCAATAGAAATGCTAAACTTAGTCTCGTTATTAATGGAAGGTCAAACATTGGGAGCAATTAATAAGTTAAACTTGCTCTATGATGGTGGAGCAGACCCATTGTTAATTTTAAGAGATCTTATTCACATCATACACTACCTTACGTTGTTCAAAGTTGATGCCGCTGAGAGTTTAAAACTTTCTCATACTGATTCAGAATTTAAAGCTTTTGAAGAATTAGCTAAAAAATTAGAAGTTGGAACCCTATCAATGGTTTGGCAAATGTTGCATAAAGGCTTACAGGAAGTATCTGATACCTTCTCACCGATTAGTGCTTTAGAAATGTTATTGATTAGAATCGCTTACACTGCAGATATTCCAAAACCTAATGAGTTGATTGAAGAAATATCGCAAGCTATAGAAGAAGATAATTTGATGAATCCAGATCCAGAACCAGCTCCAAAAAAGGCTGAAACAGTTAAAATTGACGCAAAAATTAAGGAAATTATTGATTTTTTCCCAGGCGCAGAAGTTGAAACATTAGATAATTAATATAGAAAGAAGAGTAATGACTGATTTTAATAACATGCTGAAACAAGCTCAAGAAATGCAGACCAAAATGATGGATGCACAAAAAAAGATTGAAGAAATAGAAGCTGAAGGTACTGCTGGTGGTGGTTTAGTTAAAGTATCAGTTAATGGAAAAAATCATGTGACTAATGTAACTATCGATCCATCTCTACTTATAGCTGATGAAGTTGATATTTTAGAAGATTTAGTTTTAGCGGCACACAACGATGCCAAAGATAAAGTTCAGCAAAAGAGTGCTGATGAAATGAGTTCAATTACTGGTGGCTTAAAATTACCTCCAGGCTTCAAGATGCCAATATAATATGCGGCGCAATTACTCCAACGAAGAAATTGATAAACTTATTTTACTAATTAGTAAGTTGCCTGGGTACGGACCTAAGTCTGCTAGTCGTGCAGTTCTACATTTACTCAAACGCAAAGACCAACTTATGGTTCCGCTATCAGAGTCTTTACTGTCAGCGAGTAAAAATATCTTAACGTGTGATAATTGTGGGAATATCGATTTAATCTCACCGTGCACTCTATGTGCCGATGAACAGCGTGATCAATCACAATTATGTGTAGTTGAAGATGTTGCAGATTTATGGGCTTTAGAAAAAGCTGAATTATACAGTGGGACATATCATGTATTAGGGGGCACCCTGTCAGCCATCAATGGTGTTGGCCCAGATGATCTAAAGGTAAAAAAATTAGTTGAACGTTCACACAATGAAAATGTAACCGAAGTTATTTTAGCATTAAGTGCAACAGTTGACGGTCAAACCACAGCTCACTATGTTGCTGATTGTTTAAAAGGTTGTGAGGTCATGGTATCAAGACTAGGTCATGGCGTACCAGTAGGTGGTGAATTAGATTATATGGATGAAGGTACTTTAGCTGCCGCATTAAGTTCACGACAAAAAATTTAAGGATTTAAAATGCAGAATTACAATGTCGTATTTATGGGAACATCAAAGTTTGCTGTTCCAATCCTTGAAGGTTTATTAGAGTCTTCAGTTAATATTCAAGCCGTATTTAGTGCACCTCCAAAACTAGCTAATCGTGGGATGAAAAAAACTTTATCTCCAATAGCCAAGTGTGCGGAAGAATATCAACTTCCATTGGAATACCCAGCTAGTCTCAAAGATCCTGAAATAATCAATAAAATCAAGGAATTAAAACCCGATATCATCTTTGTTATCGCCTATGGTTACATTCTTCCAAAGGAAATTATTGAAATACCAAAGTTAGGTTGTTTCAATCTACATGGTTCATTACTGCCAAAATATCGAGGTGCCGCACCTATTCAAAGATCTATCATTGCGGGAGATAAAGTTACCGGCATATCATTTATTAAAGTTGATGAAGGTTTGGATACGGGAGATATTATATTAGATGCTGAGCTGCCTATTAAAGATGCAGATACTTATCAAGATTTAGAAAAAAACTTATCACAGTTGGGCAAAACTCTATTGCCGGAATTTTTTATCAAGTTACTAAATGAAGCACTACCGCAAGATAGTAGCCAAGCTACCTATGCGCATAAGATTGATAAAGCTGAAGCTAAAATTGATTGGCAAGATGATGCACAATTAATTAATCAAAAAATACGAGCGCTGAATCCTAATCCTGGTGCATGGTTTGAAATGGATGGAAAAAGAATTAAAGTTATGAGTTCAAAGGTTATTGAAATGAGTGGTAATCCAGGTGAAATTTTAGATGATGAATTTATTATTGCGTGTGGTCAAAATGCTTTGCAACCAACTGCTTTAAAAAAAGAAGGCAAAGGTCTGGTCACACTAGCTGAATTTTTAAAAGGCAATAAAGTTATTGCAGGCACAAAATTATAGATGCGTTACAAAATAATTATTGAATATGATGGGACTCCATTTGTTGGGTGGCAACGTCAAGATAACGGCTTGTCAGTACAAGAGTGTATCGAAACTGCTATTGAAAGTTTATTCCAAGAAAAGCCAGCATTGTTTGGTGCTGGTCGAACTGATTCCGGTGTGCATGCCACAGGCCAAGTGGCACACTTTGATATAACCACTAAAGAACTTGATACTTATTCTATAAAGACCGGTTTAAATCATTACTTGAAGATTTATCCAATCTCAGTCTTAGATGCAGTCGAAGTTGATGCAGAATTTCATTCTAGATTTGACGCCAAAGAACGAAAATATCTTTATCGAATTATTAATCGTAATTCACCGCTATCAATTGAAAAGGGTAGAGCGTGGTTAGTCATGAAGAATTTAAATTTAGAAAAAATGCAAGCTTGTATTCCTATTATTGAGGGTAAGCATGATTTTACTACATTTCGTTCAGTTAACTGTCAGTCAAAGTCTGCCTTAAAAACACTAACTAGCTGTAAAATCACTCGGCAAGATGAGAATATTTACCTAGGTTTTGTGGCCCCATCTTTCTTACAACATCAAATTAGATCCATTGTTGGTACGATTAAAATGGTGGGTGAAGAGCTCTGGGATGTTGAACGTTTTAAGGGAGCCCTAGAGGCAAAAGACCGCAGTAAATGTGGTGCCCTTGCGCCTGCAGATGGGTTATATTTCATGGAAGTAAAATACTAATATATAAATATGTTAAATCCACCCAAGCCAAAAAAAATTCCTAAAGTCCATACAGCCCATGGGGATGAGCGTATTGATGATTACTATTGGTTAAGAGATGATACGCGTAAAGACCCAGAAGTTATTTCTTATCTAGAGGCGGAAAATCAATATTTAGAGGACTGGTTTGCAAGTAAGAATGATTGTCGTAAAGAAATTTACAATGAATTAGTCAGTTTTATTCCACCACATGAAGTGTCGATGAAGATTAAGTATGGTGATTATTTATACTTTTCTGAAATTAGTGCAGAGCAACAATATAAAACTTACTTTCGTGAACTTAATGGAACTAAAGAATTAGTTTTAGATGTTAACGAATTAGCAAAAGATTTGGATTATTTTAATGTTGCTTCAATTAATCCATCATCAGATAATTTACTGATTGCTTATGCTGAAGATTTATCTGGCCGGCGTGAGTATAATATTAAAGTTAAAGATCTAGCATCAGGTGAGATCATAGACAGTACGATTCAAAATAGCTCAGGTAGTGTCGTGTGGGATAAACAAAATACATCAATTTACTATGCCCAAAAAGATCCCGTTACTTTAATCGAAAATAAAGTGTTTAAACATAAACTGGGTACCGATGCCAGTGAAGACATTTTAATTTATGAAGAAAAAGATTCTGAGTTTCATCTTAGTATTTATGAATCGCGAACTAAAAAATATTTGAATATTTTTATTAGTAAAACTGAAGCTTCAGAAACTTGGTTGCTTGATTTAGAAGATGAAACTAGTAAGCCATTTTGCGTATTAACTAGATCAGAAAAACATCTGTATTCAGTAGAAGATACACCAGAATGTTTTTATGCCATTAGCAATGCTAATGATAAAAAGAACTTTGAGTTCATGAAATTCAATTATGCAGATACTAATAATTATGCGAATTGGGAGACCGTAATTGAGCATAATAACGCTGTGTTAATTGAAGATTTTGAAGCTTTTCCTGATTATATTTACCTAGAGGTCAGAGTGGATGGGTTGCCAAAAATACTCAAAATGCACCGAGAAACGTTAGATAAACACTATATAGAATTTAGTGAGCCGGCTTTTAGTTGTTACTTGGCCACTAACAATGACTATTTAGCAAATGAGTTTTATTATGGGTATTCCAGTCCCAAAAAACCAAGTTCAATTTTCAAAGAAGAAATTGCATCTGGAAATAGTGAATTGGTATGGCAACAAAAAGTTAGTAATTACGATGAAACTTTATATGAAGTAGAGCGTTTAAAAATAAATGCCCGTGATGAGACTAAAGTTCCAGTTTCCTTAGTTTATAAAAAAGGCACTGATTTATCGAAAGCACCAATACTTGTTTATGGTTATGGTTCTTATGGCATAATCATTGATGCGGCATTTCGAACTTCAATCTTACCTTTATTAAACAGAGGGTTCATTTTTGCAGTGGCTAATATTAGAGGAGGTTCAGAAATGGGTCGACACTGGTATGAAGATGGCAAAATTTTGAATAAATTAAATACCTTTTATGATTTTATTGATGCTACTAAATCTTTAATACAGCAAGGCTATGGTAATGCTAAAAATGTATACGCTATGGGTGGTAGTGCTGGGGGTTTATTAATGGGAGCGGTAATTAATATGGAGCCAGAATTATATACTGGTATCATTTCAGCTGTACCATTTGTGGATGTAGTTACGACGATGTCCGATGAATCAATTCCTCTGACTACTTTTGAATATAAAGAGTGGGGCAATCCAGCTAACAAAGAAGAGTACCATTACATTAAAAGTTACTCACCTTATGACAATATTAAGCCAGCAAAATATCCTGCAGTATTAGTCACATCCAGTTTGCATGATTCTCAAGTGCAGTATTATGAACCTGCTAAATATGTTCCAAAGCTACGTGATAATACTACTTCTAGTAATCCAATATTAATGAAAATGAACCTGACGGGAGGGCACGCTGGTTTGAGTGGTCGACTGAATGCCTTGGAAGAAAGTGCGCTTGATAATGCTTTTTTAGTAAATTTAGTTAGCAGCTAAACTAGATTATAAATTACAATAAAGTGCAGAATTGCTGCGATAATTACCAATATATGGAAGAATTCATGAAAGCCAAAAACATCAGGCGATAGTTTTGGTAATCTTAATGCGTAGGTAGTAGCTCCTAGCGAATACACAACTCCACCAACAACTACTAACATCAATTTTATAAAGCTTAATGAGGCCACTAGAATTGGCATAAACGGAAATGCTACCCAGCCCGCAGCTAAGTAAATAGATGCTCTTAAGAAACGGTGAATTTTAGAAAAGAAGATTGCTTGAATGATTCCAACTGTAGCAACACTCCAAATAATAATTAGTAATTTAATTCCACTTTCAAATGGAAGAGCCAAAAGACAGATAGGAGTAAAAGTTCCAGCGATCATTAAAAATATACCACTATGGTCTAATTTGCGTAGCTTTTGTTTTAGTTCGATTGATGCTTTTTTTCGATGATAGAGAGCACTAAAACCAAACATTGATAATACTCCAACTGAATAAACTAAAGTAGATACAATCTCGGTAGAGTTGGAGCTTTTAAGTATTAAAACTATGCATGCAATTATAGAAATAAAAAACATGAAGTGATGACTAACACCACGAAACCTAGGCTGAATCAATGTAGCTTCCATAGACTCAGCTTAATAGGTTTTGTATTAAATTAAATCAATTTAATGGCTATCTAAGTCTTTTTTAATATCCTCATGATCACCAACTACGATGTGATGTTCACTTTTAACAACAAATCGATCCAATAAAGGAATAAGCGCCAATGGAACTAATCCGCCAAGGACAATACCTATAGCTGCAGATTGTAAATGTGGATCAAGTGAGGCTGCGATAAAGTCAGCAATCACATGAGCGA
>Ga0209384_1000741_pt1 | contig 19017 bp, 21 predicted proteins | sample CoawatmetaG05DNA_FD_187511 | JGI IMG/M metagenome (GOLD analysis project Ga0209384, IMG submission 187511) | Marine microbial communities from the West Antarctic Peninsula - Coastal water metaG058-DNA (SPAdes) (version 2) | ecosystem: Environmental > Aquatic > Marine > Coastal ... | reverse complement strand
CGTATTAAGAGCATAAAGCATAACAACTTTAAAAAGTATCAGCATAAGATTCTCGGAGGTTGGTTAGCAAAGGCTGAAGGTGTAGTATTTGAGAATTGGTCAATTGGAGAATTTAATCCTGATGACTTACAGACTTCTTGTGGAATGGATTTCGGTTTTAGTATTGACCCTGACTCTTTAACTGAAGTTGCAATAGACAAGAAACATAAGAAGATATATTTAAAGGAACATCTATATCGTAATGGATTAAAGAGTCAAGAGCTTGCTAAGATAATACTTGACAAAGTAGATAGTAAATTAATCATAGCAGACTCAGCAGAGCCTAGACTAATAGCAGACCTTAAGCACTTAGGGGTAAACATTAAAGCAGTTAAGAAAGGAACTATTGAAAGTGGAATAACTAGGATGCAAGACTATCAACTTATTGTAAGTCCTGAATCAACGAACATTGCAAAGGAGTTAAACAATTATGTCTATGCGGATAAGGGTTCAAAGCTTTACGTTGATAACTATAATCACGCAATTGACGGAATCCGTTATAACATTATTTACCACCTAGATAATCCAAACGCAGGTAGATACTTTGTTCAGTAAACTAAAAACAATAAATTTCTATTATATAGTGTATGAAAGTAAAGATTAAAAAAGAAGGCAAAGTAGAAACATTCAAACTAATTAACAGTTGGGAAGAAGTTACTCTTGAATTATGGCTACAACTGATTGACTTTGAAACAGGTACAAAGACTGAAGAAGCTACAGAAACAATAGCAGCACTATCAGACATTCCTAAGAAGTTAATTAAGGAATTAGCCTTATCAGATGTAGCAGCTATAATGAGTAAGATAGGAGAACTTCAAGCTAAGCAAGATACAAAGCTTAAAAGGATAATAGAGATTAATGGAGTTGAATACGGATTCCATCCTGACTTAGATTCTATAAGTCTTGGAGAGTATGCAGACATTGAGCAGTTCATTAAGAATGGAATAGATAAACAACTTCCTGAATTGATGAGCGTACTCTATCGTCCTGTAAAATTGAAGAAGAACGACATTTATATAATTGACTCGTATGACGGAGATATTCGGCTCAGAGCAGAGGAGATGAAACAGATGTCAGCGGAACAAGTGCAAAGTGCATTGGTTTTTTTTTACACTTTAGGGAAAGTGTTGTCAGAGATTTTGCCATTATATTTGATGGAGCGGCTGAAGGTAACGAAGACGCAATAGCTAGTAATGACTTCGCAAGTAAGTGGGGATGGTTTGGAGTGATGCACAGGTTGTGTGGAGAGGACATTAGTAAATTAGAAAGTATTACAAACTTGAGTCTGTTAGAGTGTTTGACTTGGCTTAGTTATGAAACAGATTTGAACTCACAAAATAAAGTAAAAAGAAATGGTTAAAAATAAGACATACAATAACGTAGTAAACACCTTGCTTAGATTAGGGGAATACCACGAGCAAATAAGCACAACATCTGTAGGAGATATTTTTGACATCAACTTAGAGAAGATGCAGAAGTTCCCATTGCTTCACATTAATCCAACAAGTGTAACTACAGGAGAAAGCCAACTTACATATAACTTCCAAATCTTTATTATGGATATGGTTTCAGAAAAAGAAAATTGGACTTTGAACAACGCATCAGCTAACTTCCCAAAGCTTTACAAGACTTTAAGTAACGAGCAAGATGTACTCAATGAAACTTTACAAATAGCAACAGACTTCATAGGTATGCTTAGACATTCAGAGCAACAGTCATTAGCAGGTGTAAATGATATTAATGTACCGATATACTTTACACAAGACCAATTTACATTAGAACCATTCTCAGAAAGGTTTGACAATCTTTGTTGTGGGTTTGTATTTAATATTGGAGTCTTAGTTCAGAATGACTTTCAGACTTGTGATATTCCTGTTACTTCAGATGGTGCAGGTTATTAATGAAATGGAAAATTGGATATATTACAATACAGTTAAGTTGGAAAGGATGGAAAATAAAAATTGATTTATGAATACTGACAACATAGAAAGATACTTAGAGAGCTTTGGAAAGCAAGTAGTCAAAGAATCTAGGGGTTTATTACAAAAAGAAAAAGGAAGTACATCTTTGGGTAATTCAATTAGATTTACAGTAACAAAAGAGGAAGGAGGTTTTTCTACTAAATTCTATATGGAAGAATATGGAAAGTTTTTAGATAAAGGAGTATCAGGAAATAAAGTAAAACAATCATATATAAATTATGATGGTAAAAAGAAATCAAGTCCAGGCAAAGGATATACAACTAAAGGCCCTCCTATTGATATATTGTCTAAATGGATTAAAAGAAAAGGTATAAAGCCTAAAGGATTTAAAAGAGGAAGGTCAAAAGATACAGGACAATTTGTTTCAGGGTTTGCTTTTTTAATAAGTAGGAAAATAAGAAGAGAAGGAATTAAAAGCTTAAGCTTCTTTCAAAAACCTTTTGGATTAGAATTTAAAAAGTTAGAAAAAGATTTCTTAAAAATATTATCAAAGGATATAAGAAGTAACCTTGTAGAATTTTATAGACCAAAATAAAAATAATATAACAACGATAAAATAATGGCATTAGCAATAACTCAACACCCTTTATACACACTTAATCCTGTAGGGCAGGAAGTAATATTTACAGTTAGTGATTTAACTACAGTTGGTGCTAAATTCAATGTTAAGTATGTAGCTGAAGTTCATATAAGTACAGTAGACATAGACTTAAATACATCTGTAGCAATAGGAACATTCAAGACTACACCTAATAACACAGGAGCAGGTATGTATGACTTCAGACCTATTGTAGAAAGTTTTGTAAGTCCTGATAACTTAGCAGCTTTAGGAAGTTCATATAAAGGTGCAGCAACAACAGCTATTAAAACGCACCCATTACATTTAGTAGACAAGTATTCTCTTAATGATAATGTAGTTAGATATTTAAAAATTAGGTTTACAATAGAAGGTTCAACTACGGCAACAGGAACAGTAGCACCGATATCAGGAGAAGAAGAAGACTCTGTACAATATACTTTAATCAATGGTTACTTAAAATATACAGACGTACAAGATAGAGATGCAACAGGAAACTTTGGATTCAATACAGAGATATTTCAATTAGGAGGTGGAGCAACAGGTAATCAATTGCTAACTAATGCACCAACTACTCAGTATGCTAATATAAATGATTACGGAACTTTATCTTTTATGACTACACCTAAAACAGGAGATGTAGTTGATACAACTTTAGATTACTTTAAAATTAAATTATATGATGATAGTGGTGCACAGCTTGGTACAAATATTACAATAGATAATTTAGATGCTAATGGTGGCAATACAACTTGGAATTTAGATACTAAAAATCAATTACTACATCTAGGTTGTTTTCCTGCTAATTTAAAAAATTGGAGTTCTATATTCCTTGCTCATACTACAAACTTATCTTTTTACCGAGTAGAGGCTTTTAACAGTACAAACTTTTTAATTTCAGATATATATACAATCAATATAAATTGTCCTACTCTTAAAGGCTACGAGCCTATCAGACTTACTTGGCTTAATCAATGGGGTGTTTGGGATTACTATACATTCACAATGAAGTCTACTAAGACTATCTCAACTAAGGGAAGTACATACCAACAACTTGCAGGAACTTGGAATGAAAGTATCTACAGTCCTAGTGGTTACAGAGGAGGAAAGAAAGCTTTTAGAGTAAACGCTACAGAGAAGATTGTAATGAATACAGACTTTGTAAATGAATCAGAATCCGAGTGGTTTGAGGAGCTTATTAATAGTCCTGAAGTTTATATCTTAGAAGGTTTCCAAGTAGACGCAACTCTTGCTTCTCCTAATACTTATGTAACACCTGCAAGACTTACTACTTCAAGCTATACTAAAAAGACTGTAGCAAACGATAAACTTATGCAGTACACATTTGAAGTTGAAAAGAGTAAAACCCTAAGAACACAATCAGTATAATGAGCGTACAACTTATATTATATCCACAAAGCTACGAAGGAGTCTATAATGCTTTTTCAGGTAATCCTTATGAAGCTATTGTTAATGGTATTTCTTTTACTGATTTAGATAATACAGGAACTTACACAAGTACTTCAGGAACTCCTTATGTAGATACTATTACAAATGCAACACCTAGTAGTGTTAATACTTGGTACAGATACAGAGTCGGTGCTTCTGCTTTTCCTACAGTAGTTTCAAGCAACTTAGTTTTAAACTCTTTAGGTAATGGTTCAACAGAGCCTTCAGGTATATATCAGAAAATGTCTAATCTAACAGTCTTTCAAATATATAGATTGAGAATTAACATAGAAACTCAAGCAGCTAATGGTTCTTTAACTAATAGGTTTTTTGATGGATTAACTCCACAAGGAAGTATCAGTACATTCAGCACAGCAACATCTTTCATAGACAAAGTATTTATTGCTACTAATACTGAAATGACTTTTATGTTGGCTTACTATTCAACGGTTGCTGAAGACTTAACTATAAGCTCTTTATCAGTTTTACCTATAAATTCTCTAATAGCAGACCCTATCTTATCAGATGGTCAAGTTATCCTAGACCTTTATGAAGATGAAGACTTACCCTTGACTTTAAGTGTAGATAACTTTAAGAATGTAGCTGAGAAAGTACAGTCTTATTCAAAGGCTTTTAATTTACCTGCAACTAAAAGAAACAATAAAATATTTGACCAAATCTTTGAGATAACAAGGTCAGATGATGGAGTAATATTTAGTCCTTATAAGAAGTCTGAGTGTGTTTTAAAACAAGATGGGTTCGTACTATTCAAAGGGTATTTAAGGCTTTTAGATGTAACAGATAAGGACGGAGAGATAAGTTACAACGTGAATCTTTATTCAGAGGTTATTGCATTAGCTGATTACTTGAAAGAATTATCATTTAGAGATTTAGACTTTACAGAATTAGAACACGATTATAATAAGACACAAATTAAGTATAGTTGGAATGACGGAACACCAACTCAGAATACCCCTATTACTTGGACTAATGCAAATACATCAGGTTTTAGAACGAACTTTAGTACATTAAAATATCCTTTTGTAAACTGGAATAATAATTGGCTAATTGCTAATAATCCTAGTGGTGGTTCAGGGCCTACGGACAATAATCCTCAGTTAGTTAATTTAGAACAAGCGTTTAGACCTTTTATAAATATCAAGTATATAATAGAAAGAATATTTGAAAATACTCCTTTTACTTTTACTTCAGATTTCTTTGATACTACAGACTTTGAAAAGTTATATATGGACTTTAATTGGGGTGCTGATAATATACCTTTTACTATTGATGAATCAGGACAAGGAGAATTAGCAGTAACTCAAACTGCAACAACTTCTTTTGTAACGATACAAACTAACGACAATACATTTAGTGATAATACAGGGTATAGTGCAGGAGTTTATACAGCGATACTAGATAATCAAACTTATAATTTTGACTATTTATATGCTTATAGTGTTTCAGGAACAGGAGCTTTTACTGCTGAATTTAGATGGAAAATGGTAAAAGGAGGGGTTACTTCTTATATAAATGTAATTCCTGTTTCAGGGACAGGTTCTTCTTCTTTTCTTATTACAGGAGGTAATTTTACTCAGTTATTAAATACAGGAGATACTTTAACACCTGAATTTAAATCAGATTCAGCAGGAACACATACGATAACTATACAGCCAACAGGAGGTTCATTTGGAACTGTAGGTGTTACTTATGTTTCAACTTCAGCAACAGCATCAACAAATAACATTTTTCTACAGACACTAAGAGGAGAAACAGGACAATGGGATTTCTTAAAGGGATTGATTACTATGTTCAACTTAGTAACTATTCCTGATGAAAATAATCCTAATAATATTAAGTTTGAACCTTATGTAGATGTCTTTATAAATAATACAGCAGGAACAACTTTAGCTAATAGAACTATTGAACACGATTGGACAGACAAGATAGATGTTTCAGAAATGAAATTAGAGCCATTAACTGACCTTAATAAAAAGACTATTTTTAAATTTGTTGAAGATGAAGATGACTTTGCTTTCACTAATTACAAGAATCAAGTAGGCGGACATTTATACGGAAGTAAGAAATATAATGCTACAGATGAATTTAACATCTTAGATGCATTAGATGAAGTGATAGCAGAACCTTTTGCAGCTACAGTAATAAAGCCTTTAGCTAGTCAATTTTCTTCTTTTATAACTCCTGCACTTTATGCTTATAACTCAGAAGACGATACTTCTGAAGGCTTTGATAATAGTCCTAGAATAATGTATGATAATGGAATCAAGTCTACAGGTGCTTCTTATTATATTCCTGCACAAAATGGATTATTAAGCGAGAACCAATCTCAATTCTTACAGTTTAGTCATTTGTCAGATATACCTACAATAACATCATTACCACCTGCAATTACAGACACAAGAGATTTTCATTTTGGAGAATGTCAATTACTTACAGGAGATGTACCAACAGTAAATAACTTATTTAATCTTTATTGGCTACCTTATTACAATGAGCTTTACAATCCTAATACTAGGACTATGACTATCAAGGTAAACCTTAATCCTGCTGACATTAATACGTTTAAGTTTAACGATACAGTCTTTATTAAGAACAGAGTCTTTAGAGTGAATAAAATAGACTACAAGCCGAACGATTTAGCAACAGTTGAATTTATACTTATACCATAATGCCTGAAATTACTTATTCAATACCATACTTAACAGGATTCGCAGTTAAACCTTTATCAATTTCAGGACTTGGAGTTGTATCTTTTACTAATGGATCTAGGGAAGTAACACCTAACCAATTACAATGTGAAGCTTATGGATATACATATAATAAAGCAGCAGGAACTTGTTCTATATTTAGATTCAATACAAACCTTATTAGAAGTTTTAATAACTCAAATAATAGTACAAAAGGTTCTCAGAATGTAACAGAAACAGGAACTAACAATACTCTTATAATGGGAGAGAGTAATACTGTTAGAGGATTCTCAAGAAATAACATTATTGTAGGAAGTAATAACGAGATAGCCAATGGAGTGAACAATGCTAACGTATTTGGTACTTTTGGAGAGGCTACAGCTGATAACTCTATTGTCTTAGGGGGTAACGCTTCAGCAGATACTTTAGGCGAAAGACAGACGATAACATTAATGTATGGAGGGGCAACAACAGACAGTAGTACAGTTGATTCTTTCTTAAATAACACGACAGATAGTTACTTTGTTATTCCTACAGATACTATAGTAATGTTTGAAACACAAACTATAGGAGTAAGAACAGGAGGAACGGGAGTTGGTGCAGTTGGTGATTATAAAGCTTTTTCTGAAATTGGTGTAGCTATTAATAAATCAGGAGTTCTAAGCATAGATAGTACAAGAACAACAATCTCTAGTTCAGGAAGTGTTTCAGGATGGACACCAACTGTAGGGGTTTCAGGAACTAACTTCTTACAACAAGTTAAAGGAGCAAATAACAGAGATATTATGTGGGCAACAACAATAAGATTCACACAAATAAAAACAGGGGTAACTTTATAAAATAAAATTATGGCAAAGGAAGTATTAGAATTAGAAGTTAAGTCAAATATTGGTAATGTTACAAAAGACCAAAAGGCTTGGAATAAAGAGATTAAAAAGACTGAAGATGCAATAAAAGATGTAAATGAAGAAGGTAAAGAAGTTGTAGCTGAAATGCAGATATTAGGGCTATCTATTAATGGATTGAAGGGGGCTTGGAAATCAGCAGCGTCTGGGGCTAAGTTTCTATTTAGAAGCATAAAAATGGGTATTGCTTCTACAGGGGTAGGTCTTATAGTTCTAGCGTTTGGAGCTTTAGCTACTTGGTTTGCAAAAACGAAAAAAGGAGCTGAGATATTATCTGTAGCTTTTAAAGGTATCGGTGCTGCTGTTAATGTTATAGTTGATAGGATTGCTAAGTTTGGTGGGGGAATTGCTAAGGTATTCTCAGGAAATATAACGGGAGGACTTAAAGATATGAGAAATTCTTTTAAAGATATTGGAAAAGAAATTTTGACCGATACTCTTTTAGCTATGGCTTTAGAAAAATCAACACAAAAGTTAGCTGATAGTCAAAGAGTTTTAAATGTAGAAACAGCACAAAGAAGGGCTGACATTGAAGAACTAAAGTTAATAGCTGAAGATGTTACTAAGTCAGAAGAAGAAAGATTATCAGCAGCAGAGAAGGCTTTTGAAATTGAAACAGACTTGCTAGAAAGAAGAATAGCCAACGCAGAAGAAGCTGTAAGGATAGAATCTTTAAGATTATCAACTATACTAGACCCTGAAGCTGAAGCACTAGATGCTTTAGCTCAAAAAGAAATAGACCTTGCTACTATAAGGGGGGAGTCCGTTACTAAGCAGATAGAACTTAATAATAAGATAAATGCTATTAAGCAGGAAACTATAAATAAGAATAAAGAAATAAGATTACAAAATGAAGCAGAAGTAAAGTCTACGCAAAAATTAATAGATGACCTAGCTATATTAAGGCAGGAAGACCAAAATGCTAAAGAGTTAATGGCATTAATAAATGAAAAGAAAGAAGCTAGAGCAAACGCAAATCTTATAACTGATGCAGAAGAAAGGAATAAGCAATTAGGTCTTATAGATAAAATATATACTGAAAAATACTTACAGTTAGTAGATAAACAAAGTCTTGTAACAGTTAATGGAAATGAGGACATTGTAGAATCAACAACAGATACAGCTGAAGCACAGTTAGCAGCTTTCTCAGGACTAGCTAATGCTTTAAGTGGATTAGCAGGGGATAACAAAGAACTAGCAGCAGCAGGGGCTATTATTGATACTTATGCAGGAGCGAATAAAGCCTTTCAACAAGGAGGAGTTGCAGGATTTGTAACAGGAGCAGCAATTATTGCAGCAGGTTTAAATAATGTAAATAAAATATACAGTACACCTGTAGGAGGAGGAGGAGGAGCTTCAGCAGCACCAAGTACACCTGCACCTCAAATGATGTCAGGAGCTTTTGATATATCAGGAGGAGTAGCACCTGAAGCGACTAAAGCATTTGTTGTTACTGATGAAATGACAAACAGTCAAAATCAATTAGCAAATATAAGACGTAGAGCTACAATCTAAAATCAAATAAACTAACTTAAAATCTATTATATACTATGCCTTGCGAACAATGTGAAAACGGAAAATATAAATGGGGGAAGACAGGCTCTTGTAAATACGATACAAAAGCTGATTGTGAAGAAGATAATAAAGACTATTATGAAGATATGAAAGAAACTAAAATAGTAGAATTAGTAATTGCAGACGATAGTCAAGAACTTGCAATAGACGCTATCAGTCTAGTAACGAGTCCTGCAATAGAGCAAGACTTTGTATTCTTTGGTAAAGAGAAAAACAACTTGACATTTGCAAAGGTAGATGAAGAAAAGCGTATGCTAGTTAGTCCTGCACTTATTCCTAACAAGCAAATATTTAGACACGACCCTAATACAGACTCAGATTACTATGTTTACTTTAGTCCTGATACAGTTAGGAAAGCATCTGAATTGTATTTAAAACATAACAATCATCATAAGGCAACGTATCAACATCAAGATAGAGTTTCAGGAGTTTTAACAGTTGAATCTTGGATTAAGGAAGGCGATAGTGATAAATCTAAGTTATACGGCTACGATTTACCTGACGGCACTTGGTTCGTGAAAATGAAGATTGAGAATGACGAGCTGTGGCAAGAAATTAAATCGGGTTCTTTACGCGGTTTAAGTATTGAAGGATATTTTACAGATAGAATGGAAGCTATGTCAGAAAAGCAACCAACTAATGAAGAAATACTTAAAGCTCTTAACGAAATAATCACAAAATCAAACAAGTAACTAATTTTTCTATTATATAACAGAACTTAAAACAAAACTATGGATTTAAAAAATCAAATATTGGTAGCACTTGGTCTTGATAAAGGCGAAGATGTAACAATGGCTTATCAAGCTAAATCAGAAGACGGAACTATTTTCGTTTCAACAGCTGAAGAATTAGAAGCAGGGGTTGATATATCAGTTCTCACAGAAGATGGTACTACTATCTTATTACCTGTTGGAACTTACAAGACTGATACTGGTGTATCTTTCAGAGTAGAGGAAGAAGGTATAGTTGCTGAAGTTATTGAAAGCGAAACTGAAGAAGAAGTAGTTGAAGAAGAAATGACTGAAGACTTAGCAGTAGTTGAGGACTGGGAAGGTATGGAGAAAAGAATCCAAAACTTAGAAGATGCAGTTGCAAGTCTAAAGAAAGATAAAGACGGAGGAGATGATGAGGTTGAAGAAATGGCTGAAGAAGTTGTTGCACCTTCTACTAATCCTAAATCTATTAAGACTACAGAAGTAGTTGAGTTCTCAGCAGAAGACGAATTAACAAAGTTGAAAGCTGAAAATGAAAAATTAAAAACTGAGCTAGCAGAATCTCCTGCATCAGCTCCTTTAGATACAAATAAATTTAGTTCAGAAGCTACTAAGGTTTCTTTATCTAAAAGAGAAATATCAAAAATGACAAAAAGGGAACAATACCTTTATAATTTATATAACTAAAATAACTAAAAACAAAAAAAATTATGGCTTTAGCAGTAACATCAAATTACGCAGGGAAGGCAGCTGGTTTCTACATCAGTCAAGCACTTCGTTCAGCAAACTCTATGGAGTTTCTAACAATGATAGAAAATATCAAATATAAAAGCAACATACAGAAGATGTCGGCTGCTTCAATGGTTCAGGACGCAACTTGTGATGTGAATTTAGCAGGAACTCTTACAATGACTGAGGCTGTATTAGAGCCAAAAAATCTGATGATACAGAGTGATTTATGTAAGCAAACTCTTTTGAGCAGCTTTGAAGCTTTACAAATGAGAGCAGGAGCAGGAGCACCACCACCACCATCTTTCAATGACTATGTAATTTCTTATATGGGAGAAACTATTGCTAATGCAACAGAAACTTCTATTTGGGGTGGAAATAACGCAACAGCAGGAGAATTTACAGGATTTGTAACAGGAGGAGCAGTAGGTAGATTAGTACAAGCAGGTAATACTGTAGTTGATGTAGCTAACGTAGGTGGAGCAGGAACAGCTTACTCAGCAGCTAACATTATTGAAAACTTACAAAACTGTACAGCATCTATCCCTACACCAGTTTACACAAAAGAAGACCTTTACATCTATATGAGTCCAAAGTCTTACAGATTATACATTTCAGCTATCTCTACTTTAGGATATGTGAATGCTTACTCTATGAATGGAGACTATGATGCAGTTTTTGAAGGAATAAAAATCGCCGTTTGCAACGGAATGACTAATGATACGCTAGTAGCAGCAGAAAGAAGCAACTTATTCTTCGGAACTGACCTTTTGAGTGATTTAAATAGTAGAATCGACCTTTTAGATATGTCTACTTTGGATGGGTCAGATAACATTCGTTTATTAGCTCGTTACAGTGGAGGTGTTCAAGTAGGTATTGGAGCTGACGTTGTACTTGTATCGTAATTAAATAAATAATACGGAAGTGAGGGGGTAAAACCCTTCACTCCCTTAACCTAAAAAAAACAATAAAATGGCTTGTACAGCACTAACAAAAGGTAGGGGACTTGACTGTAATAGAATCAGTGGAGGAATCAAAAACGTATATTTTGCAGTTTACGACCAAGTATTATCTATCACAGAAGCAACAGGAGAAGTATCAGATATTGATATGGGAACTGACTCTATTTACAAATACGTGATGCCTCTTGGTGTTTCTAGTTTAACTGATACTATAGTAGGCTCGAGAGAGAACGGAACTATTTATTACACTCCATCTTTAAGCGTAATTCTTAACAGACTTACAAAAGAAGACCAAAACCAAATTAAACTTTTAGCAGCAACGAAACTTATTTGTTTTGTTGAATTAAATGCTACTCTAACTAACGGACACAACGTAATAGTTGGATTAGGAACGGTAAACGGAATGGAACTTGACGCAGGTACTATGGACTCAGGTGCAGCTTGGGGAGACCGCTCGGGATATAGTCTTACAATAACGGGAATGGAAAATAAACCTTTCCCAATGATTTTAGATTATACTGCAACACCTTTTGACAACATTGACTCAGGAGGACAAATTCCAATAGTTACATCTTAAATTTCTTATCTGTTTTCTTATAATCTTAAAAGGGTAGCTTAATTGTTACCCTTTTTCTTTTCCAAATAAAAACTGACTTTTTCTATTATATAGTAGATATGATACAAGCCTACACAGAATCAAACTTTAAAGCATACTTATCTACGGAAGATAATCGTATTGATACATCTGTAGATAAAAGACAGATAAGGTTCTTAGTTAAACTTATTAATGATATGGATGGAAGTATAGATTACGTATATCCTGCTGAAGTTATCAATAATAGATTTACTGAAATGACTTTCACTTATGAGTCAGATGCTCTTACAGTTAATATGTTTGATGGAGAAGTTCATTTATTACCTTCAGGATATTGGAAGTATGAAGTCTATGAAGTAAGTTGGATTGGAACAGTAACTCTTAGCGTTGAAGCAGCACCTTCTACAGAAACAGACGTTATTACTCCTATTGGAGATGACATTGGAGTAGTTCAAGGCTTAGTAACAAAGGGTAAGCTTTATTTAGCAGAAAAAGATGGAACAGAACAAGTACAATACAAACAACATCCTGAACCTTCAGGAACTAACTATATATACTACGGACAATAAATAAAAAATTATGGCAATAGAAAATGTACAACAACTCTTAACGGAGCAATTAGGAAAGAATAGATGTGATGTAATATCTACAACAGCAATGACAGGTAAAGACTATTATGCAGTCTTCTTTCCTGTAGAGAGCGTAGTAGCCTCTATAGTGGCTTCTAACGTACAAACAGGTACAGGTAGTGCTATAGCTAACCTTCACACAACTTTCGCAGCAGGAAGCACTTTATTTCTTAATGTAACAGCTATCACTTTAACGAGTGGAGTTGCTATCTGTTACTATGACCAAGTAATTTAATGAAGTTAGCACTTGGAATGTCATTGCCTTCAAGTAATAAGGGAGGAGTAACACCTGTACAAAAGCAAGTCAATGCTTTTAAGGCTAGAGTTGTTGCTGGTGGAGGAGTATTTGAAGCTAAGGCTTGTTTAGAAGCACAATTAACAATTTTAAGTAATATATAATGAGTTTATTAGATGATGTAAGTATTGTAGTAACTCCAAACGGATATAAGTCAGGTGTTTTGTATTCAGTTATTCCTAGTAGTGGTGCAGGTGATTTAGAAGTTGTAAGAGGAACAGCAGCTACAAGAGTAGATGAAGCAGGATTAGTTAATTATGCTGAGATTATAGGAAGTGAGGAGGTTACTAATGGGGATTTTGCAACAGATAGTGATTGGACTAAGGGAACAGGTTGGACTATATCAGGAGGCACAGCTAATAGTGATGGAACAAGTGGATTATTAAGCCAAACTTCTCCTGCATTAACGTCAGGTAAAATATACAAATGGATTTTTGAAATAACTTCATACACATCAGGTTCTGTTAAGATTTATAGTGGTAGTGGTTCTGATGATACAGCATATAAAAGTGCAATCGGAACATTTACGCAATATTTTATAGCAAATAATACAGGTAAATATTTTTATTCAAATAGTTTTAATGGCTCAATAGACAACGTATCAGTAAAAGAAGTTACAAGAGATAACGTACCTCGTATAGACTACACGGGAGGAGGTTGTCCTCATATATTAGCAGAGCCGCAGAGGACTAATTTGGTTACTTATAGTGAGGATTTTAGTCAGTTCTCAAGTAGTTCGATAGTTTTAACTACTGGGCAATTAGCACCTGATGGAAGTTTAAATGCAACTAAGATAAGTGGTACTATTGGAGTTTCATCATTATATAGGGGTTCAGCAAGTACAACAACAGCTACAAGAAGTATTTACGCAAAAACAGTTAGTGGAACAGGAACGGCAAGACTAACATCTTATAATGCTAACACAAACAACCTTTTCAATCTTACGGAAGAATGGCAAAGATTTGATTTAACAGGCTCTATAAGTACAGGGGCAACCAATTTTTATGCAGCAGACTTTAGGGGTTCTCAAACTTTAAGTGAATTTATAATTTGGGGTGGACAGTCAGAAGAAGGCTCTTATCCAACGAGTCTGATTCCAACATCAGGAAGTACAGTTACAAGAAACCAAGACCAATTCTCAAGAGATGGCATAGGTAGTTTGATTAACGATAGTGAGGGGACTTTATTTTTAGAGATGGCTAAATTTCAAAACGCTACAAATTTTGGAGGGGTAGAATTAAACGATACAACTAACAATAATTCCATTACCATTTACACTAGAAATGATAATTCCTCTGTAACTATAATAGTAAGAAAGTCAGGTTCTCAACAATGGAGATTTGATTTCAATACAGGAGTTAATACTTATGACTTTAATAGTTATGCAATTAGATTTTCTTCAAATAATTTTAGTTTGTGGTTTAATGGTAATAAGGTTGGTGAGCAATTGAGCGGGGACACACCTTTATCCTTAAGCAATATAACTCTTGATGCTTTTCAGGGTGGTGATTTTGAAGGAAAAGTAAAACAACTACAAGTCTACAAGACAGCTTTAACAGATGACAATCTCGCATTATTAACAGCATAATATGAATATATACAAATTACAATACGACACGAAAGCACAAGGAGATGCAGATTTACTTGCTAAAGGTACTTATGAAGTATTAACTGAAGAAGGTGTTACTAAAGATGTGTACAGAAATGGAACTCAGGCAATCGTCTTTATAAATAAGATAGTAGAAGTACCTGCAACTTATGATAAAGATGGTAAAGAATTAACTCCTCCTATTTATTATGATGGAGTATTTTACGACCTAATGACTACAGAAGAAATTGACTTTGGAATTAATGAGTTATTTCCTGTAGATTGTGTACATTCGTTCTTAGGTTACGAAAAGAACGCTGAAGGTACAGATGTAGACCCTGATGAATTAATAATAGAATAAAATGGATAAGATAATTTCAGTAGATTTAAGCACTTCAACAGCTCCTCTAGTACAAGAGGTTAGAGGAAAGGATTGGATTGAGTACGGAGACGCTAATGGCGAATGGAGAAACCTCTACCCTCAGTTCTTAATTGACCTTTACTATTCAAGTTCAATAACGGCTGCGATTATCAACGCTACTGCTGAAATGATTAGTGGGGAGGACGTAGTCATAACTGATGAAGATGATAGAGATGAAGAAGCAAGAGTAAAGCTTCAGAACTTTATGAATAATGCTAATTCAAATGAAACACTACACGAGGTCTTGAAAAAAGTATCATTTGACTTTAAACTTCAAGGAGCATTTGCTCTTAACATTGTATGGTCAAAAGACAGAACTCAGATAGCTGAGATTTATCATATACCTGTAGAGAAGATTAGATGTGAACGTCCTGATGAATTTGGCAAGACTAATGCTTACTACGTTTCAGGAGATTGGGCAAATACAAGAACGAACAAGCCTTACAGAGTTCCTGCTTTTAATGTAAACGATAGAACATCCCCTAATCAAATTCTTTATACAGGGCTTTATAGTCCTAATATGAACTCTTATTATACAAGTGATTACATTTCTTGTAATAATTGGGCGTTAATTGATTCTAAAGTTTCAGAGTTTCACTTAAATAATATATCTAACGGATTTACAGGTAGTTTTATGATTAGTTTCGCAAATGGAATACCAACAGCTGAAGAAAGAAATCAAATAGAAAGAAGCTTAGAATCTAAATTTACATCAGAAAAAAATGCAGGAAAATTTGTATTGACGTTCTCAGACGACAAGACTAGAGTTCCTGAAATAACTTCTATTAGTCCTTCAGATTTAGACAAACAATATATAGCACTTCAAGAACTACTTACTAGCAACATCCTCTCAGGTCATAGGGTAACTTCTAAGACGCTTATGGGCTTAGATAGTGCTAACGGTTTCAGTTCAAATGCCGACGAATTATTAAACGCTAGTAATTTTTACTTAAATACTGTAGTAATGCCATTTCAAGGGCAAATCTTAAAAGTGTTACACAAGATATTCCAAGTAAACAATATGGATATGCCTGTTCAATTTGTACAACTTAAACCAATTACAATTCAATTCGATTCTGAAACGATTAGAGATGTAATGACTCAAGATGAAATACGTGCTGAAATAGGATTAGCACCTTTAGAAGGACAAGATGTAGCAGAAGACTTTAAAGAAGAATTTGCAAAAGTTGGTATGATAGACGGAAAGCCTGTATTTGACACCATAGAAGAAGCCTTAGCAAGTGCAAAGTCTTTAGGGTGTGAAGGGTATCATACGCACGATTACGAAGGTAAGGAAGTCTATATGGCTTGTGAAGGTCATCAAGAAGCTACAGAACTTTTAACAGAAAAGACTGAGTTAGATAAGTTTATTGAGGAGTTTGGAGAAGATATGTCTGATGAATGGGAATTAGTAGAAGAAGAAGTAGTAGACGGAGAACATCAAGACTTTAACTATGAAGAAGTATTAAATGAATTAGCTAATGAAAAGATTGAACTAGCATCAACAGGTAGAGCAATTCCAAGTCGTAAGTCTGAACAAGACGGACTATCTAAAAAGTCTTATGATTACTTCAGAGTTAGATATGTTTATTCTGAAGATAACTTCCTAACAAGTAAGACAGGAGAGAAAAGAGAATTTTGCAGAAAGATGATGGCAGCTAAGAAACTTTACAGAAAAGAAGATATAATTAATATGACTAATAAAATTGTTAATCCAGGTTGGGGAGAAAGAGGAGCAAATACCTACTCTATTTGGTTAGCAGACCAACACGAAGATTGTTGTAAGTCATTGAAAAACAATAGATTAGACTTGTACAAAGGAGGAGGTAACTGCCACCATTTTTGGAGCAGACGTATCTTTAAAACTGTAATAGGCGAGTCTAAGACTACTAAGATAGAAGATGCAGATATGATTGGCTACACTAAAGCTAAGTCTGAAGGTTTTACTGCTAAAAAGAACGACAAGCTAGTAGCAACACCACCAAAGAAAATGAAAAATAATGGATTTTTAAAACCTAGATAACAATGTCATATGTCCTCTTTATCTCAGAAAGTGTATTGAAGTCAAGTAGTGCTTTAAACCTTAATATTTCAACAACTCTACTTTTGCCTTATGTAAGACAGGCACAGAAGCTATATATAGAAACTAAGCTAGGTACTGACTTAAATCAAAAGCTAAAAGACTTAATTGTAGCAGGAACAGTAAACGCAGCAGGAAATGAAGCTTATGCAACTTTATTAAATGATTACATTCCTGATGTTTTAGTGAACTTTAGTTTTTTTCACGCTATTCCATTCCTCAGATTTAAAATCGAGAACGGCAATATTTACTCAAAGACTTCGGAAACAGGAACAGCTTTAAGTACAGAGGAATCTCAGCACCTAAGAGAAGAAGTTAGAAATACAGCGGAATACTATACTGAACGAATGATTGACTACATCTGTAATAATAATTCACTTTTTCCTGAATACTCTACAAATACAGGTGCAGACGTAGACCCTGATAGAAATGCGTTTTACAACGGAATGAATCTTGAACGACCACAAAATCAAGGAACTAATTTTACATTAAGAAACGTATTAGGAAATCTAAATTAATGAAGAAATACTACAAGCCAAAACCTATTAACATTACTAAACTCAAATCTTATTTACAAGATGCCGATAAAAAAAACAATACAAGAAATATCAGAAGTAGCAGTCCTAAACACAACAGTATTAAGCGTAACGACGTTCACTAATATAGAGTTAGCTCTAAAGATTATCCTATTAGTTGTTTCAATAGCTTATACAATAGATAAGTGGTGGAAACATAAAAAAAAATGATAAACCTTTTATTAATTAGAGATACATTTAGCAAGGTTAGTACATTAGGTGAATTATTTTTAAATGGGGAAAGGATGTGCGACACCTTAGAAAACCCTTGGATAGATAATCAAAGGAATATAAGTTGTATTCCTGAAGGCGAATATCCTGTAAGACTTAGATACCCTAGAGAATCAGCTACTAGGGATTATGTTCATTTGCTAGTTCAAGATGTTCCTGATAGGGATTGGATATTATTTCACAGAGGCAATTTTCCTAAAGATACAAGCGGATGTATTCTAGTAGGACTAGGAAGCCAACAGGACTTTGTTAGTAACTCTACGTTAGCTATGGACTTATTAATCAAAGAAGTAATACATTTGGGTGGTGAAAATATTAACTTAATAATTAAAAATAAATAATATGAAAAAGTTTTTCCAGAAGTATCTTATCGGACAGATGTTAAAGTCCAAGAAGTTTTGGTATGCAATCAGTTCAGTAGTAATTCCTGCAATAGTAACTTACTTAGGAGTAGACCCTGCAACTGCAACAGAATTGTATCACGCTATCTTAGTTCTTATTGTTGGACAAGGAATTGCTGACGTTGCTAAAAAATAACCGATACAGATTAAAGCCTAACGAGATAGCAGTCATTCAGGAAATGAGGAAGTCAGAGGTTAGAAACATTCTAGTCATTGGCGACCTGCACGAACCTTTCTGTTTAGACGGCTACCTTGAGTGGTGTAAAGAACAATACAAAGTTCATAATTGTAACCAAGTAATTTTCATTGGAGATATTATTGACGCTCACGGATTTTCTTACCACGAGCCTGACCCTGACGGAATGTCTTCAGGACTAGAACTTGAAACTGCTATAAAGAAGATAGCTAAGTGGTATGAAGCTTTTCCTTATGCAGATGTTATGATAGGTAATCACGATAGAATGGCTAGTCGTAAAGCTATGTCAGGTGGTATTCCTGCTGCTTGGATAAGGTCTTACAATGAAGTCTTAGGAACTCCTAATTGGAATTGGTGCGAGTCTGTT
>Ga0209384_1000734_pt1 | contig 19167 bp, 20 predicted proteins | sample CoawatmetaG05DNA_FD_187511 | JGI IMG/M metagenome (GOLD analysis project Ga0209384, IMG submission 187511) | Marine microbial communities from the West Antarctic Peninsula - Coastal water metaG058-DNA (SPAdes) (version 2) | ecosystem: Environmental > Aquatic > Marine > Coastal ... | reverse complement strand
ATTGTTGTCTATAAAAGGAAAAAAGTGTTTGGCCCAATTGCAAAAATTAGGTGCCATTGTATCATTTCAATTGCAATAAGCAATTGGAATTTTTTTATGAAATAAAAAGCATTACTGTGGGTAGTGATAGCGAAGCTGTGGAAAAAACGAGTGTTTTTGCGTTTTAAGGAGTACTAAAAAGCTTTTAAAAACGTTTTTTAAAGGTAAAATACAAACAAAACAGACTACCGGTGGTAGTCGAGAAAAAAATAAAGTATGAAAGTAGGAATTACCTTTTCAACCTTTGATCTTTTTCATGCTGGGCATGTGAAGATGCTGGAAGAATCAAAACGTCAGTGTGATTATTTAATCGTTGGTTTGCAGTTAGACCCTTCGATTGATCGCCCTGAGAAAAACGGACCTTCACAGTCTATAATAGAGCGATACATTCAACTTAAAGGTTCCAAGCATGTAGATGAAATTGTACCCTACGTGTCGGAGCAAGATCTTGAAGATATCTTACGTTCTTTTAAAATAGATGTTCGTATCATTGGAGATGAGTATATAGACAAACAATACACTGGTAAAGACTATTGTGAAGCAAAAGGTATTGATACTTATTACAACGCTAGAGATCACCGGTTCTCTTCGAGTGGACTTAGAAAGCAAGTGAAATTAGCAGAAGATAAATAACAAATGAATAAGACATTAAAAATTTATATTGCTGGACATAGAGGTATGGTTGGTTCTGCGGTTTGGAGAGCACTAGAATCTAAAGGGTATTCTAATTTGATTGGAAAAACCAGTGCTGAACTTGATCTCAGAAATCAACAAGCCATGAATGATTTTTTTAAGCATGAGAAGCCTGAGGTAGTAATAGATGCAGCTGCAAAAGTTGGAGGTATTTTAGCAAATAATGATTTTCCTTATCAGTTTTTAATGGAGAATATGCAAATTCAAAACAATTTGATTGATGGTGCTTTTAAAGCTGGAATAGAAAAATTTATTTTTTTAGGAAGCTCTTGCATATATCCTAAGTTTGCTCCACAACCTTTAAAAGAAGAATACCTACTAACAGATTCTTTAGAGTCAACTAATGAGTGTTATGCGATTGCAAAAATCTCAGGAGTAAAAGCCTGTCAAGCGATGCGCAAACAATACAACAAAGAGTATGTGAGTTTAATGCCTACTAATTTGTACGGTTCTTTTGATAATTTTGATTTGCAATCCTCACATGTACTGCCAGCAATGCTGCGTAAATTTCATGAGGCTAAAATAAATAACCATTCAGATGTAACGCTCTGGGGAAGTGGAACTCCAATGCGAGAGTTTTTGTTTGTAGATGATATGGCAAAAGCTGTGGTGTATGCCTTAGAGAATAATTTACCAGAATACTTATATAATATAGGTACTGGAAAAGACATAACTATTAAAGAATTAGCTGGGACTATTCAGAAGGTAATTGGTCACCAAGGAAAAATTCTTTGGGATGCTAATAAGCCAGATGGTACTCCAAGAAAACTCATGGATGTCTCCAAAATGAAAGAAATTGGGTGGCAATATTCTACAGAGTTAGAGGACGGTATACAAAAAACCTACCAATGGTTTTTAAATAACATAGATACATTTAAAGAAATAAAATTATAAATATGAAAATTGCATTAATAACTGGAATTACAGGTCAAGACGGATCATACCTCGCAGAACTCTTATTAGAAAAAGGGTATGAAGTCCATGGGATTAAAAGAAGGGCTTCTTCATTAAATACCGATCGTATTGATCATTTATACCAAGACCCACATCATCCTCATCAACGATTAAAATTGCATTACGGCGATTTAACAGATGCAATGAATTTGACACGTATTATAGAAGAATGTCAGCCAGATGAAATTTATAACTTAGGAGCCATGTCTCACGTGAAGGTGTCTTTTGATACTCCAGAATATGTAGGTAATGTAGATGGTTTAGGGACTCTTCGTATTTTAGAAGCGGTTCGTTTGTTGGGGTTAGAAAATAAAACTAGAATTTACCAAGCTTCTACCTCAGAATTGTATGGAGGTATGCCAGAGAATAAAAACGATAAAGGATTTTATGATGAGAATTCGCCTTTTTATCCAAGATCTCCATACGGAGTTGCAAAAATATATGGATTTTGGATCACAAAAAACTACAGAGAAGCATATAATATGTTTGCATGTAACGGTATTTTATTCAATCATGAATCCCCTAGAAGAGGAGAGACTTTTGTAACCAGAAAAATTACCCGAGCAGTATCAAAAATTGCTCTAGGATTACAAGATAAATTCTTCTTAGGGAATTTAGAAGCTAAACGTGATTGGGGCCATGCAAAAGACTATGTTAGAATGATGTGGATGATTCTGCAGGCAGAAGAACCAGAAGATTGGGTAATTGCAACAGGAAAGACTACTACAGTAAGAGATTTTGTAAGAATGAGTTTTGCAGAAGTTGGTATTGAATTAGAATTTACAGGAGCTGGTGTCAATGAAACAGCGACAGTTATAAGGTGTAATAATCCTGAATTTCAAATTGAATTAGGAAAAGAGGTTTTGAGTATTGATCCTGCTTATTTTAGACCGACAGAAGTAGATTTATTAATTGGAGACCCTACAAAAGCAAAAGAAAAATTAGGATGGATTCCAGAACACGATTTAGCGTCGTTAGTTAAAGATATGATGCAATCCGATGTAAAACTGATGCAAAAAGATCAATACTTGAAGGCAGGAGGTTATGATTACTCAAATTACATTGACTAAAAAATTAAAAAAATGAAAAAAGTTAAAAATATTTGTTGCCTAGGAGCTGGTTATGTTGGTGGGCCTACAATGTCAGTAATTGCATTAAAATGCCCTGAAATTAAAGTAACAGTTGTTGATTTAAATGCAGAACGCATTGCGGCTTGGAATAGTGCTGATTTAGATAAATTACCTATTTACGAGCCAGGACTGGCAGAAGTTGTAGACCAAGCACGTGGCAAGAACCTGTTTTTTTCAACTGATGTTGATAGTGCAATAGCAGCAGCAGACATGATTTTTATTGCTGTAAACACACCTACCAAAACCTATGGTGAAGGAAAGGGAATGGCTGCAGATTTAAAATTTGTAGAGTTATGTGCTCGTCAAATAGCGGAAATTTCAACTAACGATAAGATAATTGTTGAAAAATCAACATTACCTGTTCGTACTGCAGAAACATTACAAACCATTTTAGATAGTAATGGAAACGGTGTAAATTTTGAAGTGCTTTCTAATCCGGAATTTTTAGCAGAAGGTACTGCTATTGAAGATTTATTATATGCGGACAGGGTGTTAATTGGAGGTCAGCAAACTCCTAGTGGAAAAGAAGCAATACAATCTTTAGTAGATGTATATGCACATTGGTTAAGTCCAAAACAAATATTAACGACTAATGTATGGTCATCAGAGCTGTCTAAACTAACAGCCAATGCTTTTTTAGCACAACGTATTTCTTCAATAAATGCTTTGTCTGCATTGTGTGAAGCTACACAAGCTGATGTTGATGAAGTTGCTAATGCAATTGGTAAAGATAGTAGAATTGGATCTAAATTTCTAAAGGCATCTGTCGGCTTTGGAGGCTCCTGCTTTCAAAAAGACATTTTGAATTTGGTTTATTTATGTCGTCATTTTAACCTTCCAGAAGTTGCAAATTATTGGGAACAGGTAATAATTTTAAATGATTATCAAAAGCACCGCTTTGCAAAAAAAATAATTAACACATTATTTAATACAGTAAGTGGAAAGAAAATCGCGTTTTTGGGTTGGGCATTTAAAAAGAATACTAATGATACAAGGGAGTCTGCATCAATATATGTTGCTGAGCTTTTAATAGAGGATGGTGCGAAAATACATGTATATGACCCTAAGGTTTCTCGAGAGAAAATTAAAAGTGATATGCGTAATTTGTGGGAATTAAAGGGAATTAATGAAGATATTATACTTGGCAAACTAGCACAGATTATTGTGCATGAAGAACATTCTGAAGCTGTTGAAAATTCGCATGCTATTGCTATACTTACCGAGTGGGATGAATTCATAAATTATGATTGGATTTCTATTTATAAAAAAATGTATAAACCTGCATTTTTATTTGACGGTAGAGGAATATTAAATAATGATAAGTTTAAAGAAATAGGGTTTGATTTTTATTCGATTGGAAAATAATTTAAAAAATGAAAAAAATATTAGTTACTGGTGGTGCTGGTTTTGTAGGTTCACATCTTTGTGAAAAATTATTAAATGAAGGGAATCAAGTTATTTCTTTAGATAATTACTTCACTGGATCCAAAAAAAATGTTCATCACTTGATTGACAATCCGAATTTTGAACTAGTTCGTCACGATATTACAATACCTTATTTTGCTGAAGTTGATGAAATATATAATTTAGCATGTCCAGCTTCACCTGTTCATTACCAACACAATCCAATAAAAACCATGAAAACCTCTGTACTGGGAGCTATAAATGTTTTAGGATTAGCAAAACGTGTTAACGCTAAAGTATTGCAGGCGAGTACATCAGAAGTTTACGGAGACCCTAATGTTCATCCACAGAAAGAATCTTATTGGGGTAATGTTAATCCTATTGGTATTCGTTCGTGTTATGACGAAGGAAAGCGTTGTGCTGAAACCCTTTTTATGGATTATCACAAGCAAAATAACGTTTTAATAAAAATTATTAGAATATTTAATACTTATGGACCGAATATGAACCCTCTCGATGGAAGGGTAGTATCAAATTTTATTGTTCAAGCGCTCAAAGGTGAGGATATTACGGTATATGGTGATGGAAGTCAAACTCGTTCCTTTCAGTATGTTGATGATTTAGTAAGTGGTATGATTAAAACAATGCAAACTCCAGATCATTTTACAGGCCCTATAAATATTGGTAATCCGGATGAGTTTACAATTTTAGAGTTAGCTACAGAGATTATAGATCAAACAAATTCATCTTCATCTATAATCTTTCAGCCCTTACCTAAAGATGATCCTAAGCAAAGGAAGCCTGATATTTCTCTAGCATTAGATAGCTTAAATAACTGGAATCCAGGGGTTAAGTTAAGTGAGGGGTTAGTAAATACAATAAAATACTTTGAATCAGTAATTTAAAAATAATGAAAATGAAAATTCTTATAACAGGAGGAGCGGGTTTTATTGGCTCTAACTTAGCGATGCACCTTCAGGAAAAACACCAGGAATATGAGGTGGTAGTTTTTGATATCTTCAATAATTCCGAGAGATTATCAAACGGAAATAATAAGTTCTTAGGATCTTATAAAAATTTAATTGGATTTAAAGGTCAAATCATTTGCGGTGATATTTCTTCTTTAAATGATTTAGAAAAACTAAAAATTTTCAATTTTAGTTATATTTTTCATTTTGCAGCCATCTCCGATACTCGAGCTGATAACGAATCATTAGTTTTAAAGAATAATTTAAATTCCTATTACAATATTATTGATTTAGCAAAAAGCATGAATTCAAAACTTATTTATGCTTCTTCTGCCGCAGTTTATGGAGACAATACTAGCAATTTCAAAATCGGAAATGAAAATCCAAACAATATTTATGCCTTTAGTAAACATCAGATGGACCAAATTACTATTGAAGAGTTAAATAATAACAAAATTCAAATTGTAGGTTTAAGGTTTTTTAATGTTTATGGTAAAAATGAAGAAATGAAAGGTAAAACTTCATCAACTATTTTACAATTTGCAAGACAAATACAGGCTAGAAAATCTCCAGTTTTATTTGAATCTTCAGAAAAAATCTTCAGAGATTTTATTTATATAGATGATGTTATTCAAGGTGTATTAAAAGCTGCGTTTTCCGATGCAATTGGAATATATAATATTGGATCAGGAGTTTCAAGATCATTTAAGGATGTAGTTGATATAATTCAGAATGAATTAAAAAGTAATTTACCTATTAGCTATATTAAAAATCCCTATAGTGAAGGGTACCAGTTTTTCACTGAAGCAGATATCAGTAAATCAATTTCTTGTTTTAATTATGAGGTAAAGTATAGCTTGGAGTTAGGGATAAGAGAGTATTTAAACTCTATAAAAATAATTAACAATGACCAATAAGATTTTAGTAATTGGTGATCTAATTTTAGATCATTACCAAATAGGAAAATCTACACGATTATCGCCAGAGGCTCCAATACCTATCGTTAATATTGTTAGAGAGAACTCTCTATTAGGCGGCGCTGGTAATGTAGTTAGGAATCTTAGAGCTTTTGGATGTGAAGTTGTTTTATTTGGTCTAATTGGTGAAGATCAAGAAGGAGTAGATATAAAAAAGTTACTTAACGATATTAATGTATCTGATAGTAATCTTTTAATTGATAATGACTTTATGACTATCAAGAAAACTAGAGTTATTTCTGATAACCAACAGATAGTAAGAGTTGATAAAGAAATTTTTAAATCAATTTCACAAGAAGACTCAAATCATATTTTAAATAATATTAACAATATAATTAATGAAGTCGATGTAATTATAGTTTCAGACTACAACAAAGGTTTACTCACACCTTATTTAATTTCTAATGTTATAAAAATTGGTAATAAAAAGAACATAAAAGTACTTGTTGATCCTAAAAGAAAAGATTTTAGTATCTATAAAGGAGCATATTTATTAACTCCAAATAAAAAAGAAGCAAGCGAGGCAACGGAATTAATAATTAATAATGATGAATCTATTGTCGCAGTATTAAATAAGCTAAAGAAAATCACAGATTCGCAAGAGCAGCTAGTTACTTTAGGAAATCAGGGCATCGCTTTTTTAGATAATGGATTAATAAAAATCCCAGCATTAGCCAAAGAAGTCTTCGATGTTAGTGGTGCTGGTGATACTGTAATTTCAGCACTTGCTTATTGTTTAGCTAAAGGGAATACTCTTAAAGAATCTATTCTTTTTGCAAATAAAGCAGCTTCAATAGTTGTAAGTAAAAATGGACCAGCAACAGCAAGTCTAGAGGAAATACAAAATATTAGTAAAGATAACTATCGTTCGAAAATATTTGAGAATGTTAATGATTTTATCAATCACAAAATTGAGATAATAAAAGATAAAAAATGTGTTTTCACCAATGGATGTTTTGATATACTGCACGCTGGACATATCGATTATTTATATAAATCATCCCAAAAAGGCGAAGTTTTGATTATTGGTCTTAATAGTGATTTGAGTGTAAGAGCGTTAAAAGGAAAAACTCGTCCAATAAATAATCAAACAGATAGAGCTATAATTTTAGCAGCATTAAGTTTTGTAGATTATGTTATTCTTTTTGAGGAACAGACCCCTTTAAATTTAATAAAACAAATAAAACCAAATGTTTTAATCAAAGGAGGAGACTATGTTAGGGAAGATGTTGTTGGTTTTAATATTGTAGAAAAAACAGAGATAATATCATTTGTTAAGGGTAAAAGTACTTCAAATATTATAAATAAAATTAAATCATTATAAATGAAAGCTGTATTTCTTGATAGAGATGGCATAATAAATAAGGATTTTGGTTACGTATATAAAATTAAAGATTTTGTTTTTATGAATGGCATATTCAAACTTCTTCAATATCTTCAAAATTTAAATTATAAATTATTTATAGTTACTAATCAATCAGGAATAGGTAGGGGTTATTATTCATTAAGTGATTTTATTATTCTTAATAATTGGATGTTGAAAGAATTCCAAAAAAATGGAATTATTATTGATTCTGTTCATTATTGTCCCCATGTAACTGCAGACAATTGTAACTGCAGAAAACCTAAAACTAAAATGATTGACGATATTTGCCGAATAAATAGAATAGATAAGACAAAATCTTGGGTTATAGGAGATAAAGTGTCAGATATTGAACTTGCGAATAACTCTGGAATTCAAAACACTGTTTTTGTTTCTAACTCTTTAGAAATTAATTTTAATAAAAACCCAAATTTAATAGCATCGGATATAAATTACATATTAAAAAATAAAAATATATTTTAAAATGATCATAGAAGGAATTATCAAGGACCACAATAATTGTGTTGAGAAAACTATTACTGTAAATAAAGATTTAATAATACAATTAGCAGATAAAGTATATAATTGTCTGATTAATGGAAATAAAATTTTATTATTTGGAAATGGTGGAAGCGCAGCAGATGCTCAACATATAAGTGCCGAATTTGTTGGTAGGTTTTTAAAAGAGAGAAAGGCGCTACCTGCAATAGCACTAACCACAGATTCATCGGCTATAACAGCCATAGCGAATGATTATGGTTATGATCAAGTATTTAAAAGACAAGTTGATGCTTTAGCAGTTAAAGGAGATATAGCGATTGGGATTACAACTAGTGGAAATAGTAAAAATGTTATTTTGGGACTTGAGTCAGCAAAAAAAAATGGTTGTTTAACTGTAGTTTTTTCTGGTGGAGATGGAGGTTTATTAAAAAAATCCTGCGATATTAATATTATAGCACAAAGTTCTGTAACTGCAAGAATTCAAGAAGTACACATTTTAATTGGTCACATTTTATGCGCTATGGTTGATGAGTTGGTATAGAAAAAAAATAATTCGTAACTCTGAATTTATTGATCTCCGTTTTTTTAAATCTATGGTCGCTATGGGAATAATAAATGCGATGGTTGGTTATTATTATTCAGATAGAAACATTCGTTATATAGTTAATAATAAAGAACTAAAAGATTATTTATTATCAATGGGCATAGACCCTGAATCAATAGTGCCAATAACAGAGATGTCAGATTATCGGATAATAATAGGTTCTAATATAATTTCTCCTTTTCAGAGAATAAAAATTGATGTTTTGCTATTAAGAATATTAGGATTAGTAAAATTTAAATGTTTTGTTCATGATCTTCATTTTTTAAGTAAAAAAAAGGTTATTTCTGCAGAATTTAAAAAGCCCAACATTTATTTCAAGTCTTTTATATATAAAAGTGTAATAAGATTTGCTGATTATGTATATGTAGATTCAATATTTGTAAAAAGGCAGGTTTCGCTATTTTTCAATAAAAAATCTGAGATAAAAGTGTTGAAAAGAGTTTTTAACTTCACAAATAATCAATTAAATTCAATAGATAAATTAAATAAATCATATGATTACTTCCTTCCTCTTAGTAATAGATCATATAAAGGATTATGGGGTTTAAGTAAGTTGAAATTTGAAGATAAGAATGCTTCTGTTTTAATTGATGAAAAATTTTTTGATCAAGCAAAATCTCTTTTATCAAAAAACAATCCAAATTTAGTTTTTCAAAAAACAGATACAAAAACTGATTTTGGACTTTCTACAGCATATAAGTCATCAAAAGCAACTATCAGTCTATCTCTCTACGAAGGATTTGGATATATTCCATATGAAGCTTGTTTTTTCAAATCAATTCCAATAGTTTTAAATAGAACAGCGTACATAGAAGTCCCAACTAATACTTTTTTTAAAATAAATAGTATAAAATCAATGGTAATTAAGTCTATTTCTAACCTCGAGTTTAATCATAATATGTCTTTAATTGCTAAAAAGCATATAGTCAAAAGAATAATACTAGAATAAAATAATGGTTAGAAGAATATTAGATTTAGTGAAACCTTATTTGACTGATAAGACAGTTTCTTCAAATATTGCTTGGTTATTTCTTGATAAATTAGTGAAATTTACAATGGGCTTTTTTGTAGCCGCATATTTGGCTAGATATTTGGGACCTACTGATTATGGAACATTAAATTTTGTAATTGCATTTGTTTCGTTATTCTCTGTAATAGCAACTCTAGGGATGAATGGTATAATTGTAAGGGATTTAGTAGTCTTTAAAAAAGATAGTTTTAAAGTTTTAGGAACCGCATCTGTAGTAATGTCTATAACATCATTTACAGCATATATAGCCTGTTCATTAGTAGCTTTTTTTTATTATTCTGATGAATTTATTTTTAGTTTAATTTTGATTTATGGATCTACTCTAATTTTTAAAACTTCAGATCTATTTAGATTCTGGCAGGAGTCAATTATTAAATCTAAGATCATCGTAATAATTGAGAGTCTTGTTTTCTTTTTATCATCAACTCTTAAGATTTTTTTGATCTTTTATGAATATGATCTATTATACTTTATAATTGTTTTAACACTAGAAATTATAGTCTCAGCTATTGCAATTTTTGTATCGTATAACCATAATTATTCTATAAGGAATTGGAAATATGATTCTGATTATTCTAAAAATTTATTGAAAAGGTCACTACCTTTTTTCATTTCTTCTTTAGGAATTGTTATTTACATGAGAATAGATCAATTAATGTTAAAGAGCTATTTAGGAGAGTACTCAGTAGGAATATATAGCGTAGGAATGAAGTTGAGTGAAATGTGGTATTTTATTCCCACTATAATTGTTTCCTCTGTTTTTCCGAAGTTATTTAAATTAAAAAATGAATTTCCAAAAGAATTTAATGATAAAGTTTTAATTCTTTTAAGATTTTTATCAATTTTATCAATTTTATCTATAATATTTGTATCCATATTTTCTCATGAAATTATTAATTTAATTTTTGGTTCTGAATATTCGGAATCAGCATCAGTACTTGTAATACACATATGGACTGGACTTTTTGTTTCTTTTGGATTAGTTTCTAGTAATTGGTATATAGCTAATGGAATAGAAAAAACTGTAATGTACAAAACAATTTATTCAGCAATTATCTGTATAATTTTAAACGTTCTATTTATTCCGAAATACGGTGTTGTGGGAGCAGCATTATCGACTCTTTTAAGTCAGATTTATTCAAATTTATTATTTGAATTATTTAATAAAAGTACCAGAGAACTTTTTATTTTAAAGATAAATGCACTATTTCTTTTAAAAATTAAAACTAAATGATAAATAATTATAGCTCAAATATTTTCGATACTCCTATACTTTTTTTAGTTTTTAATAGATTAGATACGACAAAGTTAGTATTTGAGCAAATACGAAATATCAAGCCCAAAATACTTTATATTGCATCTGATGGACCTCGAAAGAATCGTAATGATGAAGTTATTAAAGTATCCGAAGTTAGAAGCTTTATAATGGATAATATAGATTGGGATTGTGAAATAAAAACTTTGTTTAGAAATGAAAACTTAGGGTGTAAATATGCTGTTAGTTCAGCAATTGATTGGTTTTTTGATAACGTAACTCAAGGGATTATATTAGAAGATGACTGTGTGCCAAATAAAAGCTTTTTTTATTATTGTCAAGATTTGTTGAATAAGTACAAGAACGATTTTAGAATTTGGCAAATCTCTGGTTGTAATTTTCAAAAAGAAAAAATAGATGATAAAAGTTATTATTATTCTAAATTTAATCATGTTTGGGGCTGGGCATCTTGGTCAAGTAGATGGAGTCACTATGATGTTGAAATGACTGACTATGAGGAATTTAATTGTAATAATGTGATTAGTAACCTGATAAGTGACACAAACGAGAGATTGTTTTGGAGTAAGATTTTTAATGACGTATCTAAAAATAAAATAGATACTTGGGATTATCAGTGGACATATAAAGTCTGGTGCAATAATGGTCTTACTGCTCTTCCAAACACAAATTTAATTACTAATATTGGTTTTGGTTTAGATGCTACCCACAGTAAAGATGTCTATTCAAGTTTTGCAAATTTAAAAACAGCTGAAATACAATTTCCTTTAAAATCTCCTAAATTTATAATAAGAGACTCTTTAGCAGATAAACATTCAGTAGACGTTTTTAATTTTACTAAAAGCTATTTAAATAGAATTAAAATAAAGTTAAGTAAATTAACAAGGAAATATATTTCAAAAAAATGAAAATAAATTTCGATCATCAAATATTCACAATGCAGCCCTATGGAGGCATTTCAAGGTATTACAAAATTTTAGCTCAGAATTTTTCGAAATTAGATTGTGACATTCGTGTTTTTTGTGGGATTTATCAAAATAATTATATGAGTGATTTGCCCTTTGGAATAGTTAAAGGGATTAAAATTAAGAAAAACCCTGCTAAAACAACTCTTTTATTACTTCTTGTAAATAGGGTATTTAGTGAAATAATGATGTTTTTTTCTAAGCCAGATATTATTCATGAAACTTATTATTCCTCTTTTAAACGATATAATTCAAAACCAATCAGAATTACTACTGCTCATGACATGATTCATGAAGAATTTCCCAGTCATTTTACCTCAAATGATAAAACTTTTAAACATAAAAGTCGCACATTCAGTAAAGTGGATCATATAATTTGCATATCGAATAGTACAAAAAAAGATTTAATAAAACATTATCATATTGATGAAAACAAAATTTCAGTTATTTATCATGGTATTGATACTATTTTTTTTAAAAAACCTCGATTTCGAATTCCGACATTAGAACAACCTTATTTGTTATATGTTGGTAGACGCGATTCTTATAAAAACTTTAATCGCTTTTTAGAAGCTTGTAGTTCATCAGATAAAATTAAAAACAATTACAAAATAGTTGCTTTCGGTGGCGGAAAATTCACTGAAAATGAATTGTTGTTAATTAAAAAATTTAAATTTGCAGACGGTTATGTGATTCAAATGAATGGTGATGATGAAACGTTAGCTTCATTATATACTTTTGCAAGTTGTTTCATATACCCGTCACTTTATGAAGGTTTTGGTTTAAGTCCACTAGAGGCAATGGCCTCGGGATGTCCAGTTGTAGCCTCTAATACAAGTTCAATTCCCGAAGTAATTGGACACGCAGGCGTTCTTTTTAATCCTAACGATTTTAACTCAATTAGAACTTCCATTGAATCTGTTTTAAATAATACTTTATTAAGGGAAAAATTAGTCAGATTAGGTCATAATAGAGTTAAACTTTTTTCATGGGAAAAATGTTCCGAAGAAACTTTATCGTTATATAGTAAATTACTAAATGAAAGATAGAAATAAAAGTGCTTTAATATGCGGGATTAGTGGCCAAGACGGCTCATATCTTGCCAAATTTTTACTAAAAAAGGAATATACCGTTTATGGTACGTCTCGAGATGCAGGTGCATCTAGATTTGAAAATTTAGAAAAATTAGGTATCAGAAATAAAGTAACTTTAATAAGTATGATGCCTGAAGATTTTAGAAGCGTTTTAAGTGCTTTTACAAAGTCCTCACCTGATGAAGTTTATTTTTTAGCTGGTCAAACATCAGTTGGTCTTTCTTTTGAATTACCGGTCGAAACTATCACAAGTATTTCGATAGGAACATTAAATATTCTTGAAGCCTCAAGAATGATAAATTCTCAACCCAAAATTTATTTTGCAGGCTCAAGTGAAACTTTTGGTGATACGAATGGGATACCTGCGAATGAATTAACCCCGCTTAATCCTAAAAGTCCTTATGCTGTGGCTAAAGCTTCTGCATATTGGCTAGTAAATAATTACAGAGAATCGTATAATATGCCAGTTGCAACTGGTGTTTTATTTAATCACGAATCCATATTACGTCCTAAACGTTTTGTTACACAGAAAATTATTTCAACTGTAAAAAGAATATCAGAGGGGTCAAATGAAATATTAGAGCTTGGCAACATAGATATTTCCAGAGATTGGGGATGGGCTCCCGAATACGTTGAAGCAATGTGGTTGATACTTCAACAGCAAGAAATGGAAGACTTTGTTATATCCACAGGAGAAACCAATACGTTGAAGGATTTTGTTAGTGAAACGTTTTCTTTTTTTGATTTAGACTGGAAAAAATATGTAAAAATCAATAAAGATTTTATCCGACCTTCAGACATTATGATAAATCAAGGAGACTCATCTAAAGCATTCAAGAAATTGAATTGGAAGGCTAAAAGTAATATGCATGCGATTATAAAAAAAATGATATTGAATGAGTATCACTAAATTTAAATTTTGAATAAATTAATTATCAAAAACAATTTGCAAAAAAAAATTGTTCTATTTTCTATTTTCTTTTGGCTTTTTTGGCTGTTTTATAATTTTTATAATGGTTATGAAATATCTAATACTACCTATTTTTTAGTTTTAATTTCACTATCATCTTTTTTTTTGGGGTGGAGAACTACGAAAATTAATACTAATATTAGGAATGTTTATCATTCAGAAAAAAAACTAAAATATCTTCGTTTTTTTGTACTTACTTATAGCTTATTAATTTTACTGATATCTTTATTATCAATATTAAAAAATGGTTTTCTTATTCATAGAGATATAGTTTCCCAACCAGGTGGAATATTTAATAGTATCGGCTTAAATTTTATTCATAATTATCTTTTTCAGCCGTTAAACTTGGCCGCTATAATAATTTTTTTCTGTGTAAAAACGGTAAATGTTAAATTTATTAAAACAGCTTATTTATTATTATTCGTTATTGCGATATCTGAATTAGGAAGATTTACGATATATTATTTAATTTTTTTCTTGTTTATAGATAGAGTTCTTCTTAATAATAACATGACTAAAATAAAAACTGATTTTATAAATAATAATAAAATTAAATCTTACTTTATTATTATTTTTATAGTCAGCACGACTCTTTTTCTTCAATTGAGAAAAATAACTTCTGAGAGAGGTGATGTAGACGCAGTCGAAGTAATACAGAAGTTTGGTTTAAATTATCATGTAGTTGGTTTTCATATGTTGGATAAATTTGTAGTTAATGATATCCAAACTGATTCTTATTCATTTCCCTCCACTTCACTCGGAGATGTTGGTTGGTATTTTGAGCTTGTAACAAAGTATTCTAAAGTACTACCAGTTTTTAAAAATTCATTTAAAGAATTGATGGAATATTTTAATGATGGTATTTTTATTGAAGAATTAGATTTTCCTTACAATGCTTTTACAACCAATATTTTACCATTTTATGCTGATGGAGGGATCTTTGGTGTGATATTTATGTTTTTTATTATAGGAAGAATATCAAAACTTGGAAAGAATTATAGTATTTACCGCATTAATCCCATCTTTATTTGTACCGTTCTATTGTTTAATTTCAGTTTATTTATGCCCCTTTTGTCGACAAAATTAATACCATTAATATTTTTAATTTCAGTTTTTAATATAATTTTGAGAATAAAAACAAACTAAAGTTATGATTTTTTCTATTTTAATTGCCACATATAATTCAGCAAAACATATAAAACCTTGCCTAGAATCAATCAATAACCAAACATTTAAAGATTTTGAGTTGATAATTATGGATGGAAAATCATCTGATAAAACTCTTGATATTATAAGAGAAATTAGTCCTTTCGCTAAAATAACTAGTGAAAAAGATAGCGGTATTTATAATGCATTAAACAATGGATTAAATAAAACCAAAGGAAAATGGTTATATATACTAGGATCTGACGACTGTTTTGCAAATGAAAACGTTTTAATGGAAGTCAATTCAAATATTGAAGATAATTTAAGTATGATTTATGGAAACATAATAACTAAAAAACAAAATATTTATAGAACATTAAAGATGAAAGACCCTTCACAATATAGGAGTAATAACAACCTCACTCCGCCAATATTTCATCAAACAGTTTTTATAAAAAGTGAAAAATTAATTAAAACAGGTCAATTTCAAGAGAATTTTTTAATTCATGCAGATCATTTTATGATTTCACAATTCTTCAATTTTTTTAGTTCTAAATATATTGATAAAGATATATGTATTTATTCTCAGGAGGGTTTTAGTGAGCTAAAGTTTTCTAAATTATTTCTATCTATGAATGAACAATTGAGAATCTCTTTGTTCTTCAAATCGAGTCTAATTGTTTTTATCAAAAATCAAGTTAAAAACCTATTAGGAGCTACTTATAATAAATTTAAAAAATATTTATAATGGGAAAAAATATATATGTAGTTTCTCAGCTTGCTATTGGGGATGCTTTATTATGTAAAAGATATATTGTAGATAAGCTCATTTCTCAAGGTTATAATGTTGTTGTAATTTGTAACCCCAATAATGCTTTTATTTTTAAAGAATATACTACAATTATTGAAAACTGGCCGCTTTCTCCAAAGAGATTTAAAGCATTAATAGATTTTAAATATTTTTTAAAATCAAGAGAAATAGATAGAGATTCAGATGTATTAATTCCTTCTGGGCATTTTCTTGAAAAACTGATTGCATCCTTCAGATTTAGAGGGAATAAAATATTTTTTGCTCACATTAAAAATGGACTTAGGGAAATAAAAAATAATCAAATGATTGGAAACTATTTTCGATTTAAAAATAGTATTGAAATTGATTCCTTTGATGCCTATGGGGCACATTTAGAGTTTTTCACAAAATTCACTAATACAATTCCAAGTTTCTCAAATTTTTACAGTAATAATATTGAAAAGAAATTACTTGATTTAATCTATAAATTAAAAATTAAAGAAATTTTTATTCAAAAATCTGCTTTAGTCAAATCAAAATCAATGTCAACTACTTTTTATAATGATCTGATAAATATTTTAAAAAAGACCTCATGTACTATTTATATAATTGAAGACAGTCCAAAAAGAAATCAAGAGAATGGTTTTATTAAATATCTTATTCCTCAAGATGTATATAAATTAATTAAGCCCGATAGCCAAATGTTTTTTTTATTAGATTCTTTTTTAATGCATTTAATTCACTCTAAATGTAATAATATCTTTTGTGTAATTTCACAAAAATTTGCTTATGATTGGTTGCCGAAAAATGTTATACCTGTTAGTTCAATATATTCACTAGTAAAAAAAATATAGTTAAGTATGTCTTTTAAAGTTTCTATTATCCTCCCATGTTATAATGCTGAAAAGTATATTGCACAAACTATTGAATCTGTTCTTAAGCAAACATATGAAGATTTTGAATTAATTATAATTGATGACAAGTCAACAGACGATTCTCTAAAAATTATAGAGTCATTTTGTGGTTTAGACTCTAGAATACGAATTATAAAATTACCTCAAAATTATGGAATGCCCTCTAAGCCAAGAAATATAGCCATAAGAAAAGCTAAATATAATTGGATCTCTTTTATAGATTCAGATGATATATGGCATCCGGAAAAATTATCTATTCAGATAAGTGTTTTAAAACTAAATACTAATATAAAATTTATTAGTTCTGGGATTATAAATTTTAAAAATAATATAATTTGGGAGAATCCTATAAAAAAAACAACATCAAAAATATATTTTAAGCTTTTATTATTTAAAGCTAGAACCCCTACAAGCAGTGTAATAGTGAATAAAGAGCTTTTTAATTACCAATTATTCAATGAATCACAAAGCTATAAGGCTAGAGAGGATATGGATTTGTGGTTGAAGTTTCATGAGAACATAAAATATAGTTTAAAATTAAATTCTAAATTAGTAGGATATAGAGTTCGTCAAAATCAAATTTCAGGAAATAAAGCTCGAATGTTTATTAGACACTTTAACGTATTATATAATTATAAATTTAAAAATAAATTTAAAATAGGATTATTTGCTTTAATACTAACCATTTCGCATTTTACTATTGCAGTCTTCGATAGATTACTAAAAAGAGGCGTTTAAAAATTAAATAATATAATATATGACACCAATTATTTTTACACATTATGGTAATACTGATTACCTATACTATACTATACAATGTGCTAAACGGAATTGCCCTAATTCTCCTGTTGTTTTAATTGGAGATCAAGATAACGAGTCTTTAGCTAAAGAACTAGATATACAATTTTATAATTTAAATAGTTTTGATAGCGAAATGATTAGTGATTTTAATAAAAATTATATTTCAGTTTCCGGACAAAAACATATTGATTACAAAAATGGAAAGGATTGGCTTAAATATGTGTTTTTAAGATGGTTTATTATAGATTCATTGTTGGAGGATTTGAAAATTAAAGAGTTTTGGCATTTTGATTCAGATACTATGATTCTAGAGGACCTAACTAAGCACCAAGTTTTATTTCAGAATTATGACTGCACAGAACAGTGTTTAGGAAACTGTATGAATGGATTTATAAAATCTAGAATTGTCACTGATTATTGTAATTATATTTTAGAAATGTTTAAAGACACTCACCTTGTAGATTTAAATAATCTTGAATTTTCAAATTATAACAAAAACATGGCTCTAACAGAAATGCGAGCTTTTCAGTATTTCAAAAACAAAAAAAATGTTAAATCAACTTCTTTAAACATTAATAAAGAGACATTTTTTGATAATGCATTTAGATTCAGTGAGGGATTTGAAACGTCCCTATTTTATGACGGTAAACCGATAAAAAAACTAATTCATCTAGATGGGACATTTTATTTAATTAGAAATGGTAATTACATTAAGTTAATTACAGCTAACTTAAGTTGGTTGCCAATTGAGTTCTATGTTTTTTTTCATGAAACTATGTTTGCAAATAGTGAATTACAAATAAATGAATTTCTTGAAAAAGAAATTCCATATTCAAAAAAACTAAAGTTTTCTTTAAAAAAAATACTTAAAATTTAATCAATTTCTTTGAGTATTTTTCTAATAATCGATTGAAGACTAAAATCACTGAGAACATAATTTTTTTTGTAAATAATACTAATGGAAGGGGAAATAAAATAATATTACTGGGCTTAAATGAGTTAAATTTTAGTTATATAAACCATTATATATCAATGAATCTCTTGCCAAACTTTAAAAATATATTTAGAATTCAACCTCCTGTTGAAACAGTTTCAGAAAATGAGTATAAACTCTTAGAGCCAAGGATACAATGGCTTGTAATTCATACTGGTAAAAATTTTAATGAACATAAGGTGTTTCGTATGGGAGATATTATTAATAACACCAAACTTTCACAGCTATTTTAGGAACTAGAAAAAGAAGGTCATTTAGTTGGTGCTGTCTCTCCATTTAATGCGGATAATCGATTAAAAAATCCTGCATTTTTTATTCCAGACCCATGCACTAAAACTGACCCTTCCGGAAATAGAGTTATAAAAGCACTGTATCAAGCAGTTCGTCAGTCAGTAAACGATAATGCTAAATCAAAATTAAATTTTAAATCAATCCTATCATTAGGTTTTGGACTTTTATTGTATGTGCCGATTTTAAGATGGTTTCATTATTTGAAAATAGTATTTAAAGTAAAAAATCCAGGTGCTAAGGCAGTTGTTTTAGATAGTTTATTAGCG
>Ga0209384_1000726_pt1 | contig 19351 bp, 21 predicted proteins | sample CoawatmetaG05DNA_FD_187511 | JGI IMG/M metagenome (GOLD analysis project Ga0209384, IMG submission 187511) | Marine microbial communities from the West Antarctic Peninsula - Coastal water metaG058-DNA (SPAdes) (version 2) | ecosystem: Environmental > Aquatic > Marine > Coastal ... | reverse complement strand
ATTTTTGCTGAATTGAGTTCATCATGAGCATGAACTTTGGTAGAGCGGGTCATAATTTTTCCATACGTTGGATGTTTAACTTTACGCTCTATTTTGACAGTAATGGTCTTATTAGCTTTGTCGCTAATGACTACGCCTGTGAGCTGTCTTGGATTAGTACTCATGCAGATTCTTCCTCAGATTTCTTCTCATTAATAACTGTTTTAATTTGAGCAATCTTTTTCCTATCAGCCGTAAGAAGATGCGACTCATTCAGCTGTCCTGTTTTATGCTTCATTCTATTTTTAAATTGATTTTCTCTAATTTCCAAGACAAGCTTTTCAAGATCAATAATCTTCTTGCCGCGTAAATCTTGTAAATCATTGGTTAGCTTTGCCATTTCTATAATGCCTTCTTAATAAATGTTGTTCTAACTGGAAGTTTTGCTGCTGCAAGTTTGAATGCTTCTCTTGCTACCTCTTCAGAAACACCAGCCATTTCATATAAAACAGTACCTGGTTGCACTAAGCTGACCCAGTATTCTACATTTCCTTTACCTTTACCCATCCTGACTTCAAGTGGTTTTTTAGTTATAGGTTTGTCTGGAAAAATACGAATCCAGATATTACCACCACGTTTAATAGATCTAGTCATTGCTCTTCGAGCTGATTCAATCTGACGTGCAGTAATCCTGCCTCTAGTTGTAGCCTTTAAAGCGTACTCGCCAAATGCAATAGAGTTTCCTGACTGTGCAAGACCTCTATTTCGGCCTTTATGCATCTTTCTAAATTTTGTTTGTTTAGGCTGTAACATAATTAACTTCCTTGAACCTCATCCTTTAATGGATCACCTAATACTTCACCGGTGTAGACATGGACTTTCACACCAATTAAACCGTATGTAGTTAAAGCTTCCGCAACACCATAATCGATATTGGCTCTTAAAGTATGCAAAGGCACCTGTCCTTCACGATACCATTCATCTCTTGCAATCTCTGCACCACCCAATCTTCCTGATACTTGTGTTCTAATGCCCTTGGCTCCTTGGCGCATAGCACTTTGAACGGCTCTTTTCATTGCTCGTCTAAATTGAACTCTTCTCTCTAGCTGCTGAGCAATACCCTCTGCAAGAATAGTGGCGTCAATATCTGGCTTTCTGACTTCCTTAATATTAATCTGAACATTTTGAGTAACAAGTTTCTGAATTGCAGATTTGAGTGATTCAATCTCTTCACCCTTTTTACCGATAATAATGCCCGGTCTAGATGTGTGGATATTAACAACAAAATTTTGCGCAGATCTCTCAAGTTCAACCTTGCTTATTGAAGAAAATCTAAGTCTTTCTTTAATGTAAGCTCTAACCTTGAGGTCTTCTATTAGATTGATTTTGAATGCTTTTCCCTTTGCATACCACAAAGCATTATGCTTTTTAATAACACCGAGACGAAAACCAATTGGATGAACTTTTTGACCCATTATTTCTCCTGATCCGATAAGATAATTTCTATATGGCAGCTTGGCTTAATGATTCTATCTGCTCTTCCTCTAGCTCGAGGCTTCATTCTTTTGAGTCTCATGCCTTGATTTACAATAATTGATTTAACAACCAACGAATCGATATTAGCTTTGTCATTGTTCTCTGCATTTGCAATTGCGGACTCTAATAATTTTTTAATCACTTCTGAGGCCTTTTGCTTATGGAAGGATAAAAAATCCATAGCAGCTTCTACTGATTTACCACGAACAACATCAGCGACCAAACCAGCTTTTTGAGCTGACAGTCTTGTTCCTTTTAAATATGCTCGTGTTTCCATTATTTGGATCTCCTGTCGCCTGAGTGCATTCTAAAAGTTCTAGTAATTGCGAACTCACCTAATTTATGACCCACCATATCTTCATTAATAAAGACTGGGACATGCTGCCTTCCGTTATGAACAGAAATGGTCAACCCAACCATTATTGGGCTAATCATTGATCTTCTTGACCAAGTTTTAATTGGTTTCTTGCTGTTCTCAGTAATAGTTTTATCAACTGCTTTCTGCAACGATAAATCAATAAATGGTCCTTTTTTAAGTGATCTAGGCATGAATATTATTTCCTCTTAGCTCTTCTTCTAACAATCAAGTCATTAGTTCTTTGATTTTTTCTAGTTTTATAACCCTTTGTTGGAATTCCCCATGGAGTTGATGGATGTCTTCCACCAGAAGTTCTTCCCTCTCCACCACCATGCGGATGATCTACTGGATTCATGGCGACACCACGAACTGTAGGCCTAACCCCTCTCCATCTTTTAGCACCTGCTTTACCAAGTGAGCGAAGATTATTTTCTTGATTTGAAACTGTACCCAGTGTTGCCCTACATTCAGATAATATCTTTCTCATCTCACCTGACTGCAGTCTTAAAGTTGCATAGATTCCCTCTTTGGCTATTAATCTAGCCGATGTACCTGCGCTTCGAGCAATTTGAGCCCCTTTGCCTGGCTTCATCTCAACACAATGAATTGTGGTTCCAAGAGGTATATTCATTAATTTCATGCAATTACCTGACTTCATCTCAGTTTGATCTGCAGATAAGATAGGATCACCAACTTTAACTTTGCTAGGGGCAATAATATATCGCCGCTCTCCATCTGCATATTTTAACAACGCTAAATGGGCTGATCTATTCGGATCATATTCAATGGTTTCAACAACTGCAGGTATGTCAAATTTATTTCTTTTAAAATCAATAATTCTATAGTGCTGTTTATGTCCACCACCCTGATGTCTTACGGTGATGCGGCCATTATTATTTCTTCCACCATTTTTAGATTTTTTTTCAAGCAGAGCTTTGTGTGGTTTGCCTTTATGCAAATCAGATTTAATGGAGATAACTCCCCTTCTACCAGGACTCGTTGGTTTTGCTTTAATAACTGCCATGATTAACTAATGCCCTCGAATTGAATTTCAGAGCCTTCTTTCAGTGATACAAAAGCTTTCTTGAAATTAGACCTTTTATAAATACCAAATTTATTTCTCTTTGTTTTGCCTTTTTGTGTAGATGTAGTAACACTTTCTACTTGAACATCAAACAATTGTTCAACTGCTTTTTTAATTTCAAGTTTATTCGCTGTCAGAGAAACCTTGAAGACAACCTGGTTTAGTTCACCAGCAGCTGTAGATTTTTCAGTAACGTATGGAGACTGAATTAATGTTAAAAGTTTTTCTTTATTCATTAGACCCATGCCTCGATTAACTTGAAGGCAGCAGGCGTAACCGCTACTTTTTCTGATCTGAGTAAAATTACTGGATTAATTTCCTTAACAGTTACTACCTCAACATGTGGAATATTTCTTGAAGAAAGATAAAGATTTGTATCCATCTCATCTAAAATAATTAATACTTTTTCTAAGTTGCATTGTTTGAGAAAAGAGCTCATTTCTTTCGTTTTAGGTGATTCAAATTTTGGCTGCTCAATTGCAATTAACCTTTCTTGCCTATAGAGCTCTGAAAAAATCGAGCTAATAGCAGCTCTATACATCTTTTTATTAATTTTTTTAGAGTAGTCTCTTGGTGTTGCTGCAAATGCTACACCTCCACCTCTCCATATAGGACTTCTAATCGTTCCAGCTCTTGCTCGACCGGTTCCTTTCTGAGCATAAGGCTTCCTTCCACCACCGCGAACTTCTGATCTTGTTTTTTGTTTATGAGAGCCCTGTCTTGCACCTGCAAGATATGTAACGACTGCTTGATGAACAAGCGTCTCATTGAAATCTTTACCAAAAGTAGTATCGGAGATCTGAACATCTTCTTTTTTATTCTGAGTATTTACTACGTCTAATTTCATCTTTGTTTCACCGCAGGTGTAATTCTAAGAGTAGAGCCATTAAAGCCAGGCACGGCACCTTTAACATAAAGAAGATTGTTCTCAACGTCTGTGCCCATTAGCTCTAAGCTTTGAATAGTCTTTCTTTCATGGCCCATATGCCCTGACATTTTTTTTCCTTTCCAAACTCTTCCAGGAGTTTGGCATTGACCAATTGATCCATGCGCTCTATGAGCAAGAGAGTTACCATGCGTAGCATCTTGCATGGCAAAGTTATGTCTTTTAATAACACCTGCATACCCCTTACCCTTAGAAGTACCTGTAACGTCTAGCATCTTTCCAACTTCAAATATATCTGCAGTAAGGTGATGCCCGACTTTTAGGTCTTCCCCGGACTCAGTTCTAAATTCAAAGAGCTCTCCATTAGAAAGGTTTTGTTTTTTAAAAAATTCAGTAGAAGATTTTGTTAAGTTTTTTGAGGTATTTTTTGAAACTACGACAGCACTGTATCCATGCTTCTCATGAGTTTTAATATCAGCCACAAAGTTTGCGGCAACTGAAATAACTGTTACGGGAACCGAGGTGCCGTCTTCTTGAAAAAGTCTCGACATACCTGATTTTTTTCCAACTAAGCCTATGCTCAATTTATTCTCCTTTTTACGGGGCTAATAACCCTCTATGGCCGCTAAGCGTTAAAAATTGACAAACTAGCTTAAGCTAATTTGCACGTCTACCCCAGATGAAAGGTCTAGCTTCATTAAAGCATCAACTGTTTTATCTGTAGGCTCTACAATATCCATAAGTCTCTTATAAGTTCTTATCTCGTACTGGTCTCTCGCATCTTTATCTTTATGCGGAGACGTTAAAATGGTTGTTCTTTCTTTCTTAACTGGAAGTGGGATTGGCCCCTTAACAATGGCACCAGTCTTTTTAGCAGTTTCAACTATTAATTTAGTTGAGGCATCAATCAGACGATAGTCGAATGCTTTTAAGCGAATTCTTATTGATTGATTGTCCAATTTCTTTATTTCCTATATTTAAGCTTTATGCAAAATGTTGCGTATTCTATGACTCTAAGCCCCCTAATGTCAACAAATTTAGGGGATTTCTGTACTATTGTTTTAGCTGGATTTAAGCTGCTCTGCAATATTGTTTGGAACTTCCGCATATTTTAGGAATTCCATTGAAAAACTTGCCCTACCTTGAGTTGCTGACCTTAAATCAGTAGCATATCCAAACATCTCAGATAATGGCACTTCAGTTCGAACAGTCTTACCTGTTGGTATCTCATCCATACCTAAAATTATGCCTCTTCTTCTGTTTAAATCTCCAACAACATCACCCATGTGCTCTTCTGGAGTAACTACTTCGACAGCCATCATAGGCTCTAAGAGAACAGGTCTTGCTTTGAGGCAACCCTCTTTTAAGGCCATGGAACCAGCGATTTTAAAGGCCATCTCACTCGAGTCTACATCATGAAAGGAGCCGTCATATAAAGTTGCCCTTAGGGCTAGCAAAGGATATCCAGCAATAACACCATTTTTCATTTGCTCTTGTATGCCTTTATCTACCGCAGGAATATATTCTTTTGGAACTGCGCCACCAACGATCTTATCAACGAATTCATACTCATCATCAAGACCAAGCGGCTCTAATTTCAACCAGACATGTCCATATTGACCCTTTCCGCCGGACTGTCTTACAAATTTACCTTCTATGTCTATAGATTCTCTAATGGTCTCTCGATAAGAAACCTGAGGCTTACCAATATTTGCTTCAACATCAAACTCTCTTCTCATCCTATCGACTAAGACATCTAGATGGAGCTCACCCATTCCTGAAATAATAGTTTGTGCTGACTCTTCGTCAGTGTGCACCCTAAAAGATGGATCTTCTTGAGCAAGCTTGCCTAGTGCAATTCCCATTTTTTCTTGATCAGCTTTCGTTTTAGGCTCCACAGCAACTGAAATAACAGGCTCTGGAAAATCCATTCGCTCCAAGACAACTTGATCCTTAAGATCACAAAGTGTGTCACCAGTAGTGACATCTTTAAGACCGATACAAGCTGCGATATCACCAGCACGAATTTCTTTGATTTCATTTCGATCATTTGAATGCATCTGAACCATGCGGCCAACTCGCTCTTTTTTCTCTTTGGTTGAGTTCTGGACTCCATCACCAACAGAGAGAACGCCTGAGTAAACTCTAATAAAAGTTAAGGTACCAACAAATGGGTCCGTCGCAATTTTAAAAGCCAATGCAGAAAAGGGCTCATCATCTGACGATGCTCTTGTTACTTCAACTTCTTCATCGCTAGGAAGAGATCCTTTGATAGCTTTAACTTCATTAGGGGCTGGCAAATACTCTATTGCTCCATCCAAAACTGCTTGAACGCCTTTGTTTTTAAATGCAGAACCACAAAATGCTGGAATAATTTCGTTAGCAAGAGTTCTAATTCGAATACCTTCTTTAATTTGTTCGTTTGTTAACTCTCCACTTTCAAGATAAGCATTCATTAGCTCTTCATTAGCTTCGGCAGCGCTCTCCATCATTGATTCACGAAGTGCTGCACAGGCATCTAGTATGTCTGCAGGAATTTCTCTTTCGTCAAATGTGAGCCCTTGATCATCTTCATTCCAGAAAATTGCTTTCATTTTAACTAAGTCAACAACACCCTTAAAATTTTCTTCAGAACCTATGTTGTATTGCATTGGCACAACATTAGCTTTTAACCTATCTTTGATTTGATCAGTTACACGAGTAAAGTCAGCACCCGCTCTGTCCATCTTGTTGACAAACACAATTCTCGGTACCTCATACCTATCAGCTTGACGCCAAACAGTCTCTGATTGAGGTTCTACGCCTGAAGTTGCACAAAAAACTACGACCGCACCATCAAGCACTCTCAATGATCTCTCAACCTCAATTGTGAAATCTACGTGACCGGGTGTGTCAATAATATTGATTCTATGCTGAGGGAATTGCTGTTCCATTCCAGACCAGAAACATGTCGTCGCAGCCGAGGTAATAGTGATGCCTCTTTCTTGCTCTTGCTCCATCCAGTCCATGGTGGCAGCACCATCATGCACTTCACCAATTTTATGTGATAAACCTGTATAAAATAATACACGCTCGGTTGTTGTTGTTTTACCAGCATCAACGTGAGCACATATACCTATATTTCTGTACCTACTAAGATCAGTGTCTCTAGCCATGTTAAAAACCTAAATAATGAATAAAATTAAAAACGGAAATGAGAGAATGCTTTGTTGGCCTCTGCCATGCGATGAACATCTTCTTTCTTTTTGACAGCAGAACCTTTGCCTTCGGCTGCATCAGTAAGTTCACCAGCTAATCTATGATCCATAGATTTCTCACTTCTTTTTCTTGCTGCTTCAACTAACCATCGCATTGCAAGGGCTTGTCTTCTAGAAGGTCGAACTTCAATAGGCACTTGATAGGTGGCGCCACCTACTCTTCTAGATTTCACCTCAACCATAGGTCCAATTGTGTCTAGGGCTTTTTTGAATAATTCTACAGGGTCGGATTTAGCTTGATCTATTTTATCAAATGCGCCGTAAACAATTTTTTCAGCAACAGACTTTTTACCGTCTCTCATGATGTGGTTCATGAATTTAGCTACAATAATATCTTTGTACTTTGGATCGGGTAATATCTTTCTTTTTTCAGGACTTCTTCTTCTTGGCATAATTATTTACCTTTCTTGGCTCCATATTTTGATCTTCGTTGTTTTCGATTGGCAACACCAGAAGTATCTAGTGAACCCCTAACAGTATGGTATCGAACACCAGGAAGATCTTTTACTCGACCTCCTCGAACTAATACAACTGAATGCTCTTGCAGGTTATGCCCTTCACCGCCTATGTATGAAGTAACCTCATATCCACTAGTTAGTCTTACTCTGCATACTTTTCTTAAAGCTGAGTTGGGTTTTTTCGGAGTAGTTGTATATACACGAGTACAAACACCTCTGCGTTGAGGAGATTTCTCCAATGCAGGTACGTCAGTTTTCCTCACCTTGGGTTTGCGAGGTTTTCTTATTAATTGATTTACTGTAGCCATAATTTCCTAGTTTGACGCGATTTTATAGAGATGATTAACTGCGGTCAACATTATTCCTCGCTTTCTTGTAATTCTTGCCTTAACGCAGCTTCGATATCATCCTCAGAAAGCATGGATTCTGATGAATCACTTGCCTTCTTAGCTGCCATTTGATCATGGAATTCCATGCCTGTACCAGCAGGTATAAGTCTTCCTACCACAACGTTTTCTTTTAATCCTCTTAGGAAATCAACTTTACCAGTGACTGATGCTTCAGTAAGTACTCGAGTTGTTTCTTGGAATGAAGCTGCAGATATAAATGAGCTAGTTGTGAGAGAGGCTTTAGTTATACCAAGGAGCACTCTTTCAAACTGCGCTGGTTCCTTGCCTGCCGCAACTGCTTTAGCATTTTCTTCAACAAGCTCAGCATACTCGACCTGGTCTCCTTGAATAAATTTCGTGCTCTCGCCATCAACAATTAAAGCTTTTCTTAGCATTTGCCTAAGAATTGTTTCAATATGTTTGTCATTAATGAGAACACCTTGAAGTCTATAGACGCCCTGAACTTCATTAACTACAAAATTGGTTAGCTCTGGTATGCCGCGCAACCTTAAGATGTCATGGGGGCTAAGTGGGCCATCGGAAATGATGTCACCTTTTTCAATTCGCTCACCCTCAAATACTGTAAGAGTTCTATGCTTAGGAATAAGCATTTCCTCGGTATGAGATTTCTTTGTTGCACCATCAAGTGTAATAACGAGTCTTACCTTGCCTTTAGTTTCTTTTCCAAAAGCAATGGTTCCACTTTCTTCTGCAAGCACTGCAGCTTCTTTTGGTTTTCTTGCCTCAAATAGATCAGCTACTCTTGGCAGCCCACCAGTAATGTCTTTTGTTTTGGATCCTTCTAATGGAATCCTAGCTAAGACTTCACCTGCAAAAAGCTTCTTACCATCTTTTAAATTAACTAAAGCCTTCGCTGGCAATGAGTAGTTAGCTGGAGTTTTATGCTCGCCCAAGGTAACAGGCTTACCTTTGGCATCAACTAAGGCTATGGCAGGTATTTTGTCCTTACCGGCAGTTGGTCTTTCAGCCACATCAATAACTTCAATGCTGCTTAAGCCAGTTAGTTCATCTGTTTTAGATCTAACTGTTACACCATCTTCGATATCTGAGAACTGAACAATGCCCTCAACCTCTGTAATAATAGGTCTGGTGTATGGATCCCAACCGGCAACTTTAATGCCTGGCTCTATGTTAGTGTCATTTTTTACAAATAAAGTTGATCCGTAAATAACCTTATGCTGCTCAATTAACTTTCCTTTCTCATCGGTCAATGTAACTTGACTGTTTCTAGAGACAACAACTTCTTGTTTATCTTTATTGGTAACGGTTTTTATATCAGAAGAGAATTTAATAACTCCTGAATTGCCAACAACAATTGCATTATCTTCGGATGTGCTAGATGCAGCTCCACCAATATGGAACGTTCTCATGGTTAACTGAGTGCCTGGCTCCCCAATAGACTGAGCGGCAACAACACCAACAGCTTCACCACGATGCACAAGATGGCCTCTGGCTAAATCTCTTCCATAGCATTTAGCACATACACCATAACTTGCTTCGCAAGTCATAGGTGATCGAACTTTTAGCGATGCAAGGTTGAGCTCATCAATTTTTTTCAATGAATCCTCATCGATCAAATGTCCGTTAGCAAACAATTCAACACTATCAGCATCTTCAATGGGCTCAGCAATAACTCGACCGAGTATTCTTTCAGTTAACGGTTGAATAATTTCTCCACCTTCAACAATTGATGAAACAATAACGGACTCTGTGGTGCCACAATCAGCTTCCACAACTACTGAATCCATCGCGACATCACATAATCTCCTGGTTAGATAGCCAGAGTTCGCTGTTTTAAGAGCTGTATCTGCAAGACCCTTTCGAGCACCATGAGTAGATATAAAGTACTGCAATACAGATAAGCCTTCTCTAAAGTTAGCTGTAATAGGAGTTTCTATGATTGAGCCATCTGGCTTAGACATAAGCCCTCTCATTCCAGAAAGCTGTCTAATCTGAGCAGGTGAGCCCCTTGCGCCAGAATCTGCATAAATAAATACTGAGTTAAACGATGCTTGGTCAATCTCCTTGCCATCTTTATCAATAACTTGGTCAGTGCTAATTTTTGTCATCATAGCTTTTGCTACTTTCTCATTCGCTCTAGACCAAATATCAATAACTTTATTGTAACGTTCGCCCTGAGTAACTAAACCAGATTCAAACTGAGATTCAATTGCTTTCACTTCCTTTTCAGCATCATTGATGATGCCTGGCTTCTCGTCAGGAATAACAAAATCATCAACGCCAATGGACGAGCCGGATCTAGTAGAATGATCAAATCCAAGATACATCAACTGATCTGCAAAAATCACAGTAGATTTTAAACCAGCCTTTCTGTATGAAATATCTATGAGTTTTGAAACTGATTTTTTATCCAATGTTTTATTTACATTATCAAAGCCAACTTCAATCGGTGTAATTCTCCAAACTAGAATTCTACCAACTGTGGTTTCTTCTAAAAATGTACCTTTATCAGCATTTGTAATTCTGCATTTAATATTTGCATGAATATCTAACGTTTCTGATTCATAGGCTCTTAAAACTTCGTCTGGGTTACTAAACACTCTGCCGTCACCTTTGACGTTAACCTTGTCACGCGTCATGTAATAAAGTCCCAGAATGATGTCTTGAGTTGGGTTAATAATAGGTTCGCCATTTGCAGGAGAGAGAATGTTATTTGTAGACATCATCAATGCTCGAGCCTCTAATTGAGCCTCAATTGATAATGGAACATGCACAGCCATCTGATCACCATCAAAGTCAGCGTTAAATGCTACACAAACTAAAGGATGCAACTGAATAGCCTTGCCTTCAATGAGTAGAGGTTCAAAAGCTTGGATGCCTAATCTATGCAATGTTGGCGCTCTATTCAAAAGGATAGGATGCTCTCTAATTACTTCTTCTAGAATTTCCCATACTTCAGGTGTTTCTCGTTCAACAAGTTTTTTAGCAGCTTTAATAGTGGTAGCTAGCTCTTTTTGTTCAAGTTTTCCATAAACATAAGGTTTAAATAACTCTAGTGCCATTTTCTTCGGAAGACCGCACTGATGTAGTTTCAGGTTAGGGCCGGCAACAATTACTGATCTTCCAGAATAGTCAACTCGTTTGCCAAGAAGGTTCTGTCTAAATCTGCCACCCTTGCCCTTAATCATGTCGGCAAGAGATTTCAGAGGTCTTTTATTAGTACCAGTTATTACTCTTCCTCTTCTGCCATTGTCAAGAAGTGCGTCTACACTTTCTTGCAGCATACGTTTTTCATTTCTAACGATGATATCCGGAGCACTTAGCTCCAATAATCTCTTCAGTCTGTTATTTCTATTGATAACCCTTCTGTATAAATCGTTAAGATCAGAGGTAGCAAAACGTCCTCCTTCCAATGGAACCAGCGGTCTAAGATCTGGAGGTAAAATTGGTAAAACATTCATAATCATCCATTCTGGTTTATTGCCAGATTCATTGAATGCTTCAAGAAGTTTAAGACGCTTAGATAGTTTTTTGAGCTTAGTTTCTGAATTAGTCTGAGGAACTTCTTCTCTAATGATTCTAATCTCTTCAGCAAGATCTAATTCTTGTAAAAGCATTTGCACGGCTTCAGCGCCCATGGAAGCTGTAAATTCGTCCCCATATTCATCAAAGGCTTCAACATATTCCTCTTCGGTTAATATCTGACATTTCTCTAGCTCAGTTAAACCTGGATCAGTAACAATATAACTTTCAAAATATAGAACACGTTCAATTTCTCTCAGGGTGATGTCAAGGAGCAAACCAATTCTGGATGGGAGTGATTTTAAAAACCATATGTGGGCAACTGGAGCCGCAAGTTCGATGTGACCCATTCTGTCTCTACGAACTTTGGCAAGAGTAACCTCTACACCACATTTTTCACAAACTACCCCTCTGTGTTTCATTCGTTTGTATTTGCCACACACGCACTCATAGTCTTTTACAGGACCAAATATCTTGGCACAAAATAAACCATCTCTTTCAGGTTTAAATGTTCGATAATTTATAGTTTCAGGCTTCTTAACCTCACCAAATGACCAGGAACGGACCATTTGAGGAGAAGCTAGACCAGCAGTAATAGAAGTAAAGTCTTCTTGTTTAGCTTTTAATGAGTTTAGTAAATCTTTCAATTATTTCTCCTTATTTTTCTGAATCTAATTCTAGGTTTATTCCAAGTGATCTAATTTCTTTGGTAAGAACATTAAACGACTCAGGGATATTTGCATCCATTTGATAATTCCCATCTACGATATTTTTATACATCTTAGTTCTTCCAGCAACATCATCAGATTTTACTGTGAGCATTTCTTGAAGTGTGTAAGAGGCTCCATAAGCTTCAAGTGCCCATACCTCCATCTCACCAAATCTTTGGCCACCAAATTGAGCTTTTCCTCCAAGAGGTTGCTGAGTAACCAAGCTATAAGAGCCAGTTGATCTTGCATGCATTTTGTCATCCACCAGATGATTCAGTTTGATCATATACATATAACCAACTGTCACAGGACGCTCAAATTTTCTGCCGCTTCTGCCATCAAATAATGTTAGCTGCCCAGACTCTGGAAGATCTGCAAGCTTCAGAAGCTCTTTAATCTCTGATTCCTTGGCACCATCAAAAACTGGAGTAGCAATTGGAAGTCCATCCTGAAGATTTTCAGCCAACGTTTGGATCTCTGCATTGTTGAAAGAATTTAAGTCTTCTTTAATGGTAGCGTTTTTATTGTATAAAACATCAAGATATTTCTTAAGCTCATCAGCTTTTGCTTTGGCTTTGATCATTTTATTAATCTTTAATCCAATGCCTTTTGCAGCAGCACCCATATGAGTCTCTAAAATTTGACCCACATTCATTCTAGATGGAACGCCTAGTGGATTTAAGACAATATCCACAGGGTTGCCTTCGGCATCATAAGGCATGTCTTCTATAGGCATGATTTCTGAGATCACACCCTTGTTACCATGTCTTCCAGCCATCTTATCGCCAGGCTGAATTCTTCTTTTAACAGCAAGATAAACTTTAACAATTTTAATAACCCCAGGAGCTAGGTCGTGTCCTCTAATGATTTTCTGTTTTTTCTCTTGGAAGCTTTCCTCAATGTCTTTAAGGTAAAGTTTTAATGCTTTTTCAGTGTCTTCAATCTTATCATTAGTTGAATCATCTGATGCTCTGATTGAAAGCATTTCATCCAATGTTAGTCCTTGTAGATCTTCTGCGCTAATAGTTGCTCCTTTCTTTAGCCCAGGACCTTTAGAAACTTTTGCACCTTTAAGAATGTCGACCATGCGAATTCTTGTCGCATCGTTAATAATTTTGACCTGGTCATCGGTATCTTTTTTAGTGGCAGATAGATGATCTAACTCGATAGATTTTGTTCTATCGTCTTTTTCTAACCCGTCTCTTGTAAAGACCTCTACACCGATGACTGTCCCATTGATGCTTGAAGGGACCCTTAATGATGTATCTTTAACATCTGAGGCTTTTTCTCCAAATATAGCACGTAATAATTTTTCCTCGGGGGACAGTTGAGTCTCCCCTTTGGGTGTAATTTTTCCTACAAGGATATCACCAGCTTTAACTTCAGCTCCTACATAGACCATCCCACATTCATCAAGTTTGCCTAGCGAACCTTCCCCAACATTAGGGATATCAGAAGTAATTTCTTCTGACCCTAACTTAGTATCTCTTGAGACACAGGTAAGCTCTTGAATGTGAATTGAGGTGAATCTATCTTCTCTAGATACTTTCTCAGACATTAAAATTGAATCTTCAAAGTTATAACCATTCCATGGCATAAACGCAATTCTAATATTTTGACCAAGGGCAAGCTCTCCATTATCTACAGAAGGACCATCAGCCAAGATATCACCAAATTTAACTTTATCGCCAACAGAAACTAGAGGCCTTTGGTTGATACAAGTATTTTGGTTGGATCTTGTATATTTTGTGAGGTTATAAATATCAACAGCATTGTTCGAGTTTTTAGAATCAGTAACACGAACAACAATTCTTGCTGCGTCAACATTTTCAACAACACCATTATTTTTAGATACTACGCAAACACCAGAATCTCCAGCCACGATAGTCTCAAAACCAGTTCCAACAAGAGGCTTCTCTGGCTTTAGCACTGGGACAGCTTGACGCATCATATTTGATCCCATCAAAGCTCTGTTTGCATCATCATGCTCAAGAAAAGGTATTAATGAGGCTGCAACAGAAACTACTTGCTGCGGGGCAACATCCATTAAGTCTATTCTCTCTGGGCTCATAAGCGCAGAATCACCATTATGACGAACAGGCACTAGATCGTCTGAGAATTTTCCAGCTTTATCAAGTACAGCATTTGCCTGAGCAATTACGTGCTCAGCTTCATCAATGGCAGAAAGAAATATAATCTCATCTGTAACTTTACTCTTGATTACTTTTCTATAAGGACTTTCGATAAAACCATATGAATTAGTTCTTGAGTAACATGCAAAAGAGTTAATTAGACCAATATTTGGTCCCTCAGGAGTTTCAATTGGGCAAAGTCTACCGTAATGAGTTGGATGAACATCTCTTACTTCAAATCCAGCTCTTTCACGTGTTAAGCCACCGGGCCCGAGAGCAGAAACTCTTCTTTTATGAGTAATTTCAGACAAAGGATTATTTTGATCCATAAATTGTGACAGCTGACTTGAGCCAAAGAATTCTTTGATGGCTGCTGTAACTGGCTTAGCATTAATCAAGTCTTGCGGACCAAGCTCATCAGCTTCAGCCATGCTAAGTCTCTCACGGACAGCTCTTTCTACTCGTATTAATCCAACTCTGAACTGATTAGCTGTCATTTCACCAACAGATCTAACTCTTCGATTTCCAAGATGGTCAATGTCATCGACAGTATCGTGGCCATCTCTGATATTAACTATTCCTTTCATGACGCCGAGAATGTCATCGATGTCTAAGATTCCGGGTATTTCCTTCTCTGAGTCAATCTTTAATCTTCTGTTAAATTTCATTCTTCCGACTTCCGAAAGATCGTATCTTTCTGGATTGAAGAATAAGTTTTGAAATAATTGCTCTGCTGAATCTTTGGTAGGTGGCTCTCCAGGTCTCATCATTCTATAAATTTCTACAAGTGCCTCTAGCTTATTAGAGGTGGGATCAGCTCTAAGTGTTGTAGAAATATATGGGCCTTTATCTAAATCATTAATATAAAGACAATGCAATTCCTCTACCTTTGATTCTCTTAGAGTTTCAATTGTAGTGATATCTAGCTCAGTATTCGCCGGAATTAAAACTTCACCAGTCTCTTTATTAAAAATATCCTTGGCAAGCACTTTGCCAATTAAAAAATCATCGGCAACCTTTAACGAAGAAATATTCCCTTGCTCTAATTCTCTAACATGACGAGCTGTAATTCTTTTATTTGCCTCAACAATAACTTTGGTTTTTATTTTTAGATCAACCGGCAATGTTTGACCGCGGAGTCGCGAAGGTATTAGCTCAATATTAATTCCCTCTTTATCAACATGCACGGTATCAATTTCATAGAAATTCTGAAGAATTTCTTCTGTGCCCATATCAAGAGCTTTTAAAATAATTGTCGCAGGAATCTTTCTGCGTCGATCAATACGGCAAAATAAGTTATCTTTTGGATCAAATTCAAAATCTAACCAAGAGCCTCTGTAAGGAATAATCCTTGCTGAATAAAGAACCTTGCCAGATGAATGAGTTTTACCTTTGTCGTGATCGTAAAACACACCTGGAGATCTGTGCAGCTGATTGACAACCACTCGTTCAGTTCCATTAATTACAAATGATCCGTTTTCAGTCATAAGAGGCACTTCACCCATGAAAACTTCGCCTTCTTTTACATCTTTAACATCTTGAAAGTTTGTTTCTCTGTCGTAGATAACCAAACGCACTGTTATTCTTAAAGGTGCCGAATAGCTCAATCCTTGAACTAAACATTCTTGGACAGTGTATCCAGGCTTACCTAACTCATAAGAAACATACTCAAGGGCTGCATTGCCAGATACGCTAGTAATAGGAAAAAGAGTCCGAAAAACTTCTTCTAAACCTTTATTTTCTCTTGCACCAACCTCAACATGCTGTTGAAGGAATTGTGTGTAAGAGTCCAATTGGGTCTTGATAAGTTTAGGAAGCTCCATGACTTTTGGCAGTCTTCCAAAGTTTTTTCTAATTCTTCTTCTTTCTGTATAGCTATATGACATATGTCGCCCTTAAAATATAATTGAAATTACAGACTTACTTAAGTTCTGCAGTTGCTCCAGCTTCTATTAGCTGCTTGAGCATATCTTCAGCATCAGCTTTGCTAACTCCTTCTTTCAAGGTGTTAGGAGCGCCATCAACTAAATCCTTAGCTTCTTTTAGACCCAATCCAGTAATTGCTCGCACAGCTTTAATTGCTTGAACTTTCTGGTCTCCAGCTGCAGTCAAAACTACATCAAATTCAGTTTGCTCTTCAGCAGCAGCAGCATCTCCACCACCAGCGGCAGCAGGGGCAGCAGCAACAGCGGCAGCCGCGGTTACACCAAATTTTTCTTCAATAGCTGAAATTAAATCAACTAAGTCCATAACGGACATCTCTTCAATCGAACTTAAAATATCATCTTTAGATATTGTCATTTTTTTCTCCTAGATTTAGGCGTTTGCCTGTTTATTGTCACGAACTGCAGCAAGAACCCTAGCTAATTTGCTTGGCACTTCATTAAGAAGTGTTGCAAATTTACCAATTGGTGCTTGTAGCACAGAAGCGATAAGAGTTAATGCTTCTTCTCTTGAAGGCAACGATGCTAAAACATCTATTTGCGCTCCATCAAGAAGTTGCCCTTCTACTACCAAAGCTTTGATCTCGAGAGCTTCAAAGTTTTCAGCGTAAGTTTTTAACATCTTAGCTGCTGCACCTGGCTCAGCATATGAGAATGCAAAAAGTGATGGCCCTGTTAAAACTTCATTGGTACAACCAAAGTCAGTCCCTTCAAATGCCAATTTTGCAAGTGAGTTTTTTATAACCTGGATATGAACTCCAGATTCTGTTCCTTGTCTTCTAATCTCAGTTAACTCAGAAACCTTAAGGCCCCTGGCGTCAGAAATTACAAGCGAAGATGCAGAAGCCGTAACTTCCTTCACTTCCTGAACTATTCTCTCTTTATCTTCTCTAGCTAATGCCACAACAATTCTCCTATTAATGCCTTTCGGCTAATCAGTGACAAACCGCATTCGCAATTTGAACACCACCTACGTAGGAAATTAAGCTTTCGCACCTACGGTCTTTGACGGCTGCGATAATCGCAACAATCTAGGGTCAAAAAAGACCCTAAAATCTATAAAGCAAAGGAAGCAGGAGCAACTTTTACCCCTGGTCCCATCGTGCTACTTAAAGCAACACTATGTATGTAAACACCTTTTGCAGAAGCGGGTTTTAATTTCTTAACCTCTTCAAGCATAGCCGTTGCATTTTCTTGTATTTGATTTGAAGAAAAAGAAACTTTACCAATGCATCCATGCAAAATTCCATTCTTATCTGTTCTAAATCTTACCTGCCCTGATTTGGCATTTTTAATAGCATCGCCAACTTTTTCGGTAACAGTTCCAGTTTTAGGATTAGGCATTAAGCCTTTAGGACCCAGAACCTGACCAAGCTGACCAACAACTTTCATTGCTGCTTGAGAAGAAATAACAACATCAACTGAAATCTCTTCTTTCTTAAACTGTTCTGCTAAATCTTCCATGCCCACAAAATCTGCACCAGCATCTTTAGCTTCTTTAGCCTGATCGCCGTCTGCAAAAACTGCAACAGAGACTGCCTTGCCAAGTGAATGAGGTAGAGTAATAGCGCCTCTAACGTTTTGATCAGATTTACCAGCATCAATACCAAGCCTTAAAGCGATATCAATAGACTCATCAAATTTAGAAGATTTTACTGTTTGAAAAATAGTCATAGCTTCATCTAGAGAATACGTAGTCTCTGGATTAACAAGTTCTAATAGTTGTTTTTTCTTTTTAGTTAGCTTAGTCATTATTTAACCTCTACTCCCATGCTTCGTGCTGTGCCTTCAATAATTTTTACTGCTTGATCCATGCTATTAGCATTTAAATCTTTTTGCTTCATCGTCACAATTTCTTCAAGTTGAGCTCTTGTAATTGTTCCAACCTTCTCTCTGTTTGGAACGCCGCTGCCCTTAGTGATTCCCAATGCTTTTCTTATTAGCACAGCTGCTGGGGGTGACTTAACTTCAAAAGTGAAAGATTTGTCTTCATAAACAGTGATCACCACTGGAAGAGGAAGCCCTTTCTCTGTACTCATCGTTTCAGCATTAAAGGCATTGCAAAAATCCATGATGTTCACAGCGGCTTGACCCAATGCAGGCCCAACCGGAGGACTAGGATTAGCTTCGCCCGCAGGAATTTGAAGTTTCAAAATTGTTGCTATTTTCTTTGCCATTATGTTTTCTCTATTTGCATGAAATCAAGTTGAACAGGAGTGGACCGACCGAGAATTTGAACTGCGACCTTAACCATGCTTCGCTCGTAATCAACCTCTTCGACAACTCCATTAAAGTCATTGAACGGTCCATCACAAACTCGAATCACTTCGCCGGGTTCAAATAGTGTTTTAGGTCTAGGTGCTTCTTCGCCTACTTCAATTCTATTTAAAATGTTATCTACATCGCTTTTTGAGATGGATGAAGGCTTATCTTTTTTTCCACCAACGAAAGTACTAACCCTGGGCGTATGTTTTACAAGTTGCCAAGTATCGTCATTCATTTCCATTTCAATCAATATGTATCCTGGGAAAAATTTCCTTTCAGTTTTTTTCTTAGCACCACTTTTAAGCTCAACAACCGATTCGGTTGGAACAAGTATTTCTCCGAATTGATCTTCAAGACCAGCAAGCAAAATGCGTTCTTCAATCGCAGCTTTAACTTTAAGCTCGTATCCGGAATATGCCATTATTACGTACCAATTCACTTTATAACTATCCTAAAATTAATTTAGTTAACCAACTTAACAGGGACTCTAGAGCCCAAAAAAACAAACAAAGAACCACAATTGAACCAAAAACAACCATGAAAGTTTGAGTTGTCTCGATGCGCGATGGCCAGACCACCCTTCTCATTTCTGTTCTAGATTCACGCATTAATTTGACAGCACCTCTTCCAAAAACCGTATTTGCGAGAATGATAAGAGCTAAAAGGAATAGAGCAACTACTGCAAGCACTCTGTATAGGAATGCAAATTCAGTATAGTAGCCGTTACCAACTACAGCGACTGAAAAGATACCCATGGCTAGGAGCCACTTGATCTTATCGGCAATGTTTAATGCTTTACCCTTTGCCATATTTCTTATTTAAACCAGCTCCTTGCTTGGCAGGCCAGGAA
>Ga0209384_1000723_pt1 | contig 19374 bp, 12 predicted proteins | sample CoawatmetaG05DNA_FD_187511 | JGI IMG/M metagenome (GOLD analysis project Ga0209384, IMG submission 187511) | Marine microbial communities from the West Antarctic Peninsula - Coastal water metaG058-DNA (SPAdes) (version 2) | ecosystem: Environmental > Aquatic > Marine > Coastal ... | reverse complement strand
AGTTTTGTAAAGGTTTTAATGCACAAACCCAAAGCATCGAGCAGGGTGCGCCGGTTCCTGTAGTTATAACCGTTTACGCCGATCGTAGTTTCACTTTTGAAATGAAGACTCCTCCTGCATCTTATCTGCTCAAGAAAGCGGCTGGACTAAAAAGCGGTAGTGGTCGTCCCAATACTGAAAAAGTTGGCAAAGTCACTCGAGAGCAATTAGAAGAAATTGTTAAAACTAAAGAACCTGATCTTACTGCAGCAAGCCTTGATGCAGCGGTTAGGACCATAGCCGGCTCTGCTCGGTCTATGGGTATCGAAACGGAGGGCGTGTAAATGGCCAAGTTAACGAAGCGCCGTCGCGCGATTAATGAAAAGATTGAACACGGTAAAGTGTATGCTATTAGTGATGCACTCAACCTTTTAAAAGAAATCTCTACTGTTAAGTTTCCAGAGACAGTTGATGTTGCTGTTAACTTGGGTATTGACCCTCGTAAGTCTGACCAGATAGTCCGTGGGGCAACAACGCTTCCAAATGGCTCTGGTAAGACCGTGCGTGTTTGTGTTTTTGCCCAAGGTGCTGCTGCTGAAGCTGCGACCGCGGCAGGTGCTGAATTAGTAGGCATGGACGAGCTAGCTGCTGATATTAAGGCTGGGAACATGAATTTTGATGTGGTTATTGCCAGCCCAGACGCGATGCGTGTTGTAGGGCTTTTGGGTAAGGTGTTAGGTCCGCGTGGACTCATGCCTAATCCCAAGTCAGGTACAGTGACACCCGATGTTGCGACTGCGGTCGCCAACGCTAAAGCAGGCCAAGTTCGTTTCCGAGCTGACAAAAGTGGTATTGTCCACGGCGGCATTGGTGTTGTTTCGTTTGACGCAGCAGCGTTGCAGCAAAATTTAGAAGCGTTGATGAGCGATCTAGCGAAAGCTAAGCCGGCGTCAGCTAAGGGCGTGTATGTAAAGAAGATAACTCTTTCATCCACTATGGGCCCAGGATTATTGATCGATCAAGCATCTTTAGAATTTTGATCGGTTAGCAACCTTTGGTTGCTTGAAAGACTTTGGGGTTTGAGCTGGTAGTTTCAGCTTGAGCCGTTAAAGACCGTAGGTTCCCGAAAGGGCTTAATAAGTTTTCTGGTTGTATTTAGAGAGAATTTTCCTACGCAGGCGGTGAACCCTATCTAGTGCTTTTGGCTAGAGAATATTCACCTAAGTGGTCGAAGTGATTCGGCCGAAACTATGGTAAATCGAGGAATTTTATCGTGCCATTGAATCTCGATGATAAAAAAGCAATTGTTGCCGAAGTAAACGAGACAGCAGCTCAGGCTCTATCGCTGGTTGTTGCTGATGCTCGTGGTGTTGACGTTAACGATATGAATGCTTTGCGAACTAAAGCTCGAGCTGAGAACGTGCAATTGCGCGTTATCCGCAACACTTTAGCGAAGCGCGCATTCGCTGAAACTGACTACGCTTGCGTAGAGGAAGTTTTGGTCGGACCGTCAATATTTGCTTTCTCTATGGAAGATCCTGGTGCTGCAGCGCGCTTATTTAAAGACTTTGCAAAGGGGAATGATTCCTTTGAAGTCAAAGCGTTGTCAGTCAGTGGACAGCTTCTTGGGAAAGATCAGATAGACGTTCTTGCTAACCTACCGACGCTTCAACAAGCTCTCGGTATGCTGGCTTGCGTTACTCTGGCACCTGTCACTAAGTTGGTTAGAACGCTTAACGAAGTACCAACAAAAGTAACTCGGGTCGTAGCAGCAGTTAAAACTCAAAAAGAAGAGGCCGCGTAAGCGTCGTCTCGTAATTAGACAAATATAGGAGGCCCAAAATGGCCCTATCAAATGAAGATATCTTGAATGCAATCGCTGAAATGAGCGTGATGGACGTTGTTGCGCTAGTAAGTGCAATGGAAGAGAAGTTTGGTGTTTCAGCTCAGGCGGCTGTTGCCGTTGCTGCGGCTCCTGCTGGTGGTGGCGATGCTGCTGCTGCTGAAGAGCAAACTGAGTTTGACGTTGTTCTAAGCTCTATTGGCGAGAAGAAAGTCAATGTGATTAAAGCAGTTCGTGCAATCACAGGTCTTGGCTTAAAAGAAGCAAAAGAGCTAGTTGACGGAGCGCCTTCTACTATTAAAGAAGCTGCTTCCAAAGGCGATGCTGAAGAAGCTAAGAAGCAATTAGAAGAAGCTGGCGCAACTGCAGAACTTAAGTAAGTTTTGTAGGCTGGTCGCCTGATTTTTCAGGCTGGGCTGAAGGGGTTTTTCCCTTCGGCCCTTTCTTGCTTGTAAGTACGGGAATTTACAAGTATTACGAACTTGGGTCTAGACTCAAGATTGAATAGTCCCAATTTAGTTAACACCGAGGAATGCAAATGGCTTACTCCTTCACTGAGAAGAAACGTATCCGCAAGAATTTTGGCAAGTTGCCAAATACCATGGACTTGCCTTATTTGTTGGCGATCCAGCTTGATTCCTATAAAAAATTCACGCAAAAAGGTGTGTCGGTAGAAGATCGACTGAACACCGGTTTGCATGCTGCTCTTAACTCAATTTTTCCGATTGTTGGGTACTCAGGGCATGCCGCGCTAGAGTACGTCGACTATGTCATGGGCAAACCAGCTTTTGACGAAGAAGAGTGTAAGCTTCGCGGCGTCACCTATTCAGTGCCTTTACGGGTAAGAGTACGCCTAGTTATTTACGACAAAGAGTCGACTAATAAGGCAATTAAGGATATTCGAGAGCAAGAGGTTTATTTGGGAGAGATCCCGCTGATGACCGAAAACGGTACCTTTATTATTAATGGTACTGAGCGTGTCATCGTGTCGCAGTTGCATCGATCGCCAGGTGTCATTTTTGATCACGACAAAGGCAAGACTCACTCCTCGGGTAAGTTACTGTACACCGCTCGCGTAATTCCTTATCGCGGTTCCTGGTTAGACTTTGAATTCGACCCTAAAGATGTTTTGTATGTAAGAATTGACCGTCGTCGAAAACTACCGGCCACTATTCTTTTGCGTGCTTTAGGTTATAACTCTGAAGAGATCCTTGGGAAATTCTTTGACACTAGTATATTCCACTTTAAGAAAGACGTGTTTTCTTTGGAGCTTGATCCAGAAAGACTCCGTGGCGAGATAGCCGTTTTTGATATCAAAGACAAGAAAGGCGCTGTGGTTGTTGAGAAGGGGCGCCGAATCACTGCCCGTCATATTAGAGAGCTTGAAAAAGGTAAAGTGACCACTCTTGAGGTTCCTCAAGAATATCTGATTGGACGCTCGTTAGCGCAAGATGCTGCGGACGTGAAAACAGGTGAGTTGTTGCTTGAGTGTAATACTGAAATCACTGAAGAAAATTTAGCATTGATGCTAGAGTCCGGCATTACCGATATCGAGACGCTTTACACAAATGATCTTGACTGTGGGCCGTTTATTTCAGATACCCTCCGTGCCGATCCAGCGCGCACTCAAATGGAAGCATTGGTAGAGATCTATCGAATGATGCGTCCAGGCGAGCCGCCAACTAAAGAGTCAGCGGAGAATCTATTTTTCAACTTGTTCTTCAATATTGAGCGTTATGATCTTTCATCAGTTGGTCGGATGAAGTTTAACCGTCGTCTCGATCGAGAGGCAGAGCAAGGTGCCGGCATTCTTTATGATGAGCGTTATTTCTCGTTGCTGAAAACTGACGAAGCTCATGACTTGAAAGAACAGTTTGGTGATGCCACCGATATTGTTGATGTAATGAGTAAGCTCATTTCTATTCGTAATGGTAAGGGGTCAGTAGATGATATTGATCACCTAGGTAACCGTAGAATTCGTTCGGTCGGTGAGATGGCTGAAAACCAGTTTAGAGTTGGTTTGGTGCGCGTAGAGCGTGCCGTCAAAGAGCGTCTGGGTGTGGCTGAGTCAGAAGGGCTGATGCCTCAGGATTTAGTCAACGCTAAACCCGTTGCCGCGGCCATGAAAGAGTTTTTTGGTTCAAGTCAGCTATCGCAGTTTATGGATCAAAACAATCCATTGTCAGAAGTCACCCACAAGCGCCGTGTTTCTGCGCTAGGGCCTGGTGGTTTGACGCGTGAGAGAGCTGGGTTTGAAGTGCGTGACGTCCATCCGACTCACTACGGACGAGTATGTCCGATTGAAACGCCAGAAGGACCCAATATTGGTCTTATCAATTCTTTGGCTACTTATGCGCGAACTAATCATTATGGTTTCATTGAGACACCGTATCGAAAAGTTGTCGATGGTAAAGTAACTTTAGACATTGAGTACTTGTCTGCGATTAATGAATCTCAGTTTGTTATTGCTCAGGCATCAGCTGCCATTAATAGCAAGGATGAATTTGCTGATGACATGGTCGCTGTTCGACACCAGAATGAATTTACAACCAAGGCTCCTGCAGACATCGACTATATGGATGTCTCTCCTCAGCAAGTTGTTTCTGTTGCCGCATCGCTGATTCCTTTCTTAGAGCACGACGATGCTAACCGTGCGCTTATGGGATCAAACATGCAACGTCAAGCCGTGCCTACATTGAGGGCTGAGGCTCCATTGGTTGGTACTGGAATTGAACGGACTGTAGCAAGTGATTCCGGTGTTTGTAAGGTTGCCAAGCGTGGCGGTGTTGTCGAAAGCGTTGATGCCGGCCGTATTGTTGTGCGTGTGGGTGACAGCGAAGTTGAATCTGGCGAAGCGGGTGTTGATATTTACAACCTGACTAAGTACACCAGGTCTAATCAAAACACCTGTATTAATCAAAAGCCAATCGTTAAACAGGGTGATGAGATTTCTCGTGGCGATGTTCTTGCTGATGGACCCTCTGTTGATCTTGGCGAATTGGCACTTGGGCAAAATATGCGTATCGCATTCATGCCTTGGAACGGATATAACTTTGAAGATTCGATCTTAATCTCTGAGCGTGTCGTTAAAGAAGATCGTTTCACCACGATTCATATTCAGGAACTCACCTGCGTTGCTCGAGACACTAAATTAGGGTCCGAAGAAATAACTTCTGATATTCCAAACGTTGGCGAAGCCGCTCTGGGAAGACTGGATGAGTCTGGTATTGTGCATATTGGTGCTGAAGTTGCTGCCGGTGATATTTTGGTTGGCAAGGTAACGCCAAAGGGCGAAACCCAGCTCACTCCGGAAGAAAAGCTTTTACGTGCGATCTTCGGAGAGAAAGCTTCTGACGTTAAAGATACGTCACTTCGTGTGCCAACGAGTATTAAGGGTACCGTTATCAATGTTCAGGTCTTCACGCGTGACGGTCTTGATAAGGACCAGCGGTCTCTCGATATTGAAAGAGCTGAGCTCGGTCAATTCAGAAAGGATCTTAACGATGAGTATCGTATCGTTGAAAATGCTACCTTAGGTCGTTTATTTGCGGCACTGGATGGCGCTAAAGTTGTTAAAGCTGAAGGTCTTAAGAAGGGTGAGAAGTTAACTGCGGAAGCTGTTACTGATTACTCAACTGATGACTGGTTCTCTATGCGTATGGAGAAAGCTGAGTTCAATGATCAGATCGCCGCAGCGCAAACCCAATTAGGTGAGCGCCGTACTCAACTGGATGATCGATTTGAAGAGAAGCGCGGTAAGTTACAAAGCGGTGATGATTTGGCGCCTGGCGTTCTTAAAACGGTCAAGGTTTATCTTGCAGTTAAGCGTCGTATTCAGCCCGGTGATAAAATGGCTGGTCGTCATGGAAACAAAGGTGTTATCTCGGTGATTAAACCGGTTGAAGATATGCCTTACGATGAGAACGGCGAGCCGGTTGATATCGTACTTAATCCGTTAGGCGTTCCATCGAGGATGAACGTTGGTCAGGTTCTTGAAGTTCATATGGGAATGGCTGCTAAAGGTTTAGGTGATAAAATTGATGCCATGATTAAGGCGCAAGCAAAGGCTGCAGAGGTACGTAAGTTCTTGCAAGCTGTCTATGATGTGGGCGATACAGTGTATGGCACTGACCTGAAAGAGTTAACTGATAGCGAAGTGCTTGAGTTAGCATCTAACCTGCGTTCAGGTGTTCCTATTGCAACGCCAGTATTTGATGGCGCTCATGAAGTTGAGCTTAAAAGCATGCTAGCGTTGGCTGATTTGCCAGAAAGTGGCCAATCAACCCTTTATGACGGACGCACTGGCGATAAGTTTGATCGCCCAGTAACGGTCGGCTATATGTATATGCTTAAGCTGAATCACCTAGTGGACGACAAAATGCACGCACGCTCGACTGGATCATATAGTCTTGTTACTCAGCAGCCGCTGGGTGGTAAGGCACAGTTTGGTGGGCAGCGCTTTGGTGAGATGGAAGTATGGGCACTGGAGGCTTATGGTGCCGCCTACACGCTTCAAGAAATGCTTACGGTCAAGTCGGATGATGTTGCTGGTCGAACTAAGATGTATAAAAACATCGTCGATGGCGATCACCGAATGGAGCCTGGCATGCCAGAGTCGTTCAACGTGTTGGTCAAGGAAGTTCGCTCCCTTGGTATCAACATGGAGTTGGAAAACGAATAAGCGCTCATTTGCTTAGTGATAGTCGGGGTGACTGATCGCCCCGGCAAACCCAGTTACTGGAGGAAAAGCCTTGAAAGACTTAGTCAATCTACTCAAGCAGAAAGAACAAAACACCGAGTTTGATAATATTCGGATTAGCCTTGCCTCACCAGAAATGATCCGGTCTTGGTCATTTGGTGAAGTAAAGAAGCCTGAAACAATCAACTACCGTACCTTTAAGCCGGAGCGCGAAGGTCTTTTCTGTGCCAAGATTTTTGGTCCAGTGAAAGATTATGAGTGCTTGTGTGGCAAGTACAAACGTATGAAGCATCGTGGCATTGTCTGCGAGAAATGCGGTGTTGAAGTGACGCTTACCAAAGTGCGACGAGAGCGTATGGGTCATATTGAATTGGCCTGCCCAGTTGCACATATATGGTTCCTGAAGTCGTTACCTTCGCGCATCGGGTTGATGCTCGACATGACACTTCGTGAAATTGAGCGCGTCTTGTACTTTGAGTCCTATGTGGTTACCGATCCAGGTTTAACGACACTAGAAAAAGGCCAATTGCTAACTGATGATGAGTATTTCGAGTCGTTAGAAGAATTTGGCGATGAGTTTGTCGCTACGATGGGAGCTGAAGCTATTCAGTCCCTGTTAAGAGAAATTGTAATGGAAGAGGAAATTGCGGAGATCCGTGAGGAAATCCCCAATACTAAATCTGAAACCAAAATTAAAAAGTTTTCTAAGCGATTAAAATTACTTGAAGCATTCCATGGTTCTGGGAATAAGCCTGAGTGGATGGTTTTACAGGCATTGCCCGTTCTACCGCCTGATTTACGACCTTTGGTCCCATTGGATGGTGGACGTTTCGCTACGTCTGATCTGAATGATCTGTATCGGCGAGTAATCAACCGTAATAATCGTTTAAAGCGTCTTCTCGAGTTGAGTGCGCCAGACATTATTGTTCGTAATGAAAAGCGTATGCTGCAAGAGTCAGTCGATGCATTGCTTGATAATGGTCGTCGTGGCCGCGCGATAACAGGGTCCAATAAGCGTCCGCTGAAGTCGCTTGCAGACATGATTAAAGGCAAAGGCGGCCGTTTCCGTCAGAACCTGTTAGGTAAGCGAGTAGATTACTCTGGACGATCTGTAATCGTATGTGGTCCGACTCTTCGGTTGCACCAATGTGGTCTTCCAAAGCGTATGGCACTCGAGTTGTTCAAGCCGTTTATCTTTAGTAAATTGGAATTGCGCGGTTTGGCAACGACGATCAAAGCTGCTAAGAAAATGGTTGAACGTGAAGAGTCTATAGTGTGGGATATTCTCGATGATGTAATCCGTGAGCATCCAGTATTGTTGAACCGGGCACCGACGCTCCACCGTCTTGGTATTCAGGCCTTTGAGCCTGTGCTAATTGAAGGTAAAGCGATTCAGTTGCATCCCCTTGTTTGTGCTGCGTTCAATGCTGACTTTGATGGCGATCAGATGGCCGTTCACGTGCCGCTTACGATAGAGGCGCAGATGGAATCACGCGCTTTGATGATGTCGACAAATAATATTTTGTCTCCTGCATCGGGTGAGCCGATTATCGTGCCTTCACAGGACGTTGTACTTGGTCTCTATTACATGACTCGTCATAAGGTCAATGCGATCGGCGAAGGTATGATTTTTGCCGATGGTAGAGAAGCGTCTCGCGCATATTACTCAGATAACGTTGAGCTTCAAGCAAGAGTAAAAGTCAGAATCGTTGAGGTTTTAGTTGATGAAGTGACTGGCGAGCGCACTGAAGAGCGCAAGATGGTTGACACTACTGTTGGCCGTATTCTTCTTTGGGAGTCAGTTCCTGAAGGTCTGCCATTCAGCTTAGTAAACAAGCCGATGGTTAAAAAGGCCATATCTCTTATTTTGAATGAGTGCTATCGGCGCGTAGGTCTTAAAGATACCGTAATCTTTGCTGACCAATTAATGTATACCGGATTCAAATTTTCTACTCGTTCTGGTGCGTCCATTGGCGTCAATGATTTCGTTATTCCAGATGACAAGACTGAAATTATTTCTGCGGCTGAAGATCAGGTGCGAGAAATTGTTAGCCAATTTGCCTCTGGTCTTGTGACTCAAGGTGAGCGATACAATAAAGTGATCGATATCTGGTCGCAGGCAAATGATCGCGTTGCTAAGTCAATGATGAAGGGTATTAGTACTGAGAAAGTAACCAACCGTGATGGCGAGATAGAAGAACAGGATTCTTTCAACTCAGTGTTCATTATGGCTGATTCTGGTGCTCGTGGTTCCCCAGCACAGATACGGCAGCTAGCAGGTATGCGTGGTCTGATGGCGCGACCTGATGGGTCTATTATTGAAACACCTATTACGGCTAATTTCCGTGAAGGTTTAACGGTAATGCAGTACTTCATCTCTACTCACGGCGCGCGTAAAGGTTTGGCTGATACTGCGTTGAAGACAGCTAACTCAGGATACCTTACTCGTCGTCTGGTGGACGTCTCTCAGGACGTAGTTGTTACTGAAGTTGATTGTGGCACGACTGAAGGTCTGTTGATGGCTCCGGTCATTGAAGGGGGAGATATCATCTCTTCATTAGGTGATCGAATTCTTGGACGTGTTCTTGCTAAGGACGTGAATAAGCCAGGTACTGAAGAAATAGCGGTTGCGGCTGGTACGATGATCGATGAGCAGTGGGTTTTGCATATTGAGAAATTGAGTATCGACGAAGTGATTGTGCGTTCGCCAATAACCTGTGAAGTACGTCATGGTATTTGCTCTGCGTGTTACGGTCGTGACTTGGCGCGAGGACATCGTGTCAATCAGGGTGAAGCGGTGGGTGTGATTGCTGCGCAGTCAATTGGTGAGCCAGGAACACAGCTTACGATGCGGACTTTCCATATTGGTGGTGCGGCTTCTCGAGCGTCTGCTGTAGACAGTGTTAAGGTTAAACAAGACGGTGTAATTCGCCTTATTAACCTCAAGACGGTTCAGAATAAAGACAAGAATCTGGTCGCAGTTTCTCGCTCAGGAGAGCTCGCTATTGCGGATGAAAATGGTCGTGAGCGCGAGCGTTACAAGCTTCCTTATGGCGCTTTGATCAGAGTTGCTGATGGTGCGGCTGTTTCAGCTGGCGATATCATCGCTAATTGGGATCCGCATACTCATCCAATTGTCACTGAAGTGGCTGGTAAGGTTGCATTCTCCGGAATGGAAGAGGGCTTGAGTGTCCGCCAGCAGACTGATGATATGACTGGTTTGACGAGCATCTCAGTCATTGATCCTAATGATCGAAATGCTGCAGGTAAAGAACTGAAGCCGATGATCTCCTTGACTGACAAAAAGGGTAAAGAGCTTATCTTCCCTAACTCGACTGTCCCTGCACACTATCCGTTGCCGGCTAATGCGAGTATTAACGTGATAGACGGAGATACGATTGATATTGGGCAGATCATTGCTCGTATCCCTCAAGAGGCGGGTGGTACTAAAGATATTACCGGTGGTCTACCGAGAGTCGCTGATTTGTTTGAGGCACGTAAGCCTAAAGACCCAGCTATCCTTGCGGAGATTACAGGAACTGTTACCTTGGGTAAGGAAACCAAAGGCAAGTTGCGTTTAGTCATCTCTCCTGATGATGGCCAGCCATTACCAAATGGCAAAATGCAATATGAGGAACTGATCCCTAAATGGCGTACTCTGAGCGTGTTTGAAGGTGAGCATGTTGAGAAGGGCGAGGTCATTTCTGATGGACCACCTATTCCTCACGACATTTTGCGTCTTAAAGGTATTAGTGAGTTGGCTAAGTATATCGTTAATGAGATCCAAGACGTCTACAGACTCCAGGGTGTAAAAATTAATGATAAGCACATCGAGGTTATTACTCGCCAGATGCTGCGTAAGGTTGAAATCACAGATATGGGTGATTCGACGTTAATTCGCGGTGAGCAGGTCGAGTATCGTCGAGTTCTTGAGGAAAATGAAAGGTTGCGTCAAGAAGGCCTTCAGCCAGCGAAATACGAGCGACAGTTGCTTGGTATTACTAAGGCGTCTCTCGCAACTGAGAGCTTCATCTCAGCCGCGTCGTTCCAGGAGACAACTCGAGTACTTACAGAGGCTGCTGTCACAGGCAAGTCTGATCCTCTGAGAGGTTTAAAAGAAAATGTGGTGGTAGGGCGACTGATTCCGGCAGGAACTGGATTGTCGTACCATGCGCAGCGACGTAAGAGTCGTGAAGCAGAAGTAGAGTCTACGATGACAGCAGCAGATGTTGAAGCAGCATTAAGCGAAGCATTGAGTGCCGAAATGTTAGACGATTAAGGGAGAATTACATAACGACTAATGCCTTTTCAATGTTGTGATCAGAGTGTTGATATGAATATTGTTAAGGCAAGTAGTAATGTGTGCTTGACTCCCGCTAGTGCGGTAATTAAAATGCCGCTCCCTTTTGGGTGTAGTTTCAGTGTTTAGGGACTATGTTCAAGGAACAAACAGTCTTTATAAAAAGACTTTTTTAATTTGGAGAAAAATTGCATGGCAACGATCAACCAGTTGGTTCGTAAGCCGAGAAAGCGCAAAGTTAGTAAAAGTGACGTACCAGCATTGCAGGCCTGTCCTCAGCGCCGTGGTGTATGTACCCGCGTTTATACAACAACTCCGAAGAAGCCAAACTCTGCACTTCGCAAAGTGTGCCGTGTTCGCCTTACCAGTGGCTATGAAGTAACTTCATACATTGGTGGTGAAGGCCACAACTTGCAAGAGCACAGTGTTGTGTTGATTCGTGGTGGTCGTGTAAAGGATCTTCCAGGTGTTCGCTACCATACGGTACGTGGCACATTGGATACAGCGGGTGTGAACGGCCGTACTCAGCGTCGTTCAAAGTATGGTACTAAGCGGCCTAAGGGCTAATTGCGTAGTAATCGGTTAACAATCAAGTAAGGCTAGGGCCTATCCCTAGACAAACCTGAAGAGAAGGGCAAAACGATGCCAAGAAGAAGAGTAGCAGCAAAGCGAGAGATCTTACCGGATCCGAAATTTGGTAATATCACCCTCGCTAAATTCATGAACCACGTGATGGTTAGTGGCAAGAAATCAGTCGCTGAGCGTATTGTATATGGCGCCTTAGATATAGTGGAAGAGCGCTTAAAGAAGAGCCCAGTGGAAGTGTTTGAAGAAGCGCTAGACAACGTAGCCCCATTAGTTGAGGTTAAGTCACGGCGTGTAGGTGGTGCCACCTACCAAGTGCCTGTAGAGGTCCGTCCATCGCGACGCACTGCACTGGCAATGCGTTGGTTGGTAGATTACGCACGTAGTCGTGGTGAGAAGTCTATGCCACAGCGTCTAGCTGGCGAGCTGATTGATGCATGTCAAGGCAAAGGCGGTGCGGTTAAAAAGCGTGAAGATGTGCATCGCATGGCAGAAGCGAACAAGGCGTTCTCGCACTTCCGTTTCTAAACTTCGCTGTAATAGAAGATGTTCTCAAAAAGGTGGCTATAATAGCCACCTTTTTGTGTTTTAAATAAAAGGAAAAATATTGTGGCACGCAAGACCCCGATCGATCGCTATCGCAACATTGGCATTTGTGCTCACGTTGATGCAGGAAAAACTACGACCACTGAGCGGGTACTATTTTATACCGGAATGTCACATAAGATTGGTGAGGTGCATGATGGTGCTGCCACTATGGATTGGATGGAGCAGGAGCAGGAGCGTGGAATTACCATAACGTCTGCAGCGACAACCTGTTTTTGGAGCGGTATGGATACACAGTTTGAAGATCATCGCATCAATATCATTGATACCCCCGGGCACGTAGATTTTACCATTGAGGTTGAGCGATCTCTGCGTGTGCTTGATGGTGCTGTTATTGTCTTGTGTGGTTCATCTGGAGTTCAGCCACAAACAGAAACTGTATGGCGCCAAGCTAACAAATATGAAGTACCGCGGATGGTCTTCGTCAATAAGATGGATCGCGCTGGCGCCGATTATCTGATGGTTGTAGAGCAACTTAAAGAGCGTCTTGGCGCATTGCCCGTTCCACTGCAGCTTACCATTGGCGCCGAAGAAAAATTTAAGGGCGTTGTTGACTTAGTCAAAATGAAATCCATCTTTTGGAGTGAAACAGATCAGGGTATGACTTTTGAGTATTCAGCCATTCCTGACGAAATGCTGAGTGATTGCCAAGAGATGCATGAAAATTTGGTCGAGGCCGCCGCGGAGGCGACTGACGAGCTGATGGAAAAATATCTCGAAGGCGAGGCCCTAAGCGAGTCGGAAATTAAGCAGGGATTACGGATCAGAACATTAGCGAATGAGATTGTTCCGGTCCTGGGCGGGTCAGCGTTTAAAAATAAAGGTGTTCAGGCGATGTTGGATGCCGTCATTGAATATTTGCCGTCACCTACAGAGGTTAAGGCGATTGAAGGTGAGATGGAAAATGGCGACAAAGCAGTGCGTAGTGCAAATGATAGCTCACCTTTCTCGGCACTGGCGTTCAAAATTGCTACTGACCCTTTTGTTGGTACCTTAACGTTTATGAGAGTCTATTCAGGCACTCTGGAAAGTGGCACAGCGGTCTATAACTCGGTGAAAATGAAGCGCGAGCGCGTGGGTCGTATGGTACAGATGCATGCTAATAGTCGCGAGGAGATTAAGGAAGTCCGGGCTGGTGATATAGCTGCAGCGATTGGATTAAAAGATACTACCACGGGAGATACTCTCTGCTCTGAGGACAATAAGATTGTTCTTGAGCGTATGGAATTCCCTGAACCCGTCATTTCTGTTGCTGTTGAGCCCAGAACAAAAGCCGATCAAGAGAAGATGGGTGTTGCCTTGGGTAAACTTGCCCAAGAGGATCCTTCGTTTAGGGTTAAAACAGACGAAGAGAGTGGGCAGACGATCATTTCAGGGATGGGAGAGCTGCACCTTGATATTCTTGTCGATCGCATGCGCCGCGAGTTTACTGTAGAAGCTAATATTGGTAAGCCTCAGGTGGCTTATCGTGAAACCATTCGCAATAGCTGCGAAATCGAAGGGAAGTTTGTTCGACAGTCTGGCGGTCGTGGGCAATATGGTCATGTTTGGTTAAAGTTTGAGCCGGCCGAAGACTCAGGCGCCGAAGGGTTAGAGTTTGTCAATGAAGTGGTTGGGGGAAGTGTACCGCGAGAGTATATACCTGCTGTGGCTAAGGGTATTGAGGAGCAAATGCAGAATGGAATTCTGGCTGGTTATCCATTATTGGGTGTTAAGGCTACCTTGTATGACGGTTCTTACCATGACGTTGATTCGTCTGAAATGGCATTTAAGATTGCTGGCTCGTTGGCGACTAGAAAGTTAACTGAGTTTGGTGGTGCTGTTTTGTTAGAACCGACTATGAAGGTTGAGATTGTCACTCCTGAGTCAAATATGGGAGATGTGGTCGGAGATCTTAATCGCCGGAGAGGTATTATATTAGGAATGGAGGATAATGCGATAGGTAAGGTTATTAATGCAGAGGTGCCTCTCGGTGAAATGTTTGGTTATGCGACGGATCTTCGGTCCGCTACACAGGGTCGCGCTACCTTCACTATGGAATTCGATAAGTACTCCGAAGCGCCAAAAAATATTACCGAAGCGGTAATGGCGAAAAATATGAGCTGATTGCCTCGCTGTTAAATTATCAGGCAAAAAAAACCCCCGTTGGCAGACGCCATCGGGGGTTTTTTCTTCAAGGACATTCGTTACTTAGCGTCTTTGAGTTCCTTAGCCGCCGCGATAACATCAGTAGCGATGTTCTGCGGGCAAGGCAAGTAGTGAGCAAATTCCATCGAGAACTGCCCGCGACCTGAGGTCATAGTGCGTAGATGGCCAATATAGCCAAACATCTCTGACAATGGAACATCGGCCTTAATGCGAACGCCTGTAACACCGGGCTCTTGATCCTTAATCATACCGCGACGACGATTCAAGTCACCGATTACATCACCAACATGATCTTCAGGTGTGTAAACATCTACTTTCATGATGGGCTCAATGATCTGCGGACCTGCTTTAGGCATAGATTGGCGGAAAGCGCCTTTTGCGGCAATCTCAAACGCAACTGCTGAGGAGTCAACGGCGTGGAAGCCGCCATCATATAACTCAACTTCAACATCAAGGACAGGATAGCCAGCCAACGGACCTTGATCCATCATGCCTTTAAAGCCTTTCTCAATTGCTGGGAAAAATTCCTTAGGAACATTACCACCGACTACTTTCGAGCTGAAAACAAAACCTGTTCCGGGCTCACCGGGTTTGATGCGATAATCGATCTTTCCAAACTGACCAGAACCACCCGACTGCTTTTTGTGAGTGTAGCTGTCTTCGAGCGCTGTAGTAATAGTTTCACGGTAAGCAACCTGCGGCTGACCAACAATTAAATCGACACCGTACGTTCGGTTTAGGATATCTACCTTGATGTCTAGGTGTAACTCGCCCATTCCCTTGAGAATGGTTTCACCAGAGTCTTCGTCGGTTTCAACCCGAAATGAAGGGTCCTCAGCAATCATCTTGCCGATAGCAATACCCATCTTCTCAGAGCCGCCTTTATCCTTAGGCTTGACCGCGATAGAAATAACTGGCTCAGGGAAAATCATCGGTTCCAATGTCACCGGGTGCTTGGGATCACAGAGAGTATGACCGGTCTGCACGTTCTTCATACCTACAATAGCGATAATATCACCCGCCTGAGCGCGATCAATCTCGTTCCGATCATCAGCATGCATCTCAACCATTCGACCAATACGTTCGGTTTTTCCAGTAAAGGAGTTAAGAATAGTGTCGCCCTTGTTGAGTACGCCTGAGTAAACGCGCACAAAGGTCAATGCACCGAAACGGTCATCCATAATTTTAAAGGCAAGTGCTTTGAGAGGCTCAGTGATTGAAACAATAGCTCTATCGCCGGTCTCATTACCATCTTCGTCAGTTAATGGTTGAGGCACTACATCTGTTGGGCAAGGTAAGTAGTCGACAACGGCGTCGAGAACCATCTGAACGCCCTTGTTTTTAAATGCTGAACCACAGTAAGTTGGGAAAAAGTCCAGTGCAATGGTGCCCCTACGAACACACATCTTAACATCTTCGATTGAGGGCTCTTCGCCTTCCATATAGGCCATCAGTAAATCATCATCTTGCTCGAGAGCAGTTTCGATCATCATTTCACGGTACTGTTCTACTTCGTCAACCATATCAGCTGGGATATCGACAATTTCGTAGTTCTCAGGGAGACCAGAGTCATCCCATACATATGCCTTTCGCTCAAGAAGATCGACCAATCCAACAAAATTTTCTTCAACACCGATCGGAAGACACATAACGAGTGGATTAGCACCCAGTACGTCCTTAACCTGTTTGACGACGCGCAAAAAATCAGCGCCCATACGGTCAAGCTTATTGACGAAGATAACTCTAGCAACTTCTGACTCGTTAGCGTAGCGCCAGTTAGTTTCTGACTGGGGCTCGACGCCTCCAGAACCACAGAATACACCAACGCCGCCATCAAGCACTTTCAATGAGCGATAGACTTCAACAGTAAAGTCCACGTGTCCGGGAGTATCAATGATATTAAAGCGATGGTCTCTCCAGTAGCAGGTAGTAGCTGCTGACTGGATAGTGATTCCGCGCTCTTGCTCTTGCTCCATAAAGTCAGTTGTGGCAGCGCCATCGTGGACTTCACCGGTCTTATGAATCTTCCCGGTAAGCTTTAGAATTCTTTCAGTAGTTGTGGTTTTTCCAGCATCAACGTGTGCAAAGATGCCAATGTTTCTGTAGTGAGATAATTCAGTCATTATTCTGCTCAATTTAAAAAGTCTGGTGATTTTAGGGCCTGCAAACCGCGCGCGAGTATACAAGATATTAGTCTCGAAGCGCACATAAATTAAAATATTAAGGTTAAATTTTCCATAATTACTAGTTTTACTCGCTCTGCGGTGCGACATACGGTGGTTTTCCAAAAAAAAACGTAAAAAAACGTAAAAAATCGTATATTTAACGTCAAAGAGCGTTGACTCTTGTGAACTGAAGTATAAGATGGCCACCTTCGACTCTGACGTATTTAAAAGTCCACGTCCTAAGCCGAACAAATTTAACATACATGCCTTTTGAGGAGACGCTGAGATGGCTAAAGAAAAGTTTGAAAGAAATAAGCCGCATGTGAATGTCGGCACCATTGGGCACGTTGACCACGGAAAGACAACATTGACTGCGGCTATGACGCGCGTCTGTGCAGAAGTTTTTGGCGGCACAATGCAGGCGTTTGATCAAATTGACAATGCACCTGAAGAGCGCGAGCGCGGAATTACTATTTCCACAGCCCACGTTGAGTATGATTCAGCCATTCGTCACTATGCGCACGTTGATTGCCCAGGTCACGCTGACTATGTAAAGAATATGATTACAGGTGCTGCTCAGATGGACGGCGCTATTTTGGTGTGTGGAGCAACTGACGGCCCAATGCCTCAGACTCGCGAGCACATCCTGTTGTCACGTCAGGTCGGTGTACCTTACGTTGTAGTATTCTTGAACAAAGCTGATTTGCTTGCTGAAGATTGCGGTGGTGTTGGTTCAGAAGAATATGAAGAGATGCTTGAGTTAGTTGAGATGGAGCTGCGTGAGCTGCTTGATCTTTATGAGTTCCCTGGTGATGACACGCCGATTATTGTTGGTTCTGCGCTCATGGCGTTAGAAGGTAAGGATGATCATGAGTTAGGCACTACGGCTGTTAGAAAGCTTGTAGAAGCGCTGGACACTTATATTCCTGAGCCAGTGCGTGCAGTTGATCAGCCGTTCTTGATGCCGATTGAGGATGTGTTCTCAATTGCGGGTCGTGGAACTGTTGTTACTGGCCGTATTGAGCGTGGTATTGTTAAGGTTGGCGAAGAGATCGAAGTTATTGGTATTGCTGACACGTCGAAGACTACCTGTACAGGTGTTGAGATGTTCCGTAAGTTCCTTGATGAGGGGCGTGCTGGAGAGAATTGTGGTATTTTGTTGCGCGGAACTAAGCGTGAAGAAGTTCAGCGTGGTCAGGTACTGGCTAAGCCAGGCTCTGTTAAGCCGCACACCAAGTTTGAGTCAGAGATTTATGTTCTGTCTAAAGATGAGGGTGGTCGTCATACACCATTCTTTAAAGGGTACCGTCCGCAGTTTTACTTCCGTACCACGGATGTAACTGGCGCATGTGAGTTACCTGAAGGTACTGAGATGGTCATGCCAGGTGATAATGTGCAAATGACTGTTGAGCTGATTCACCCGATTGCGATGGAAGACGGTCTTCGTTTTGCAATTCGCGAAGGTGGACGCACCGTTGGTGCTGGCGTAGTAGCCAAAATCATCGCGTAGAGTGTTTTGCTGACAGTGGCGCTCAAGCCGAGGCATCTAAAGGTGTCTCGGCTTAGCTGTCAGATAGGGAAAATAAATTATCATCTTGTAGGCCAGTAGTTCAATTGGTAGAGCACCGGTCTCCAAAACCGGCTGTTGGGGGTTCGAGTCCCTCCTGGCCTGCCACTTTAATGTCTGAGAATGGTTGAAGCATGAGTGTTGTAGCAGAAGATAAGCAGTACCGATTAGATTGGCTGAAATGGCTGGTTGTTCTTACTTTGCTGGGTGGCGCAATTTATGCTAACTGGTATTATTCTGCGGAGTCAGCACTTTACCGCATAGTGGGATTTCTAGTTGTATCGGGTGTTGCTGCGCTAATTGCGTCGCAGACCGCTAAGGGTGCAGCGACTGTCGAGCTGGCGGTTGGTGCTCGCGTAGAGTGGCGTAAGGTCGTTTGGCCTACTAAGCAAGAGAGAAACCAGACTACTTTGATTGTTCTGGCAGTAATTCTACTGATGGCTTTGATTTTGTGGGGAATTGATTCTCTGCTAAGTTGGATTGCCTCATTGATAATGGGTTAGGGGAACAGCATGACGATGCGATGGTATGTGGTTCATGCTTACTCGGGCTACGAGAAGAAGGTTGCGTTGGCAATTCAAGATCGTATAAAAATGAATGAGCTTGGTGATCGGTTTGGTGAGATTTTAGTCCCTACTGAAGAAGTAGTTGAGATGAGAAATGGCCAAAAACGCACTAGTGAGAGAATGTTTTTCCCTGGGTACGTATTAGTAAATATGGAGCTAGATGATGATACCTGGCATCTTGTGAAAGAGACGCCACGAGTCATGGGGTTTATTGGGGGGAAGGCTGACAAGCCTGCACCAATCAGCGATAAAGAGGCTAATTTGATCTTGCAGCGTGTGCAGGATTCTGAAGAAGCCCCTAGGCCAAAAACTTTGTTTGAGCCTGGTGAAATGGTCAGAGTTTGTGACGGACCGTTTAATGACTTCAACGGTACTGTTGAAGAGGTTAACTACGACAAAAGCAAGTTGCGCGTGGCAGTATCTATCTTTGGGCGTTCGACACCTGTCGAGTTAGACTTTACACAGGTTGAAAAAGCCTAGTTATATAATTTGTGGTAGAGGCGCAATTCGGCGTTTTTATCGGGGAGCCAGAGAGGGATACTGCATATTTTTGTAGTCATCCGGAGGCGTTAGCACCCATTTTTGGAGAGTGAGTATGGCTAAGAAAGTAACGGCTTATATAAAGCTGCAAGTCCCTGCCGGTCAGGCAAATCCGAGTCCGCCAGTGGGACCTGCGTTGGGTCAGCACGGCGTTAATATCATGGAGTTTTGTAAAGGTTTTAATGCACAAACCCAAAGCATCGAGCAGGGTGCGCCGGTTCCTGTAGTTATAACCGTTTACGCCGATCGTAGTTTCACTTTTGAAATGAAGACTCCTCCTGCTTCTTATCTGCTCAAGAAAGCGGCTGGACTAAAAAGCGGTAGTGGTCGTCCCAATACTGAAAAAGTTGGCAAGGTCACTCGAGAGCAATTAGAA
>Ga0209384_1000722_pt1 | contig 19399 bp, 16 predicted proteins | sample CoawatmetaG05DNA_FD_187511 | JGI IMG/M metagenome (GOLD analysis project Ga0209384, IMG submission 187511) | Marine microbial communities from the West Antarctic Peninsula - Coastal water metaG058-DNA (SPAdes) (version 2) | ecosystem: Environmental > Aquatic > Marine > Coastal ... | reverse complement strand
ATAAGCTAACACCATATTATAATGATTCATTTCTTTGGAAATAAAGACAGTAAAGTATACGCTGTTCAAACAACAAAAGAGTTAACTGCTACAACAATCTCTAAATTAACTTGGTTATTTGCCAATCAACCAAAAATAGAAGAAAAATCAATTGATACATCTTTTGTAGGACCAAGAGCTGCAATGATTACACCTTGGAGCACGAATGCCGTAGAGATTACTCAAAATATGGGTATTAAAGGCATCATTAGAATTGAAGAGTTTACAGCAGTTTTAGAAGATTTTACAGATTTTGATCCAATGATTTCTGAAAAATTTAAAAGCTTAGAGCAAGAGTCATTCACAATAGACATTCAGCCAGAACCTATTTTAAATATTGAAGACATTGCTGCATACAATAAAGAAGAAGGCCTTTCTTTAAGTGCTGAAGAAGTTACATATTTAGAGGATATTGCTACAAAAATAGGAAGAAAATTAACAGACTCTGAAGTATTTGGTTTTAGTCAAGTAAACTCAGAACACTGCAGACACAAAATATTTAATGGAACTTTTGTTATTGATGGGGAAGAAATGCCAACATCATTATTTAAATTAATAAAAGAGACATCGAAACAATTTCCAAATGATATTGTTTCAGCATACAAAGACAATGTTGCTTTTATAAAAGGACCAAAAGTGGCACAGTTTGCACCTAAAACCGCAGACAAACCCGACTTTTATCAAACAGAAGATTTTGAGTCTGTTATTTCTATAAAAGCCGAAACACATAATTTCCCAACTACTGTAGAGCCTTTTAATGGTGCTGCAACAGGTTCTGGAGGAGAGATTAGAGATAGATTAGCTGGCGGAAAAGGTTCTTTGCCTTTAGCAGGAACAGCGGTCTATATGACTTCTTATTCTCGTTTAGAAGAAAACAGATATTGGGAGCATAAATTTGAAGCAAGAGATTGGTTGTATCAAACGCCAATGGATATCTTAATAAAAGCCTCTAATGGTGCTTCTGATTTTGGAAACAAATTTGGACAACCTTTAATAACGGGCTCTGTATTAACTTTTGAACATGCAGAAAATTCTTCTTCAAGTAGTTCAAAGCCTAGAAAGTTAGGATACGATAAAGTAATTATGCAAGCTGGTGGTATTGGCTACGGAAAAGCTAATCAAGCATTAAAAGATACACCTAAAGAGGGAGATAAAATTGTAATTCTTGGTGGAGATAATTATAGAATAGGAATGGGTGGTGCTGCTGTTTCATCTTCAGATACAGGAGAATTTGAATCAGGAATTGAGTTAAATGCGGTGCAACGTTCAAATCCAGAAATGCAAAAACGTGCTGCAAATGCAGTTCGTGGAATGGTAGAAAGTGAAGAAAACTTTATTGTTTCTATTCACGATCATGGAGCTGGTGGACATTTAAATTGTTTATCAGAACTAGTAGAAGATACCGGAGGTAAAATAGATTTAGATAAATTACCGTTAGGAGACCCAACTTTATCAGCAAAAGAAATTATTGGCAATGAGTCTCAAGAAAGAATGGGTCTAGTTATTGCAGAGAAACATATCGATACTTTACAAAAAATTGCAGATCGAGAGCGCTCTCCAATGTACACTGTTGGTGATGTTACAGAGAATAACCGTTTTACTTTTGAGTCTAAAAAGAAAGGTGACAAACCAATGGATTTAGCCTTGGAAGATATGTTTGGTTCATCTCCAAAAACGGTCCTAACCGATATAACGGTTGAGAGAAACTATAAGAATTCTCGTTATAAAACAAAAAATTTAGAAATCTATTTAAAACAAGTTTTGCAGTTAGAAGCTGTTGCTTGTAAAGATTGGTTAACAAATAAAGTAGACAGATGTGTTGGTGGTAAAGTTGCCAAACAACAATGTGTAGGTCCATTACAAATACCGTTAAACAACGTTGGTGTAATGGCCTTAGATTATAATGGTAAAGAAGGTGTAGCAACGTCTATTGGCCACGCTCCTATCTCTGGATTAATTGATCCTGCAGCTGGTAGTAGAATTGCAATAACAGAATCTTTAACCAACTTAATTTGGGCACCATTAAAAGATAATTTAAAAAGTGTTTCACTTTCTGCAAATTGGATGTGGCCTTGTAAAAACGAAGGGGAAGATGCACGTTTATATAAAGCTGTAAAAGCAGTTTCTGAATTTTCTATAGATTTAGGAGTCAATGTTCCAACGGGAAAAGACTCTTTATCTATGAAGCAAAAATACACAGATACTGAAGTAATTTCTCCTGGAACTGTTATTATATCTGCTGCAGGAAACTGTAGTGAAATAAGTAAAGTAGTAGAGCCTCTTTTAAAAGTGGACGGTGGAAATATTTATTATATTAATGTTTCTCAAGATGAATATAAGTTAGGCGGAAGTTCATTTAACCAAACTTTAAATACTATTGGAAACGAAACACCAGATGTTACGAATGCTTCTTATGTGAAGAATACGTTTAATACTATTCAGAAATTAATAAAAGCAGATAAAATTAAAGCAGGACATGATATTGCTTCTGGTGGTTTTATTACAACCTTGTTAGAAATGTGTTTTGCTGATGTAAGTTTAGGAGCAGATTTTAATATCTCTGAATTGAATGAAGAAGATGCTATAAAAGTTTTATTTTCTGAAAATGCAGGAATTGTTTTTCAAGCAGACAACTCTATAGAAGCAGCATTTGAAGAAGTAGGAATTACTGTTTTTAATATTGGTACAGCTAACAATTCAGGAAAAGTAACTATTAAAAATAATGAAGAAACGTTCTCTTTTGATGTTGCAGAGATGAGAGATGTTTGGTATAAAACTTCTTTCTTACTAGACCAAAAGCAAACGGCTAATAATTTAGCAAAAGACCGCTTTGATAATTATAAAAAGCAACCCTTAACTTATAAATTTCCAAAGAACTTTAAAGGAACATTACCAAAAATTAATAGCAAATTACCAAAACCAAAAGCTGCAATTATTAGAGAAAAAGGTTCTAATTCTGAGCGTGAAATGGCAAATGCCATGTATTTAGCGGGTTTTGACGTAAAAGATGTGCACATGACAGATTTAATTTCTGGACGTGAAACTCTAGAAGATATTCAATTTATTGGTGCTGTTGGTGGTTTCTCTAATTCTGATGTATTAGGATCTGCAAAAGGTTGGGCAGGTGCATTTTTATACAATGCAAAAGCAAAAAAAGCATTAAAAGGTTTCTTTAAAAGAGAAGACACCTTATCTGTTGGTATTTGTAACGGGGCACAATTATGGATGGAATTAGATCTCATCAACCCAAAACATAAAGTACATGGTAAATTAATTCATAACGATTCTAAGAAGCATGAAAGTTCTTTTACCTCTGTAAAAATTCAAGAAAATAATTCTGTAATGCTATCTTCTTTAGCGGGAACAGAATTAGGTGTTTGGATTTCTCATGGAGAAGGAAAATTCAACTTACCAGAAGATGAGAAAAATTATAATATTGTTGCAAAATATGGTTTTGAAGGCTATCCTAATAACCCAAACGGTTCTGATTATAATACTGCAATGATGAGTGATGTAACCGGAAGGCATTTGGTTACAATGCCGCATATAGAGCGTTCTACTTTTCAATGGAATTGGGCAAACTATCCTGAAGGAAGAAAAGATGATGTTTCCCCCTGGTTAGAAGCATTTGTAAATGCTAAAAACTGGATAGAAAAGAAAAAATAAAAATATTATAAATGCATAAGAAACAGCTTTTAGAGAAATCTAAAAGCTGTTTTACCTTAAATTACTTATCCATAGCAACAATTAATTTTACTCTTTTACCAAAAAACTTTTACTATATTGCTGTAAAACTTTTTATATGGACGTTACGCGGCTTTTTGATTTTCCTTATTATCAACTAGAAAACTACCCACAGGAAAACTGTTTCTTGTACAAAAATGAAAATAGCTGGAAAAATATATCTACTCAAGAGTATATAGCAAAAGCCAACAAAGTAAGTAGTGCATTACTAGCATTAGGTATTCAAAAAGATGATAAAATAGCGGTTATAACTACCAATAACAACCCTAACTGGCACATCTTAGATATTGGTGTTTTGCAAATTGGTGCTCAAAATGTACCATTATATGCAACACTATCAGAGAAAGATTATGCCTATGTTTTAAATCATTCTGATGCAAAATACTGTTTTGTTTCTGATGCAGCTTTGTATGAAAAAGTAAAGAAAGTTCAAGGTCAAACACAACTTAAGAATATTTTTTCACTAGAAGAGTCTGAAGATGCGCACAGTTGGAACTCATTTTTAGCAAATGGAGAAAGCATTAATTTACAAGCACAAATAACAGCATTAAAAGCTGCGGTTAAGCCAGAACATTTAGCAACAATTATTTATACCTCTGGTACAACAGGAACCCCAAAAGGAGTCATGTTATCTCACAAAAACGTTGTAGATAATATTTTTAAAACGCACGCATCTTTAAATTTAGCAGGCAACAAAAAACGAGTTATTAGCTACTTACCTATTTCTCACATTTTTGAAAGATCTGCTTCATACTATTACCAATATCGAGGATTTGAAGTTTATTTTGCTGAAAGCATAGAACAATTAGGTGATAATATTAGAGAAATAAAGCCCCACTTCTTAGCAGTTGTTCCGAGACTATTAGAGAAAATTTTTGATAAAATAATCACTAAAGGAAGCGCTTTAGCGGGCATAAAAAAAGTATTATTTTTTTGGTCAGTTGCGCTAGCAGAAAAATTTGAGCCTTATCATAAAAATGGAAAATTTTACGATTTTAAATTAAGCATTGCAAGAAAATTAATCTTTACTAAATGGCAAAAAGCTTTGGGAGGTAATCTAGAGTTTATGCTTAGCGGAAGTGCACCACTCCAAACAAAATTAATTCGTGTTTTTATGGCCGCAGGAATACCTATTTTTGAAGGTTACGGATTAACAGAAAGCTCGCCCGCCATTACTGTTAATGATTTAAGAAATAATGGATTAAAAATTGGGACTGTTGGAAAACCCTTGCAAGGTTTAGATGTTAAAATAGCTGAAGACGGTGAAATTTTAATGAAAGGTACTACCGTAATGATGGGCTATTATAAAAACGAGGAAATGACTAATAAAACCGTTATCAATGGTTATTTGCATACTGGTGATATTGGAACAATTGATAAGGAGGGTTTTTTAAAGATTACAGATAGAAAAAAAGAAATGTTTAAAACTTCTGGTGGTAAATATATTGCACCGGCAGTTATAGAAAGTGAATTGAAACAGTCTCGTTTTATAGAACAAATAATGATTATTGGCGAAGGTGAAAAAATGCCTGCTGCTTTCATTCAAATAAATTTTGACTTTGCTAAAGAATGGGCAAATCGCAAACAATTAAATGCTGAAACTATTTTATATAATGAAAGGTTTATCAACCGTATTCAAAAAGAAATTGATTTTCACAATCAAAAATTTGGTAAATGGGAACAGATTAAAAAATTCGAAATTACGCATGATGAGTGGACCGTTGATGCTGGTCATCTTACCCCAACCATGAAAATGCGTAGAAAGATAATTAAAGAAAAATACAAAAATTTATATCAAAAAATATATAATATATAAATATTTAGGTTCGTATTATTCATTTGCGGAATCAAGTAAAAATTCCTATTTTGCATACCATAAATTAATAAAAACATGGCTGCAGAAATTACCCGATTATTCGATTTTCCTTACTACCAATTAGAAACTTATAATTTAAAGAAAGCATTCTCAACCAAGCACAATAATGCATGGGAAAGCATTTCTACCCAAGAATATATTGATAAAGCCAATCAACTTAGTAGAGGCTTATTAAATTTAGGAATACAACCAAATGATAAAATTGCAATAATATCGTCTAATAATAGAACAGAATGGAATGTCTGTGATATTGGAATTTTACAAATAGGTGCTCAAAATGTGCCAATTTATCCAACTATTTGTAAAGAAGATTATGAATATGTTTTAAATCACTCAGAAGCTATTTATTGTTTTGTTTCAGATATTGAAGTATTAGAAAAGGTGAATAAAATAAAAGGAAATACCAAATTAAAAGGTGTTTTTACTTTTGATGCTATTGAGGGGGAAAAATCTTGGGAATCCATTTTAGAAATAGGAAAAGATAATACAAACCAGAAAGAAGTAGAACAAAGAAAAGATGCTGTAAAGCCAGAAAATTTAGCAACGTTAATTTACACTTCAGGTACCACAGGTAGGCCGAAAGGGGTAATGCTTTCTCACCAAAATATAGTAACAAATGTATTAGCTGCTAAAAAAAGAGTACCCTTAGCAGATGGTGAAGATATTGCGCTAAGCTTTTTGCCTATTTGTCATATTTTTGAGAGAATGATTTTGTATCTGTATCAGTATTGTGGTGTGTCTATTTACTTTGCGGAATCTATAGAAAAACTTTCTGAAAATGCTCAAGATATAAAACCGAATATAATGACGGCTGTACCCCGTTTATATGAGAAAATATATGATAAAATTATTTTAAAAGGAGAAACCTTGTCCGGTATTAAAAAAATACTCTTTTTCTGGGCAGTAAACTTGGGTTTAAAATACAAACCATATGGAGAAAATGGTTGGTGGTACGAGAAGCAACTGAGTCTAGCTAGAAAATTAATCTTTTCTAAATGGCAAGCAGCTTTAGGAGGTGAATTAAAATGTATGGTTTCGGGTAGTGCTGCTTTGCAACCAAGACTTACGAGAGTATTTTCTGCGGCAAACATGCCAATTATGGAAGGTTATGGACTTACGGAAACATCTCCAGTAGTTACAGTAAATGATGTGAAAAATGGTGGTTTTAGACCGGGAACTGTAGGTAAAGTAATCGATGATGTTGAAATTAAAATTGCAGAAACTGGAGAAATATTAGTAAAAGGTCCTAACATTATGATGGGATACTATAAAGATGAAGAAAAATCTGCAGAAGTTTTAAAAGATGGCTATTTTCATACAGGAGACAAAGGAGAGTTGGATGCTGATGGATTCTTAAAAATTACGGGTAGAACCAAAGAAATGTTTAAAACTTCTGGTGGTAAATATGTGGTGCCACCTTTATTAGAAGGTGAATTAAAACAATCTTTATTTATAGAACAAGTAATGGTTATTGGTGAAGGTGAAAAAATGCCAGCGGCACTTATACAACTAAACTTTGACTTTATAAAAGATTGGATTGATAAGAAAGGACACAAGATTGGTAAGACTAATGAAGAAATTATACAATCTGAAATAGTTATAAGCAGGGTTCAACAAGAAGTAGATAAGTGCAATACAAATTTCGGAAATTGGGAACAGATCAAACGTTTTGAATTAACATCAAATACTTGGACTATAGATGATGGACATCTGACCCCAACAATGAAGATGAAAAGACCGATAATAAAAGAAATATATAAAGACTTATATGATAAAATTTATTCAAAATAAATTTAAAAACCTCACTATCAAACAGAAGTGAGGTTTTTTTTTCATAATTATATAAAAGTAACTGCATAAATTAACAAACTACAAAACTAGATTACAATTACTCTAATTCTACAATAATTTCATTTCTACGAAATAAAACTTCATAAGGAGGATTATAACCTAAAACTGAGAATTTATTAGAATATTTAATTCCGTTTTTATCTAATAATTTAATTAATATTAACCTATACTTCTCTATTTTTTCATCACTTGCCCAGCCTCCAAAAGTAATTGCAGCCATTTTCTTTTCTGGCATTTCTATAAATTCAATTTTAGAGTTTTCTGGTTTTGGTAAGTTCTCTTTATTGAATTTTTTAGGTACCAAAAACAACATTGTCATCTCCTCCTCTTCTAGCGTCATTGCAACGGGAGAGGTCATTGGAATTTGTTCCTTATTTTCATTCTTTCCAAAAATATACCCACCTAAAATAGAAAACCCTTTACTAGATGCCAATTTAAAATTATCAGTATTTATCTTAACTGAAGTAAATAAACTTGCTTCATATCTTCTAATTTCGAAATCTTTGTATGTTTTAATTATTGAATACTTATACCCTTCTATACTATTACTACTTCTATAAAGATAAATTTGACTACCTAAAAAAAGCACAAAAATAAGACCTAAAATTATTAAAAATGTTTTCATAATATATTTTAATTATAACAAAGTATTAAGATAAATTAGTTTTAATGTAAAATTTTAAAAAGTAATTCTTTTAAAATATCTTCATTAGATTGGCTAGCTCCAACACCTTTACTTTTTACATCGGCATCTCTTAAAAATGCAATTACTTGCGCGACTTTCCGCATTGGATAATTTCGTGCGGCTACAAAGTACTCATCTACAAAATAAGGATTTACACCCAAATTTTTAGCTACTGAATTTTTAGATTTATCTTTTAAACCGTGAAACATTAATAGTTGTGTAAAATATCCATTCAACAAGGAGATGGTCATTACTAAAGGATTGTTCTTAGGATTTTCTGCAAAATAATTGATAATTCTGTTCGCTTTTACTATTTGCTTCTCTCCTACTGCTTTTCTTAACTCAAAATTATTAAAGTCTTTAGAGATACCAATATTATCTTCGATGTGTTTATCATTAATAATAGTTTCTTTTGGCAACACCAGCATTAATTTGCTTAATTCATTTGATATTTTACTTAAATCAGTTCCTAAAAACTCAACTAACATTAAAGATGCTTTAGGTTCAATTTTATACTGCTTGCCGCTTAATATTCTGCGAATCCAGTCTGAAACCTGATTTTCATATAATTTTTTACTTTCAAAAATGAAACCCGTTTTGGCTATTGCCTTGTGTAACTTCTTGCGCTTATCTAATTTTTTATACTTATAATTTAAAACCAATACTGTAGTAGGCTGCGGGTTCTCTGCATAAGAAACTAGTTTTTCTATATTTCTACTAAGATCTTGTGCCTCTTTTACAATTAGAACTTGTCTTTCTGCCATCATTGGGTATCGTTTAGCCGCTGCAACGATATCTTCTACAGTAGCATCTCTACCATACATTACCTGTTGGTTAAAACCTTTTTCTGCTTCGTCTAGAATATTATCTTCTATGTAATCAGAAATTTTATCTATATAATATGGCTCATCACCCATTAAAAAATAGATTGGTTTTATATTTCCATTTTTAATATCTGAAACAATGTCTCTAATTTCGTTCATTTTCTTACTTTTGACTAATGCAAAACCTCAATCTACCAAACTATAAATTCAAACTCAAAAGTAACGAAAATAAGATGCTTATTTTTGATATTTTAAGAAAAAAATATATGGTTTTAACTCCAGAAGAATGGGTAAGACAGCATTTTGTACATTTTTTAATTGAAGAAAAGAAATATCCAATTTCTTTAATAGCGCTAGAAAAGCAATTAACTATTAACAATCGTAAAAAAAGAACAGACATTTTAGTCTTCGATAAACAAGGAAATCACGATATCATTGTAGAGTGTAAAGCACCACACATTAAAATAACACAAGCAACGTTTGATCAAATTGCGCGTTACAATTTAAAACTAAAAGCAAATTACTTAATTGTTACCAACGGTTTAGATCATTTTTATTGTAAAATGGATTTTAAAAACGAAACATATATTTTCTTAAAAGATATTCCAGACTACAAATAAGCTAAAACTCTTCTTAAATCACATTATGAATACCTTTTATAAAGGCAGAATTACCAGAAGTTTAAAGAAAAACCGAGTTTTAAACAGTAAATTTACACCATTGAAAACAGCAATCGTCATATTAAATTGGAACGGACAAAAACTTTTAGAACAGTTTTTACCTTCTGTCGTTAATTTTAGTTCAGAATTAGCTGATATTTATGTTGCAGACAACGCCTCTACAGATAGTTCTATAAAATATATCAAAGAATTTTATCCTTCAATAAAAATTATAGAAAATACTAGAAACGACGGGTATGCAAAAGGGTATAATGACGCTTTATGTGCCGTTGATGCAGATATTTATTGTCTTTTAAACTCTGACGTGGAAGTGACAAAAGACTGGCTTAATCCCGTTTTAGAAGTTTTTAAAACTGATAAAAATACAGCAGTAGTTCAACCTAAATTATTAGATTTTAAAGATAAAAACAAATTTGAATATGCTGGTGCAGCTGGCGGGTTTTTAGATTTATATGGCTATCCCTATTGCAGGGGCCGAGTCTTTAATAGCTTAGAGACCGATTCTGCTCAATTTAATGATATTTCTGATATTTTCTGGGCATCTGGTGCATGTTTATTTATTCGTTCTAAAATCTATCAAAAAGTAGGTGGTTTAGACGAAGACTATTTTGCACATCAGGAAGAAATAGATTTGTGTTGGCGCGTGCAAAACATTGGTTTTACAATAAAATATGTTGGTACTTCTACTGTTTTTCATGTTGGAGGTGCTACTTTGCAAGAAACCAATCCACAAAAAACATATTTAAATTTTAGAAACAGTTTACTAAATGTGGTTAAAAATGTTCCTAAAAAATGGTTTTTATTCGTAATATTTTCACGTTTAATTTTAGACGGAATTGCAGGTATAAAGTTTCTAGTTGAATTAAGACCTATTCATACCTTAGCCATTTTAAAAGCACATCTTAGTTTTTACAATAACTTTTTTAAATTTTTAAAAAAACGAAAAAAACTTCAGAAGAAACAAAACTATAATTTACATACAAGTATTGTTTGGCAATATTTTATTTTAAGTAGAAAGAAATTTAAGAATCTTAAATAATTAAGAACTAAAATTATAAAATATCTAAACTTCCTTTTCCTTCTCTAATTACCGCAGGCTCTTCTGTTAAATCTATTACGGTAGAAGGCTCATTATCTCCATAACCACCATCTATAACAACATCCACAAGACCTTGCCACTTTTCGAAAATTAATTCAGGGTCTGTTGTATATTCTAAGACATCATCTTCATCTCTAATAGAAGTAGAAACTATTGGGTTGCCCAATTCTGCGACTAAAGTTCTGATAATATTATTATCTGGAATTCTAATTCCTACCGTTTTTTTCTTTTTAAATACTTTTGGCAAGTTATTACTACCGGGAAGAATAAAAGTATAGGGCCCAGGTAATGCTCTTTTAAGAATTTTAAAAGTAGCCGAATCTAATTGTTTTACATAGTCTGAAAGGTGACTTAAATCATTACAAATAAAAGATAAGTTTGCCTTTTCTAATTGAACTCCTTTAATATGTGCAATTTTTTCTAAAGATTTAGTTTTAGTAATATCACAACCTAATCCATAAATAGTGTCTGTAGGATATATAACTAAGCCTCCTGATTGTAAAACTTTTACAACTTTGGCTATTTCCTTAGGGTTAGGGTTTTCATTATATATCTTAATAAACTCTGCCATACTCTAAAAGTACAAAAAAACTCAGTTTAATTTACAAACTGAGTTTTTTTTTAATAGTTGAAGAATTTAATTTTAGGTCTTATCTACCAATCTAAAACCTTCTCCATGAATATTTAATATTTCTACTTTATCGTCTACTTTTAAATACTTACGTAACTTTGCAATGTAAACATCCATACTTCTAGAAGTAAAATAGTTATCATCTCTCCATATTTTTGTTAACGCCAATTCCCTTGGCATTAAATCATTTTTATGAATTGTTAGCATTCGTAATAATTTACTTTCTTTTGGAGACAATTTAATTGGCTCACCATCTTTACCTACCGAAAGATGACGGAGCTTCGAATTAAAGAAGAAACCACCAACCGTAAACTCAAACTGCTCGTTCTCTGGGGCACTATCTGTTTCCTTACGTTGTAATATTGCTTTAATTTTATATAATAAAACTTCCGAATCAAAAGGTTTATTTAAATAGTCATCTGCACCAACAGAATATCCTTTTAAAACATCTTCTTTTAATGTTTTTGCAGTTAAAAAAATAATTGGAACTTCTTTATTTGTCACTCTAATGTCTTGCGCTAATGAAAAACCATCTTTCCTTGGCATCATTACATCTAAAATACACAGATCATAATCGCTGTTCTTAAACATTATAAGCCCTTCTATACCATCTTTCGCATGTGTTACATTATAGTCATTCAATGCTAAATAATCTTTTAAAACCGTACCAAAATTTGGATCGTCTTCTACTAATAAAATTTTTTTACTTCCCATTTTTTTCTTTTTTTAAATTAAAGGTAATTTGACGGTAAACGTACTTCCTATTCCTTTTTCACTCTCTACAAAAACAGTTCCGTGATGTTTATCAACAATCTCTTTTACATATGCCAAACCTAATCCATGACCCTTAACGTCGTGAATATTTCCTTTTTGTTCTCTATAAAATTTATTAAAAACCTGTTTCTGTACTGCTTTGTTCATTCCTATTCCCGAATCTTTTATTTTAAAAATAAAAAATTTAGGAGTGCTTTCAGTATACACCTCAATTTTTGGTGCACCCTCAGAATACTTTATGGCATTTTCTAACATATTTACCACAATACTGGTTAGGTGAAATTGATTCCCTGGTAATTCTGATTCTAGGGCTTCTAAATGAGTTTCTATTTTACCATCTCGATCCTCAGACAATAATCTTACATGTCTAATTGCATCTTCTATAGTATCATGTAAATCAATAGTTTCTGTTTTTAAATCTATTTGATTTTTTTCTAACCTGGAAATTCTTAACACGTTTTCTACTTGAGAATGCATTCTCTTATTTTCCTCTCTAATCATCTCTACATAACGCAAAACTTTAGCGTCATCCCCTAAAATTTTAGGATTTTTAATAGAGTCTAAAGCGAGATTTATAGTTGCAATAGGTGTCTTAAACTCATGCGTCATGTTATTTATAAAATCAGTTTTAATTTCAGATATTTTCTTTTGTCTAATTAACTGAAATAAAGAACTAGAAAAAGCCATAATTATAATAAAAATAAAAAATAACGAGAGCAACAAAATGCTCGAAATTCCTGACAAAATATGCTCATTTTCTCTTGGAAAAGAAATATTTAAATAATAGCTAGCATTGCCTTCAGTGTCGCGAAAAAGCGGATAAGGAAAACTTTCTTTGGTATTAATAGTATAATAACCCGATTTTAACTTTGTCGCCAAACCATCTGCACTGTAAACACCATATTTAAAGTCTAAATTGATATTTCTTTTAATTAACTCTTCTTTAATAGTTCTGTTTAAGACATTATTACTAATTCTGTCATGAATTGGTTTTAAGCTTTTAGAACTTGTAAATGCATCCTCCATATACGATTTTTCCAAATCTGTATACCTCTTTATAAATGAATATTTTTTTACATCTATAGTAGGAAATAAGTTTTCTGCGCTTTTGTACCTTGTTGAAATAGAGAAGTCTTTTTTACCTGTAATTCTCTTTAAGATAATAGAATCATTATCTAAAAAATCTGCAGGTAATTTGAAGTTTTCCTCCAAAAAAGTGCTTCCAAGTGTTATTTTCTCTTTTGTAACTGTATCAATTTGCTCAATTAAAAAGCTTTTTAGTTCTGCTTTGTCTGCAAAACCTTTTACATCTACAAAACTTTTTAGTTTCTTTTCAAATTCTGCACGTTCTCGTTCATTTACTTTTTCTGTGGCCGCACCTAAAGATTTTTGAACGTCATTTTTAAATTGAGCCTTCTTACTTTCTACTGCGTTATTGATCCAATACAGTTGAACAGCGATGATTCCTATCAAGGAAATACTCATTAACAATACGATAAGAATAAACATTTTTTTACGCACGAATCAAATTTACTACTTTAATTAGTTGTAATTATTGATTAGAACATAAATTAACAGTTATATTAAAATTTTGTGACTTATTTAACAATAATAATGAGCTTTAGAGAATAGTAAGTGCTTTTTCTGTTAAAATATTATGAATCTTTAGAACTGATTTTTTAGTATCTTGAATTGCGTAATTAAATATAATGTAATTGGAAGAAAGTAATTTTTTGTCTTCTTTCCACTGACTATTAATTCTACTTAAAACTTCTTTTTCAGTAGTCTTATCTCTTTCTAAAACTCTTTTTATTCTCTCTTCTTTATCTAAAAAGACAGAAATTATAAAATCACATTGTTGGGAACTATTGCTTTCAAACAAAATAGCACTTTCATATAAAACATATGACTTATCCGCATTCCTAGTAGCAAAATCTAGAAAATGTTTCTTAACTTCAGGATGCACAATATTATTAAGAGTCGTCAACTTTTCTGCACTTTCAAAAACAGTATTTGCTAGATACTGTCTATTTAATTCGTTATTTTGATATGTTTCCTTGCCAAAAGCTTGTAATAATTGAGTTCTAATTACAACAGACGAATTCATGATTTTCCTAGCCTCTATATCTGCAATATAAACTGCAACTGAATCAAGTTTTTTGAAAACTTCAGCCACCGTTGTTTTTCCGCTACCAATACCTCCTGTTAAACCAACTATCATTTTAATTCTGAATTAAAAAATCTATTTCATCCGGTATTAGCTTATAGCTCTTTATCTCAGATGCTTTACGAACTACCTTAGGTATTAAATATCCCAATCTATTTGATGCAGACATCGCATAATCGCACTCAATTTGAAAAGAATTTTCATCTATTTTATTAAAACTAGATAAACCAACAATATAAGTAACTTGTACTTTTTTATTTAAGGTATTAATTGTAATACCCACAGGCACGTTAATAATTTTAAAAGGAACATTCAAAATACCTTCTGTAAATTTTTCTATTTTCCCAGAAACGATAACTTCTTTAATATTAAACTTTAAATTTTTAACTCCTTCGGGAACCTTAACAGCAACCTTTCTTACAAAATCTGCCTTTACGTCTTCAAAAACAATTGGTTCAAGTTCTATATTCTTAATTTTTGAAATGTAATTTTCTGGTCCAGAAACTAAAATACTATCTGGTTTTAAACTAATTTGCTCTGAAAGATCATATCCAATATGATAACTGATTTTTAAGTTAGACTTTATAGCAAGTTTCTTTGTTACCAAACTTCCTAGTCCCACAAATAAGGTGTCTTTAATAATTTCTTGCAAACTAACCCCAGATGGTAATTGTCTTTTAATACTTTGTTTTTTGCTTTTCAATAGTAAGTAATAGATAGTTCCCTTTTTGCTAATTAATGTATTTACATTAATTAGTAAACTTTTAGTATTGAAACGTGTTCTTAAAATCTTAAATCCGTTTGTTTTAACAACAATTTCTAATTCTTTTGTTTGGTTGGCTAGTAATAATTTATTTTGAGAAATTTCACCATATTCTATAGGAAAACTTATGGTGGTTATATACTCTTTAGAGAGTGTTATGAGCAGCCATATGAGTATGGAAGCTAACAAGAAGCTAATAAACGTTTTGGGTATTTTTTTTTTAGGTTTCAAAGGAAATTTTTAGATACTGCAATTTACATAAAAGAGAGCAAACAAAAAAGTGAGTATTATCTTAAAGATAATACTCACTTTTAAAATATTGTGGCAATTAAATTACTTCTTTTTAGTTGGAACTAAATATTTTTTACTCAATTCCATAGAAATTGCAGAGCGCTCAAATTTAATTTTCCCAGCTCCTGTATCTATTGTTATCGTATTATCTGTGTTATTTACCTCAGAAATTTTTCCATGAATACCGCTAGAAGTAACCACTTTAGTACCTGATTTAATTTCAGTTTGAAAAGCTTTCTCTTTCTTTTGACGGTTCATTTGTGGTCTTATCATGAAAAAATATAAGACTAAAATCATTGCTAAAAAAGGCAACATACTTGCTAAATTACTCGAATCGAATTGTAAAAAAATTGAGTTAAACATTCTATTTATTTTGCTTTAGGTGTTACAGAACCTCTAAGTGTTAAAACTTCTCTACCAGATTCTGTATTGGCAGTTAAAGTTACTGTTTTCATTTGTCTATTTGGTTTACCCGAAGTATTAAACTTCACAGCAATATCGCCAGTTTCCCCTGGCTTTATAGGTGCCTTTGGCCAAACAGGTACTGTACAACCACAAGAACCGGTTGCATTAGTAATCACTAGATCTGTTGTACCAGAATTAGTTACCTTAAAAACTGTTTCTACAATTTCACCTTCATTCACAGTACCAAAATCATACTCTTTTTTATCAAAAGAAATAGAAGCTACTCCCTGTTTAATTTCAGCATCTCTAGTTTTTGCAGTATCTAAATTTTGCTTATTAACTTTGGTTGATGCTTTCCCATCTGCACAAGAAACAATAAAGTTTGTTGCTAATAAAAAAGCAAATAATATTGTTATTTTTTTCATTTTATGATATATATTTTTGTAAAAATAATAAATTAATATTTAATCTTAAAATTTAAAGAAGACCTCTTCCTATTTTAACTATTTTTTTATTTGCCACAAATTCTTTAGAAATTTTATCTAAAACTCCGTTTATAAAATAACTGCTTTTTGCCGTTGAATAGTCTTTCGAAATCTCTATATATTCATTAATGGTTACTCTTGTTGGTATAGATGGAAAATTTATAAATTCAGTAATAGACATTTTAATTAAAATCATATCTATCTCTGCTATTCTATCCGTTTCCCAATTGGGTGTTTTTTCAGCTATATCTTTTTCGTACTCTGCTTGCTTTAAAACTGTTTTTCTAAATAGATCGGATACAAAGTCTTCATCATCTTTATCTTTATACAAAGAACCCAAAACAAATAAACCATTTGCCTTTTGCTTGCTTAAAGTCTTCACAACCCAAGTATTTACGAAAGGGATATCATCGACCCAAGAAATTAGCGTGTCTTCATAATATTCTGCTAACTTTTCGTTAGGTGCAATAATCTCTTTGAAAAAACCTACTACAAAAGCCCTGTCTAATTTAAATGAATCTTCATCTGAAGCTAAGTATTTTTTATATAAATCGCTCTTTAGCAATTCTTCAAAAATAATTTTGACATATTCATTATTCTCTTCCCAATTGTTTAAACCATTTAACTCAATATAACCTTCTACGCTTACACTTTGTGAAATCGTATCAATTACTTTGTTGTCAATAAATTTTGTATTGGGTTTTAAATCTAAGGTTGTCGCCAGTATTTTCTTCTTAGAAAGCGCCATTTTTTTAGCAGCTAACTTCTGAACTTCTACTATTAATTGAAGGTTTAATACATAGAGATCAAACATTTTTAAAATACTATGTTTTAAGAACTTTTCTTCTCTAATAATGTCATCGTTATGAGACTGTAATATTGCATACACAGACTGCATTACTTTAACTCTAATATGTCTTCTGTTAATCATTTTTATAAAGAACTTAATGTAATAAATAAATTATTTTTCCTATAATTAAAAGGCAAAAATACTATTATTTTGTTTCTAAACGAACAACATTTAGAATTCTTTTTATGATTTATTTTAAGAAGAACAGATTAGAGTATCTCTAGAAAACTTTAGTTTTTAAATGTATCTTCGTACTTTATAAAACTCCATTATTTTAAACCAAATATTCCACTTGAAAGCTCTAAAATATATAAATAAATACTTTTTAAAATATAAATGGCGATTATTAATTGGTATTTTAATAACTATTCTGTCAAAATTATTAGCGCTTAAAGTTCCACAAATTGTGGGCGACTCTTTAAATATTGTTGAAAATTACCAAAATGGAAAAATTACAGATATAAAAGCTGTAGAGGACGAACTATTAGTTAATGTACTTTTAATAATAGGTGTTGCTGTGTTAGCTGGTTTTTTTACTTTTTTAATGCGGCAAACTATTATTGTTACCTCTAGACTTATTGAATTCGATCTAAAAAATGAAATCTATCAACAATACCAAAGATTATCACTTAATTTTTATAAAAAGAACAGGACAGGCGATTTAATGAATCGTATTTCTGAGGATGTTTCTAAGGTTCGAATGTATGTTGGGCCGGCCGTAATGTACAGTATGAACATGATTGTGCTTATTTTTGTTGGTTTTACACAAATGATAAATATCGATGTAAAATTAACAATGTACACGTTACTTCCATTCCCTATTTTATCTATTTCAATTTTCACTTTAAGTAAAGTAATTCATAAAAGAAGTAGCATTGTACAAGAGTACCTATCAAAACTAACCACTTTTAATCAAGAATTTTTCTCTGGAATTAGTGTTGTAAAATCGTACAGTATCGAAAATTCTATTATTAAAGATTTTGACGAAATTGCTGACAAAAGCAAAGAAAAAAACATTCATCTTCAAGAAGCTAATGCTTTATTTTTCCCTCTAATGGTCCTATTAATTGGGTTAAGCAATATTATTGTAATTTATATTGGAGGCCAGCAATATATTAATGATGAGATTCAAATAGGAACTATAATTGAGTTTATGCTATACGTTAACATCTTAACTTGGCCCGTTGCAGTTGTTGGCTGGGTTACTTCTATGATACAGCAGGCAGAGGCATCTCAAGTAAGAATTAATGAATTTTTAAACCAAGTGCCAGAAATACAAAATTACAATACAGCACCAACCTTATTAAAAGGGAAAGTAAATTTTAAAGACGTTACTTTCACATATGATGATACTAATATTACCGCATTAAAGAATATTACTTTTTCTGCAGAAGTTGGAGAAACTGTTGCCTTTTTAGGTAAAACGGGTTCAGGTAAATCTACAATTATAGAATTAATAGCGCGATTGTATGAAACAAAACAAGGCACTATTTCTTTAGATGACCAACCTATTGAAACCACCAATTTAAACGATATTAGAAATCAGATTGGTTTTGTACCGCAAGATCCGTTCTTGTTTTCTGAAAGTATTGGTAACAATATAAAATTTGGTAAAGAGAAAGCTACAAAAGAAGAGATTATACAGGCAGCAAAAAATGCAGTCGTACATGAAAACATTATAGAATTCCCTAATGGGTATCAAACAATATTAGGTGAACGTGGAGTGACACTTTCTGGCGGACAAAAGCAACGCGTTTCTATTGCTAGAGCTATTATTAAAAACCCTAAAATCTTAATTTTTGATGACTGTTTATCTGCCGTTGACACAGAAACAGAAGAGAGAATATTAACTAATTTAAAGCAAGTATCTAAAAATAAGACAACTTTTATAATTAGTCATAGAGTCTCTTCTGCAAAAAATGCAGATAAAATAATTATTTTAGATGCAGGTGAAATAATTCAGCAAGGCACTCATAATCAGCTAATAACAACAAAAGGTTATTATAAAGATTTATACGAACAACAACTTTTAGAAAAAGAAAATTAATCTTTAACATTGCTACGTAAAATATTTTGTTAGATTTGTTATCATAAATTAATTGTATAACTACTATTTTAAAAGAGCATGGCAGAGAGAGTTGAACAGGAAGAAATTTTTTCACAGGTATTAAGAGCTGGAAGAAGAACGTATTTTTTTGATGTAAGAGCAACAAAAGCAGACGATTATTATTTAAC
>Ga0209384_1000721_pt1 | contig 19419 bp, 25 predicted proteins | sample CoawatmetaG05DNA_FD_187511 | JGI IMG/M metagenome (GOLD analysis project Ga0209384, IMG submission 187511) | Marine microbial communities from the West Antarctic Peninsula - Coastal water metaG058-DNA (SPAdes) (version 2) | ecosystem: Environmental > Aquatic > Marine > Coastal ... | reverse complement strand
TTGCTAAGTTTGCAGACAGTGGTCTATGGTGGATTGAAGACAAGCCAGAGAATGCCATTGCTGGACTTAAAGTAGGGTTAAAGCCGTTGCTAGTAGAGCATGGATTTAACATGCATGTTACCGAAATACCACTTGTAAAAAACTGGAAAGAAATTTACGAGATCGTTACAGATAAGGTTGACATCTAGAGTATCTATGTTACTATAATAGAATAAGTTGATACCCAACTTATATGGTCCTTACCATGGACTTATTTAAACAGCCCGTTTTAGGGCATAAAAAGGAAACACTAAAATGAAAAAAGACACTATTGGTCTATTTTTGGACACATCAAGTCCCAAAGCAGAATTAACAAAAACTGCCCAGACAGTTTTGAGCTATGCAGAACAAGTTAACGAAAAATTCCAATCTTCTGCTGATACTATTGTCGAACTTGTAGATAGATTCGAACAAGCGTTTAATGAAGACGAAGTTGAGTTTTTACAATCTATGCGCCAAGAGTTTCAGGATCGCAACCCCCAATATCAAAAGTTTGAAGACATGTATGCTGACATGGTACAAATGCCAGCTGATAAAATCGAGCGTGTTCAACTAAAGGACATGCTTATTAATGCGACTATCCAGCGCGAAGTTATGGCTGATTGGGTAATTGAAATTGTAGGTAAGTTTGATCCTTTCTTTGTAAACATCGTACGATTATACCCCTTGCTTAATCGCAAGGACCGCAAAAGAGCATTTGCTATATGGGACGGGCAACACACTACGTTTGCCTTATTGTGCATTGCCCTATACGTGTTTAATATGAGCATGGAAGAAGCTCTTGAACTTGAAATTCCAACAGCAATCTATCCAGGCAGAGACATTGCTAAGTTACGGAAACGGTTTATTGGTGTCCATGACGATACGATGACTAAGCCCTTGGCAAAGATAGACCTTTACATGCAATATGTTTGGGCAGTACGCAACAACGGCGATAAAGATCCATGGAGCATGCGTTTTGAAGAAATCCAAACTTCACTAGAAGAGTTTGGCTGTTTCTTTACAGATAAGAAGTTTGGAGATACAGACCAGCCTGGAGCAATTTCCCGTCCTACAGAAATTTTTCCAAAAGGTCGTGATGTATCTAAATGGAAGAGCAGTGTATTACGACAGGTATTCCAATATCACTCTATTAGTAATCCAGACCGTCCAGTAGAACCTCTGGAAATTGACAACATGGCACATATTTTCCGTGCATGTGATCAGCAAGGTATTGCAGTAGACGACAATTATATCCGTAAGTTTGTAAAGTACTTGGGTGCCGTTACTGGAAACAAATGGCAGAAAGGATACACCAAGGCACACCGTAAGCATGTTATGGTTATGCAAGCCTACAAGAGCTGGTTAAAGCGTCAGCATTATCGTGTACGTGAACAGTTTGACACTCGTTGCAATCAAACAGAAGTAGCACCTACTTGGATTTGCCAAGCAATTGAACAAGCTGGTTTTGACCTAGAACTACCAGTCTTTACTGGCAAATATTCATACACGTTTGATCAGAAGGAGTTAGGGGCATGACACTTAGAGATCCTAACTTAGACCTTCTTAAAGAAGGAACCGCATTACAGAATGCTCGAAAGACACGCTGTAACATCGAGGGCTGTGAGAATTTTCTCACAGCCTACCAAGGGCCTGGTAGTGACACGCTATGTCGTAATCATCAAAAAAATCTAGCTGATTATGGTGGGTTAGCAACAACTAAAAAATCATATAGCCAAACTAGAGGTACTCATTGCGAACATTGTGGTTACACTCCGCTCACTGACAATCGAGTACAGGACGTGGAGGATTTAAAAGTTCGCAACCGATTGTGTCGTACATTGCTAACTGTAGATCATATGGTAAGTCGCAGTGAAGCAAAAGCACTAGGATGGACTGATAAAGAAATTAACGATCCTAGTAATCTACAGACTCTTTGCACTGTATGCCATGCAATTAAAACGGTGATCAACGGAGATACCATGACTCCTAGTAACCAGAACGTGGAATCAAGTTGACTTGCATAAAGTTAAATAGTACAATAATAGGACTAGAAACAGAAAAAAGGAAATATGAATTGAGTAAATTTTTTGAAGGCGTAGACAAGTCAATGCTAATGAAGTTGGTGGCTCTACACGTTATTGTTATTACTGTTTCCAACGCAATTGTTGGAATTCCAGTAGAACTATTTGGAATAAAACTAACTTATGCCGCATTTGTGTATCCGTTAGTCATTCTAGCAACAGACTTAACGGTTCGATTACTAGGCAAGAATATTGCTCGTAAAACGATCTTTATGGCATATCCACTAGCAATTCTTGGGTCAATTGGCGTAGTATTGCTCGAAGGCGCACCAGAAAGTGTAGCTATACGTATTGGCTTTGCAAGTGCAACTGCATACGGCGTTAGTACTATTTTAGACGTATATGTTTTCCAAGTTATCCGTGAGAAATGGTCAGACATGTGGTGGATTGCGCCAGCCCTTAGTACGGTTGTTGCAAACATTATTGATACATATGTATTCTTTTACGTTGCATTCGCAGATGGAGCAGACGAATATATGGCCGCAAACTGGACAGAAATTGCCGGTTCGCAGGTGTTAATTAAGATCGGAGTAGGACTTGTTTTGTTCCTCCCAGCTTATGGATTGTTGCTCAAGCATTTATCCAAAAAAGTTAAGACTTAATAGAACATACAATAGGCGTAGGACTTAACTGTTCTACGCCTATTTCTTTGACAGAAACGGTTGACTATCTACTAGGCTATGCTATTATAGTGTATAAGTTAATTTAATGGAGAGTATAATGATTGAGAATATTGAAATTCGTCGTGCAAGTAACGGCTATATCCTGGCTATTACTGACACTGAAACGGCTGATCAAGAGTTTGTATATGACTCTAGTCGCAAGTTAATGCGTGAATTACGCAAATTATGTGAGCGTATGGAAGCTACTGATTAATGAAACGGTTGACACTATGTGCATCTGTGCTACTATAGTGTATAAGTTAATTAAGGAGCAAGTGCATGCCAACAGCAACATCAACTGCTAACAAAAAAGACATAGACATCCCAGTAGGATTTGAGACAGATCCCGCAGAGGATGCGCTTGCTCGTGAAGCCCTTACTACTGCTAGAGTAGCCTTGCTCCTTAAGGCTAGCTTCTTTGGCAACATGGCTACTAGACTTCCGTTAGTTAACTCAGATGAGTGGTTGCCTACAGCGGCCACTGACGGACGTTATTTTTATTACAACAGCAAATTTATCTTAATGCTTAAACCTAAAGAGATTGAGTTCTTGTTTGGGCATGAAACTTTGCACAATGTATATGACCACTTGGGCCGTAGTAAGTTTAACCTTCATAATCCTACCATTGCTAACATTGCAGCAGATTATGCTGTAAACCGTGATCTTGTTAACAGCAAGATTGGTACTATGATTACTACCGTTCCTGCACTATATGACCGCAAGTATGAAAAACTCAGCATGGAAGAGATATACGACGATATCTATGATAATGCAGAGAAGATTGACTTGGACCAACTTGCAGATATGTTGTTAGACGAACACCTAGATGCTGACGACGGCGAAGACGGGAACGGCAACGGTCCAGAAGAAGATGAAAATGGTAACCTAAAGAGCAAGAGCAAGCCTAAGTATTCCAAAGAAGATCGTAAAAAGATACGTGACGAGATTAAAGAGTCTTTAATTAATAGTGCTAACCAAGCAGGGAATGCTGCTGGTGATATTCCCGGCGATGTTGCTAGAATTATACGTGATCTAACAGAGCCACAAATGGTTTGGACTGAACTACTTGAAACAAGTATCCAGAGTACTGTTAAAAGCGACTATAGTTTTATGCGTCCAAGCCGCAAGGGCTGGGGTAGTGACTTTATGTTGCCTGGTATGGTTCCTGAGAATACTATTGAAGCAGCTATTGCAATGGATATGTCAGGAAGTATTAGTAACGACATGGGCCGTGATATGTTGTCAGAAGTTAAAGGCATCATGGAGCAGTTCCAGGACTTTAAGATTAAACTATGGTGCTTTGATACTCAAGTTTATAACTATGCTGAGTTTGACAACACTAACATCGATGACATTCTATCATACGAGCCAAAAGGTGGCGGCGGTACTGACTTTGATTGTAACTGGAAGTTTATGAAAGAGAACGATATTTGCCCAGAACGGTTTATAATGTTTACTGACGGATATCCTTACAGTTCATGGGGCGATCCAGACTACTGTGATACGGTGTTTATTATACATGGTCCAGATACTATTAAGCCACCGTTTGGTAACTGGGCTTACTATAAGTTTAAGGATCAACTTTAGGAGATGTTTCAACAAGTTCGTTAAGTATTATTGGAGCTCGGGTTGTACAGGAAGAATTTAATTTCATTAAGTTTACAATATGTTCATCATTAACTTTAAGAGTTCTAATAGATGTAGTCAGATAATCAGTTGCTTCTGTAAATAGTCTCTGTTCTTCTCTTTCGAAGTCCATATTTGAATTAAGTTTTACAAGTTCTGACTTAGATTTATCAACAATTAACTGAATTAGTTTCCATTGGCCATCTAGTTTGTTTTTAAATTTATCAGCTTCAGGAGGATTCACTTTTTCAAGACCGCGGTTTAAAGCACGATAAATAAGATTGTAGTTAGACGTTAGCGATAACGCGGCTTGGCATTTTAAAGCACCGTCAAGTATCCCAAACATCTTAGCAAACTTGTCCTCTTCTGCGCTGGCTGGAAACGACATAAAGAAAACTAGTATCCCAATAAAAATATATCTTGCAATCATAGTAATAATACCTTATAATATATAATATACTTATTAGAAAACTAACAGGAGATCAATAAACATGAGTGAAGAAATGACAGTAGAAAATAACGTAACAGACGTAGACGAAATAGAATTAAATTCTATAGAATATTACGAAAAAGACGTAGACGAAATAGAAATGGATAATGTAATGGCAGGAGAGCCTGTAGCAGAGCCAGAGTTTGATCCAGCGGCGCTTGGTGTTGGTGATTTAAGTACTATGGCAACTGTACTTGAAGCTGCTGCACAACGTGGTACGATTCGTGCTAACGAAATGCAGGTAGTGGGTCAACTTTACACTAAATTACACGCATTCCTAGTAGGTGCTGGATTGCGTGAAGTACCAGCTACTGGAGCAGATCCAGAAGCAGGAGCAGAGCTACCTAATGCACCTGATGAAGGAAATACAAATGATTAAACATGTAGGCAAACATAATGATAAGAATGCAGTAGTAGTTTTCAGGGAAGTTCCTGGAGAAGATCACATGGCTCTTATCATTTACCCAGACACACTACCACAATCCATTCATGATTCTGTCATGAAATGCATTGAGAGTGACGCTGGACAAGCGGCTAATAATTTAGCTGATGCACTTCACACCACCGCAGGCGGTGATGGCACGATGATTCTAAAAACGATTCATGAGAACAAATGGATGAAAAAAGTACGTACTCAAGACGTAATTCTTAATCCAGGCGGAAAAGGTCAAGGCGCTCGTTTAGATGAGATTAACGAGATTGTTCGAGGCATGGAAGCAGGTGGCGAAGCCGCGGCTAAGATGGCAAAACTTGACGCTACTCACGGCATTGCTGATCCAGCAAAAGCAGCAGTTGGCGAAGCGGCTAGTCAAGCTATCATGTCAGAAGCAGCTTCTCCTGGTGTACTTACTGATGTTGACATTGCTAGTAACCTAGTAAGGCAAGCAGAAGGCATGCAAGCTCAAGTAGCCACAATAACTGCTGAGATTACACGCTTAACTGAAGAAGCGCAATCTCTTAATCCTGCATTAAAGCCAAAGAAAAAACGTGCGCCTCGTAAGAAGAAGGCCGCAGCTTAATGCATGTCAGTATTGTTAGCTATAGCAAGGCTAGCACAGAATTTTTAAGTAAACATGATCTTGATGATGCAAATATTCAAGACTTGATTGCTTTCTGTGCCAGAGTTAGTAATCCTAGCAACCAAATGAACACGGAAACCAGTGAGAAATTAATTAAGTATTTAATTAAACACTCTCATTGGTCACCGTTAGAAATGGTTAATGCTTGTTTAGAAATACAAACAACTCGTGACATTGCACACCAAATTGTTAGGCATCGTAGTTTTGCTTTCCAGGAATTTAGTCAACGTTATGCTGATCCTGAAGAGCAAGGCGACATGTTTGAATACAGTGAAGCTCGTTTACAAGACCCAAAGAACAGACAGAATAGTGTTGCTGTTGAGAACGTTGAACTTCATCACCAATGGATTGATGCTCAAGAAGAAGTAGCCGCACTTGCCAAACAGAAATACGATTGGGCTATTGAAAATGGCATTGCCAAGGAACTAGCTCGTAAAGTATTACCCGAAGGCAACACTAAAACTACCTTGTATATGAATGGAACTTTACGGAGTTGGATTCATTACATTGATTTGCGAAGTGCTAATGGCACACAAAAAGAACACATGGAGATTGCGGTAGCCTGTGCCAAAGTTATTGCTGATGTGTTTCCTTTAGCCCACGAATTGTTTCAGGATGAACAATTATAGCACTGACTGTGGGTATAACAAGAAGTTTGAATATAACATATACATAAACGCTACAGGCATTAATGGCAAATGCATAGATTATGCCGCTGATATGTGCAAACATAATTGGGGCTGGTGGTTTAACGATGATAAAATGGCGTATATGAGCTTTGAAGATCCAACTGAAATGACACTGTGGGCATTAGCATGTTACCACAAACAACATAGGGAGTAACATAGATGTCAACAAACGCAGACAGTGTATTAACTGGTTCAGGTATTATATCAAGAGTAGAGCTAGTATTACTTGCTTCTAAATTAGCTCGATCAAGAAAATGTTCCGCTGTTAAGGCATTAATAATGTTAGAGAGTGGTGAGATTAACGTTGAAGAATTACGTGAAACTTTATTGTTTGATTTACAAAAGGTCAAACCACCAGAGATAGTAGCTGATGAAGATCAAACTCCAGAATCTTGATCGATTATACCAAGAACTACAATCAGGATTAGAGGCCAGCGTAAGAGATGTTTACAAATCTGGTAGACATCTCTTAGGTCCTTTTACTTCTAAATTAGAATTACGAATAGCCAAACTTAGTCAAGCCAAACATTGTGTAATGGTAGGCAGTGGTAGTGACGCTCTTTATTACGGACTCGTCGCCAGTGCAACAAGATACGATCAACGAATTTCATATCCAGCTCAAACTTTTATAGCAACAAAAAACAGTATAACTCGCAGTAAGAATATTCCGATAGGGGTAGACGTTAAACCCAACGGGTTATTAGACTGGAGTCTTGTTAACACCGACAGTGCCGTTTGGGTAGGATTGTTTGGCAATACGGAAGACCTCCCTATAGATAAAATTATATACGAAGATGGTGCCCAACATTTTGGGTTGCCTTTACGTGGACAGTTTGCTAGTTATAGTTTCGATCCTACCAAAGCATTATCAAATTTTGGAAACGCTGGAGCGGTTGTTACCAACGACTCTGCTATCGCTGATAGTGTCAGGGAACTACGCAGACACGGCGGCGGAGTTGACGGGGTAGGAGGAAATAGTATTCCCAGTGAGCGAGACTGTGCAGAGCTATTAGTTAAATTAGATCATTTTCCCTTCTGGCAAGAACGCAGACAAGAGATTGCTAGAGATTACCATCAACAATTAGGTCATCTTGTTGACTGTGTAACGCAACACACTGGACAGGTTAGTAAGTTTGTGATTAGTACGCCACTAAGAGTTGAACTTGAGATGTGGCTTATTAGACGCGAAGTGCAAACAAAAAGAGTATATGAGAAGCCCTTGTATATGTCTAGACAGGCCACTGAAAATTGCTTAACTCAACTAGCACTTCCATGTGATCCATATATGACAGATAAGGAATTACAGGTAGTTATACTTGCTATCAAAGAGTTCTTCGAGGAACTTCCATTCAAACGTAGCTTGTAAGTCGTTGCCGCCTGCTACATATACTGTGGCGTAGTTGGCACCTTCTAAACTCCATTCAGCAAATTCACCTTCTGCTACTGTACACCACTGTTTAAGTCGGTAAAGGCTTTCTATGTCATTGTTTTGTACGAGCTTGATACACTCACGAAATGCTGTACGCCAGGTTGCATGTTTGTCTGTATTAAACTCTGCAATGCTACCCACAACAGGAACAACACCGTGTCTGGCGCTTAGAGTAAAGTCTAAACCCCATTCATCCTGCTCTAGTACGAGTTTTTTATTGTATGCAATAATACCCATGTGACCGTATTCTAAACCATTAACAGGATTACGAGCATGAAATATCCAGTGCTTGTCTCCCTGCAGCCAATCTGGTTGCCAGTTAAAGTCAAACTCTGGGAGCGTAACACACTTAGCAAATACATTAAAGAACCAAGGAGTGTCACTAATTTCTGCGCATGCCTTGTATGCTTCTGCTCTGCCAGTAATTCCATCAATTCGCTTTGCTCTAGGGCATATATCTTTTAGTATCTCCCAGTTTCTTTCAGCGTTTTCTTCACCATTTGAAAGATACACAACATCTAGCGGTTTTTCTGCTATGGTATGGGTGTTATGACGCAAGATGTATGGGTAGTCGTAGTATTGCTCTTTAAAATGCTGTTTACAGTCTCTAGGCGCTAATACTACACTGCCGCTTTTATTAAAAACGTGTAGATTGCGTTCTTTCCACAAACTGGGATCATAAGCTATACTTGTAGGGGTATTTTTAATCCAGGCATAAAGTGTGTTGATTTGACTTACATTGTTAACAGTAGGCCACGGTTTACGAGCTATTTCTGGCTGATTATGCCAGTTTATGTGCTCGTACCACTCAAGTAGTTTAAGCCCTTGCTCTTTCTCTTTAAACGCCTGCACTGGTATCAGGAACGTATCACCAAATTCTTGCTCACCACTAGCCCAGCAATGTATTTGATCTGCTTCCCAGGGAACTGGTTGCCAAGTGAAATCAAAAGATGTATAGTCACAGCAATCTGCAACTACCCAAACGAACTCAGTTCGTGCGCGATTAACACACCTGCGTATGGTATCTAAATGAGTTCCGTTCCAGCGGGTGTATTGAGTGTGTGCGGGTAAGTCTACTGGTTCGTCAGTAATCTGCATACAAAAGACATCAAACATGTTTTATATCTGCTCTGACAACGATCTGGCGACAATCTTCTTTATCTAATCCGTATACACGCATATGGCCGCACTTCATTCCAGAACAAGCAACATGCCCTGCACTTTCAGGAACACTTTCGACTATCTCTCTATCGCAATACTCGCATGTTTCCATTAAATAGACATCTGCTCAACTGTAATGCCACACTTTTCTAAGAAGTCAACACCGTGTGTTAACCTATACTTGTGTGCATAATAGACTTCAGTAATGCCGCTTTGATATAATAATTTAGCACAATCCATACAGGGTTGATGAGTTACAAATGCCGTTGCGCCTTCGCCATGCTCACTGCAACGAGCAAGTTTAGCAATCGCATTCGTTTCAGCATGTAATACCTCAGGCTTGGTTACATTATCTTCTGTTTCGCACTCGTTAGTCCAACCACTGGGCATACCGTTGTAACCAATACTAATGATACGATTGTCTTTAACTAGTACGCAACCAACCTGAAGGCGTGTTGCGGTTGAACACTCTGCATAGTTAAACGCAGACTTCATGTGTGCTATTTTATGTTTTTGTTTCATAGTTACCATTATACAAGCATATTAACATTAAGTCAACTACCAACTTTAAAAGTTGGCTCTGGGGGTAGGATTCGAACCTACACGGTAAATATATTGCAACACACATCTACCACACGATTAACAGTCGTGCGAGTCTACCAATTTCTCCACCCCAAACTGTTTGACTAGCCTAGCGTATCTAATGCGCTAATCATTCTTGTCATTCCAATTCCACCGCCTGTTCTTGGAAAAAAGTCAAACTTTAAAAACTCTTCTAGTTCTGCTTGCACTCTATCCTTGCCAAACAATTCAAACAGTAGGTTACTATAAGCACCTTCTGTGATTGTGTGGAATGTATCGCGCATCTGTTCTACATCACAGCTACGTTCTGCTGATCCAATTGTTTCCATGCCGCCTAGTATAACATCGATCTTTTTAGACTCACTGCCGTTACTGTGTCTACTCATGTTCCAAAATGGACTTGTAAACTCTGGAAAGTCTGTAATCATTGTGCTACCGAAGTCTTTAAACATACTCGTTTCATGTTCTGCTTCTAGTTCGCCTTCAACACCGTAGTGTGCTTGCCATTCTTGGTAAGTCTTTTCAGTTGGAATATCAAAGCCCAAGTATCCACATAGTTCGTACTCTAATGCTTTTAAGTCGTCAATAGAGCCAGGCATCTCAAACTCAAACATTGGAAAGATAATGTCGTGTCTACCTGGAATTGCATTTGGTTCCTGTCTGTAGGACGTCGACACACAAAAAAACCCCTTTGATTGGGGTGTTGAAAGTAATTCATGTTCTAACCACATCTGACCTGTTTGCGGTAACGGCCAAACTTGACCAGCGTAATTGTAGGTTGCTACGTTAAATGGATCTTCACATGCAGCTAATATTGATAGTCTGTTTTGGGTATGGACTTCTAAGAATCCTTTATCCAAAAAAAATGACCTTAAAAGGCCAACGGTGTCTGTAAATTTCTGTGGGTTTATTAGTTGTGTCATTTTCTTTCTTTCCTTTAGTCAAAAAAAATTAATCAATAGTCTGTTTTAACCATCTGGATATTTATCATCTAGATATTAAAAGGTAATTAAAGCCAGCCTAGTGCCATTTTAGTTTCTTCTGATACTAAGTCCATGGAAAACGGAGGTTCAAATGTTGTATTGATTGTAACATTTAATACTCCGTCAACATATCCTGCTTTTTGTATATCGCTAACAATTTGGTCTGCAAACGGACAAAATGCACTTGTCAATGTATGTGTAATAGTAACAGCTTCTTCTTGTGCATCGATGTCTATGTCGTATATTAAACCCAAGTCGTATATATTAATACTGATCTCAGGGTCATATACTTCTTTAAGATTCGCTACAATAAGTTCTTTGTCTATATGTGTCATAATATTAACCAAACCTTCCTAAATATCTAGCAATGTGATGAATAAATGGCATCAAAGTTGCTGCCATAAACAGATTTACTCCAGTATGCGCCAATGCAATCCTTAGTGTATCGCCTTTTGGCATTCCGTCGGACACTAATGCTCCAGCGATCCATATAGTACCTGTTGTGCCAATGTTTGCACCCAGGACTGCCGCTATTGCCGCTGGTAATGGCACTGCGCCACTTGCCACAAGAGCAATAATTGCAGTTGTAGATAATGACGAAGATTGCCATAACAGTGTCATAACAATTCCACCCAAAAACATCCAATATGGATTATGAATAAAATAGGATAAGTGATCCATATTACCCATAGATTTCATACCACCTGAAAACATTTTTAAACCAATATAGAAGATTACCAACCCAACAAGAGTAGTAATTACAGGGTTGCCTAGTTCCATTTTTTTTACCTTTTTAATTAACTTATTTTTCATTTAACTGCATACCTTAACACCGTACCGTTTTTCAAACCTATCTGCATCTGCACGATCATTTACTACAGGCTCACCTCTGATGTTTAAACTAGTATTCAGTATCATAGGACAATCTGTCATTACATACCACATTTCTAATAATTGTCTAGCACCTGTTTTATCATCTTTACCCACAGTTTGTACACGACTGGTTCCGTCTGCATGTACAATAGCAGGAAATTCTTTTGGAAACTTACACTCGTAAATACTTTGCATGTAAGGTTGGTTATCAAAAGCTGGCATATCAAAATAGTCGTGTGCATATTCTTCTAGGATCATTGGCGCAAATGGCCTAAACTTTTGTCTGCGTTTTATCTCGTTTACACGATCCTTGATGTCATCGCCTCTTGGATCAGCAAGTAAACTTCTGTTACCCAATGCCCTGGGACCAAACTCTGCCCTGCCACTAGCAACACCTACAATTTTATTCTCCATAAGCTCGCTTACTAGTTCCTCACAGGGGTATTTGCCAGGTATATTAGTTCCTAGATATGGGCCTGTCCAGTTTAATTTTTTGCCATAAGATAAAGCCGCGGCTCCTAAACTACTACCGCAATCTCCTGGGTTAGGCATAATCCAAAGTCTATTCCAAACCATTCTTATTTGTGCATTAGCAACACAATTAAGAGCAACACCCCCCATAAACACACAATCGTCAATGTCTGGATTATCAGATGCAAGTTGTTTCATTAATGTAGTCAAGCACCGTTCCACTACTAATTGCCCTGCAATCGCTAAGTCTTCGCCTGACACATCCTTAAGAAAATTAGGATCAATGCCAGCATGAAAGTTTTGTTTCCAAGTTTGCGCATGATCTTCTTGGACAAACTCGTCATATACTTCTCTATATTTTCCTGGTTGTCCGTAAGCAGCCATGCCCATTAAGATATATTCTTCTTCCATGGGTTTTAATCCCACACGTTGAGTCATTGCACTATAAAACAATCCCATGCTGTGCGGGTAGCTCTGACTCATTATACGTTTGTACTGTGCTATTCCATTGGTATCATACTCAGCACGATATGCACTGTAAGTATCCCATTCACCAATGGCATCAACAACAACTACAATAGCTTTACTATAAGGACTTGTTTGGAATCCAGCCGCTGCGTGGCTTAAATGATGTCTGTGATATTCAATAGGTTGTTTTAATCCTAGCCCTCTTAAAGTTTTCCTAGGACTTATGTCAGTGAATACTTTGCGAAACTCTCCGCTGTATAGTTGTCTAGTCTTTTTAAGCCAAGGGGTTTCGTACCACGCTAGTTTACCAACTTCGCCATAATTTAATGCTTCATCAATAATATCTTGATTTAACGTAGAATCGTTCTTTACTTTACTATATCGTTCACTATGAGCTGCAAAGAGAATTTCTCCTCTTTTACTTACTAAACTAACTCCAGCATCGTGAAATCCTGCACTTGCTCCCAGTATATTACTAGGACGTAATTTCATCTTACTACCCCTATTACCCGAGCTCCGGGAATGTCTAGTTCTTCTTTAGCAACTATGACCATACCGTATCCACAATTAAACGTACTTTCAAACTGATGTAGTGGTAACTTACTAGCTCTATACAAATCATTCCACCATCCAAACATACCATAGTCTAGCTTGTAATTAAGACCGCCCAAGACTCTAGGAATATTTCCATGTAACCCCCCGCCAGTGATATGAGCGCATGCTAGTATATCGTCAATGTTATCCATTATTTCATTAGTATAAATGCGTGTTGGCTCCAATGGTATCTCATCCATGGGTAATATTTTACGCAATAAACTGAAGCCATTACTGTGTGGGCCACTACTAGGAATGCCTATTAACAAACTACCACTACGTGCTTGGCTCTGTCTATTTTCCATGGACCACCTGCGTGGAAGTTCTTGTTCCACTACACCCATACAAAATCCTGCTAAGTCAAACTGTGTGTCTTGATATACTCCTGGCATTTCAGCAGTTTCACCACCAACTAATTTACACCCTGCAAGCTCACATCCTTGTTGAACACCGCTTAGTATTTGTTTGCTTTTCTCTAAATCCAGTTTGCCTGTTGCATAGTAATCTAAGAAACTATGCGGTCGTGCCCCTTGGCATAGCACATCGTTTGTACACATTGCAACAAGATCAATACCTATTGTATCAAATTTGTTTTGATGCTCTGCAACTAATAGTTTAGTACCAACTCCGTCTGTACTGAGTACTACTTTTACAGGTCCTAAATCAATAGTTGCGCCGTAGTCTTTAAAACCAAGATGCTGTACTAACTTGTTAGCTAGTTCTACATCAACACCGCTGTCTTTATATGTTATCATTTGTATATAAAAGGATCCCGTTTACGCAACTCTTTAAGACGCTTACGATATTGTATTTCCATTTTAATTCTGCTTATAAGTCTTTTAATCCAGCCCATTGGGAATTTTACTCCACCATTCATGTAACGCTTCATATGTTCTGATTGTTTCGCCAAAGCTCAATCCTCCCCTAAGTGCGTCTATTTTTTGTAGTCTTGTCTTGCCTGCAATTCGTGCTTGTTCAAACGTATCCGGAAACTCTTCTTCAAAAGTTGGTCTAGTTAGTAAGTTACTAAGTAAATCATGTACTGCTGGATGTCTGGTAACACTGGGCAATATTTCAGTTATTATACTATGTAATATATCCCTTGTCAAGAACAACGGAGACATAGCAATGTCAGGGGTAAATGCAAATGTAGTTTTAGCAAGTATTTTAACACCTAGCTCGTCTGCTAAGTTACATATATTTACCACTTCTGTTAACCCTGGGGTAGTAAGTGTGAAGTCTAACCTCATCATGCGTTGATTACGAGCATGAGATAATCCTTGTTTAAAATTTTCTAACCATGAGTCGTACTTTAAGCCAGTACGTATATATTCTCCGACAGGACCAGTGCCATCAATACTAGCACACACTTGCCAGTCTCTAATGTTGTCTAAAATATCAGCATATAAATTAATGCCTTGATAGTCTACACGGCTTAGGTTTGTATTATATCTGGCGTATAACCCAGGGCCATCTCCTAGTTCAATAATACGTTGCATGTATCGCCAGTGTTGTTCGTACATAAGAGGCTCGCCACCAACCCAGTATATCTCTTCTATGCGATGTTCTTCTACTGCTTGGCTAAACTCAGCTTCTATTTGTGTATCTTGATAGTTGCTAATCTGTTCTTTTACTGCTGGTTCCATCCAAGGTTCTATCTTACCTTGTTTACGAGCTTCTGTTTCCCAGCTTGAACTTAGCATAGGACCACACATACGACATTTAAAGTTACATAGGTTACTAAAACGATAGTCCCAGCTAACTGGCTTCATTGTGGTATAACCAGTTTCGTCTGTGCTAGCAACAACTTCGGGATATTTGTGTGCAAACAAATGACCAAAGTAATCACGATAAACGTCAGTGTTAAGTAACTTCTTATCACAAACTTCACACTCAGCTGGCACAATGTTGTTCATCATATCACGTCTTACTCTACGGATACGTTCACTGTTCCAATACTCATCCAAACTCTGCGGAGTGTATACGTTATCACCAGCATCAGTGTCAATGTACTGTGTAAAACTCTGCGCAGGTTCTCTGCTCGCACAACATAGTCTACGCTCAGTTTGTGGGCTGAGATAGGTATGCGTCCAAGGTGCCATACATAAGTTATCAGGTTTGGTCATACCCAACCATTTTTGCTACTTCAGGATGAGTATCCGAAAACTTAACACCTCGGAAATTATCAGTATCAGTTAACATCTTTACTAGTGCTTCACCTGATCTGTATTTTTCTTCAACAAGGTGCTTTAAAGTTCTACGGCTCTGCATTACAATCCTCTTTAAGCTAATAATTTGATTTGCATATTTAGGATGCAGTGTTTGCGCTTTCTGCAATCTTAGAACTAATGGAGTAAGCATCTTTGTAGGTATTTTAGACAAAGCAAACTCTTCTGGATCATGCATTAAGTTAAAATGCACATCGTCAATGCCACTAGTCTTTGCCCATGTTAGAAACTCATCTATGTAGAAGATATTTTGTACATTCCAGGTAACACAAATTTGAAAACTTAGCGGATACCCTTGGACCTTTAATTCTTGAAACTTTTTAATGTTACGATTAACTGCGGTCCACTTTGCACCGTCACGTTCGTATTCAAACTTATTGCCTACGTTATCAATACTAAACGCAATCTGTACTTGTTTAAAGTGTTTCCATACCTCGTGTTGCTTAGGATATTGTGTACCATTTGTATTATAATGTATATCGATATTACCAGCATATCCCTGGTCTACTGCACGTTGTAATAGATCAAAATGCTGTTTGATAAGGAACGGTTCACCGCCAGTAAACTCAAAGTATCTTATGTCAGACAGCATACTATCTACATTTTCCCAAAATCTATTGCTTTTACGTGGCCATTGCCCTTGTTTAAGCCAATCTTTTCCTATGTGATCTTTTCCATGTTGAGCAACTTGTTCTTGAGCCCACTTACTGCTACTCCAACTACCACATATACGACACTTTAGGTTGCATATGTTGCCTAGTTTTAAGTCTAAAAACTGTAACTTAGTGCCGTTATTGCTACTGTAATCAACTTCAACGCCAGTGTCTTCACTAAACTTTTCTAGCATATACTCACGTTTAGATTTTTTGCCTGAGTCTTCTTCTAACCAACATCTTTCACAACTGCTTGGTTTTTCACCACGGCGGAAACTGCGTCTAAGATCACGCATCGTTTTACTGTCGAATGCATCATCTAATGTGTCCTGAGTTAAATCGATTCCAGATATTTCCTGTGTAGACAAACAGCAGGGACGCACTTTTCCTAACGGAGTAGTTTCTAAACTAATCCAAGGGAGTATGCATTTTGTATCCTTATCAGTATCTTCATTAATTGGCATAGTCGTTTAACCTTTTTAATTCTGGAAATATATCAAAGAAGTTTTCCTTACGTAATTTATCAAGTTTATCTAAATTCTTAATTAGATCAGGAATTAAACTACTATTGTCTGTTCCTAACATAAAGTTCATTGCACTTTTAAATCCATTAATAGCACGTTTAAATTCATCTTTATCTTCTAGATAAGAAATGTGGTCATTATAAATTGCAAGTACTTCTTGTTTCATTACCTCTGGCAATACATCAATTCTATAATATTCCGGGCCTTGAAGTATGTTAATGTTCCAATCCATTGGTTTTAGTAAACCAAGTTCAATCCATTCTTTGTGGAAATCTGGGATATGATAACTGTTCATGATACTCAGTGTGCTTGAAATATAAAAGTCTACGTCGGGACAAACTTTCATCATACGTTCACGGTTAGCTACTGTTTGATTCCACTTAGTACCTTTACGCATTAGTTCACCACGAGCATAACTAGCATCCAAGCTAGCACCTACACTTACTTCATCAAACTCTTTCCAGATCTCAAAAACATCCCTGCCTTTAAATACTGTCTCACTAAAATTAGTATTGTATACAAGTTTAACGTCTGTGCGGCCTTGCTTAATTAACTCGTCCAACAGGTCCCAGTGTTCTTGCATCATTAGTGGCTCGCCACCAGCAAAGTAAACTTCCTGGAAGTAAGGCACATGCGGCAATGTTTGTTCCCAGATATCTGTCTTAAACCGTCCAGCATAAGTTACATTTGGGTGATCCTTGGGCAACCAACCGTACTCTTTGTACTCTTTTGTCCAATTACTACTAAAGATATCACCACAACTCCGACAACTAAAGTTGCATAAGTTACTAAACCTGATGTCATAGTAACGGATCTTTAACTCGTCGCTGGTTAATGTTTCCTTAATGTGATGCCCAAATGTTTGATTGCTTGAGTTTCTCATACTAAAAAACCCAGTTTTTTCTTGTTCATAACACTTAGTGCATTCCACACAGGGTTTATCAGCTAACATGTTTTCACGCATTTGTTGCATGGGTTTGTCACGCCATACCTCTTCCATGGTGTTTTCTTTTAGTGATCCAACAGGGTAATTATAGTCAGCTAGGCAACAAGGATATGCTTTGCCATCTGGATATCCGTGTATGTGAATCCATGGTAGCATACAAAATGTGTTACTCTTAACCAGCAAGTCTTTTTCACGTTCTGTAAACTCTGACAATGGCAGGAACAACGGCTCACGGCTCCCGTAATCCCAGGTATCCCAGTTAGCTTCTAACTTATCTGTCATAATGTATTGAACCAATCTTTCAATTCTGGAAATGTTGTCTCAAAGTTTTTGTTTCTTCTTACGTCATATTGTTGGTAAAATTGCTTAAAATCATTGTGTAGTTTAGGCATTTCAAATGCTTCATTGTGGGGTTTTTCCACAGTGTGTAAGTACTCAATAAGTCTAGTAACTTGACCACGTTCAAATTCATGTAAGTCCCACAACAATATATGTTTTAATCTACCTGCACATGTATCCTTAACATTCTGCGGCAATACTAAACAACTTTGGAAGCTAGGAAATCTAAGAATATTTAAACTAAACACTGCAAAGTCTTTACCCACTGTCTGCCTAGCTTCTAATATTTTAAAAATTAAGTCGGGTAACGTAGGCAAACAAAGTGCATTAACTGTCATCATACAATGTGTATCAATATTAGCTTCATGAAGTTTGCAGATATTATCCCACCATGCGTTAAAATTTAATCCGTCTCGTATGTATTCAGCTTGTATTCCTGTAGACTCACAACTAGTATATACGTCTAGACTAGGTAGATGTGTTCTTGCTTCAACTAAGCGATCAATTAATTCTGGCTTGCCGCCTAGGTTACTATTAATGGCTAATTTTGTTTGACTTTTATCAACATTCTCTTTAAACCATTCAAACAACCGCCACAGTTCAGGACTCATAATAGGCTCGCCGCCAGTAATGCGGAGTTCCTGTAACGTTAGATGCAGGTCTGATTCCCACCACTTAAAGAATGCTTCTATGTAAGGGTTATATTCGTTTAATCCAAATAATTGGTTCTCAGCATGTACATGAGTAAAATGATTGCGCCCATCACTAACGAGATCGGTATAGCTACCATTATTTTTTATATCCTTTACCCAAGTAGTACTAAAAGCAGGATTACAATAGCTACAAGCAAAATTACATGTCCTATCAAAGGAAATTTCGAGTGTTCGTAGGTTGAAGTCTGATTGATCATTTGCATTGCTCGTACGAAAGCCATCATTGAGTAGTTCCTCTGAGTATATCTTACTCTTATATATACGATCTGACACATATTCAGGACCCATGTCCTCAATTTTCCAGCAATATTCACAACCACTAGGACGTTCGCCAGCACACATCTGCGCTCGTTGTGCTTTTTTCTCTGGAGTATTGTGCAGGAGTTTAGGGTTTGACTGCACTTCAATTGGATCAATTTTGTGAGGCAGTGGATGATGGCAACTAGTAGTCATACCTGACCCTAGCCATACAGTAGCGTTATACCATTTAGCACCACAGAAACTAGCACTTTTTGTATCAAGTACAGTCTGCTTAAACTCTAAATCATCCATATTTTTGCTCATATGCTTTTTCAAATTCTTCTTCTGAATGACTTTGCTCGTTGTTGCACCATTGACGTTTAAAATATACATCATACATCTTGTGTTTGGCTTCTAAAGACCATGATTCAGGAATCAAATGGGCCTTTACAGACCAAAAAAGTCTATTCATTTCTTTATCTGTTGGCATTGTATTCGCATGTACTCCAAAATTCTGTCATCTCTGGGAATGATTCTAAAAAGTTAGTGCCTCTTCGGCGATCGTGT
>Ga0209384_1000720_pt1 | contig 19443 bp, 14 predicted proteins | sample CoawatmetaG05DNA_FD_187511 | JGI IMG/M metagenome (GOLD analysis project Ga0209384, IMG submission 187511) | Marine microbial communities from the West Antarctic Peninsula - Coastal water metaG058-DNA (SPAdes) (version 2) | ecosystem: Environmental > Aquatic > Marine > Coastal ... | reverse complement strand
GTCATTTTTGGTAATTGTTCTTCAAAAGTACTTAAAGTTACTTCTCTTATTAAAAGTTCTGCACTTTGTTGATATGCTTTTCTTGCTTTTACTCTAAATTTTGTTTTCATTGACGCCAAATAGTCATCAAAATTGTGCCAATTTTCCTCTAATTGAAGCTTCATATTCGGTGCTACAGAAAAGGCGTGATACTTATAATCCTTTAACTCATCTGTAATAAAAAGAGATTCTTCTGCAAAGTCTTTTAGTAGGAATGCATCTATCTGTTTTTTTAATATTCTATTAGAATTTACAAAATGATTAATGCTTTTCGCAAGTTCTTTTACAATTGCTTTTTTATCTTGATTTTTCTTTATAAAAACGCCATGTTCTCCGCTTACAAATGTGTTCCCGCAAATTAAAAGTTTTAATGGTTTTTTATTTGGAAATATATATAGTTTTCTGCCAATATTTTTTAAAAATTCTAAATCGTTTTTAATTCCTTCTAAGTAAAAGTCAATAATTTTTATACTAGCAAAAGCAATTGGTTGCTTATGATTATCAATTAATACGATATATGAAAAAGTAATTTCTGAATGGTTTTTTTCTAAAGAATTTAAAAATTTAGGATTGAAATAAATATTATCTGCACAATCTAAGGCCTCCCAAGTTTGGGAAGGAATTGCTGCTACAGAAGTGTAAAATAATGCAGTGCTTGTATTTTTACAAAAGATCAAATTAATTAATTGAGATTTTAGTATTTTGTAATAGTAAATAGAGCGTATTCTTTTTTAAAGGTTAAAGATGCTGAAAAAAAAGTGGTTACAGAAACTTTAAATTGAAAAGATCAATTTAAAATGTTTATTATATTCCCTTTTAAACCTTATAAGATCTCTTTGGTCTAATTAGTATCTTTGCACAAATTATGAATACCTTTTCTAATAAGAAGAGGTAAATTTTTATTTATTATGAGAAGAATTATTTTAGCCATTCTTGGTGTTTTAGTAGTTGCAGCAGCTGTTTTTTTTGGGAATCAGTTGGTAGAAAAAAATCGAAAACCAAAACCAAAATTCAAAAAGCAAATAAAGACAGTTTTTGTAGAAAAGGTTCAGAATGTAGATATTCCTATTATTTTATCTGCGAGTGGAAATTTGATGGCAAAAAATAGAATAGAATTATTCTCAGAAGTACAAGGTGTTTTAAAACCAGCATTCAAAGCCTTTAAAGCGGGAACAAATTTCAATAAAAACGAAACTTTATTAAGTATTAATAGTGATGAGTTTTATGCGACTTTACAATCTCAAAAAAGTAATCTATACAATTTAATTACGGCCGTTTTACCAGATTTGCGTCTAGATTACCCTGTAGAGTTTAAAACTTGGGAAATGTATTTGCAAAGTTTTAATATGAATAAAAGTGTGCCAATATTGCCTTCTTTTTCTTCAGACAAAGAAAAGTATTTTATTTCAGGGCGCGGAATTTTAACAGCATATTACAATCTAAAGAATTTAGAAGTCCGTTTTGCTAAATATCAATTAAAAGCACCTTTTTCTGGAACATTAACAGAAGCGTTGGTTAGTCCTGGAACTTTAGTTAGAGTTGGACAGAAATTAGGGGAGTATATAGATCCGAGTATTTATGAAATGGAAGTTTCTATTAATGCAGAATTTGCATCTCTATTAAAACTAGGGAATTCTGTTATGCTTTCTAATTTAGAAAAAACAAAAAAATATACAGGAAAAGTAGTACGTGTAAATGGTAGAGTAGATCAAGTTTCTCAAACTATAAAAGCCTTTATAGAGGTTAAACACAAGGATTTAAAAGAAGGGATGTTTTTGGAAGCAAACTTGCAAGCAAAAACAATTTTAAATGCCGTTGAAATTTCTAGAAAATTATTGATAGATAATAAAGGCGTTTATCTAATAAAAAAAGATAGTATTTTAACATTATTTCAAGTGGAACCTGCTTATTTTGGTGCAAAAACTGTTGTCATAAAAGGTTTGAAGAACAAATCAAAAATACTAGTGAAGACGGTACCTGGAGCATTTGACGGTATGATTGTAAAAATTAATAAAAAGAAGTAATACATGAAAAAAATTATTACTTACTTTATAAAATATCCTGTGGCGGTAAATGTAATTATAATTGCATTTTTTGGTTTTGGAATTTTAGGCGCAATTAGTATGAAATCTTCCTTTTTCCCGTTGGTAGATTCACAATTAATAAGGATTTCATTGGCTTACCCAGGAGCTTCTCCCGCAGAAATGGAAGAAGGTGTAGTGCTTAAAATTGAAGATAATTTAAAAGGAATTGTTGGTGTAGAAAGAGTAACCTCTGTTTCAAGAGAAAATTCAGCAAGCGTAAATGTAGAGGTAGAAAAGGGGAAAAACATAGATGTTGTTTTATCTGATGTTAAAAATGCAGTAAATAGAGTTCCCTCTTTTCCATCAGGAATGGAACCACCCGTAATTGCTAAAGTTGAAAATAATAGGCCAACTATTAGTTTTACCTTAAGTGGAGAAAATGTTTCTTTAAAGGCCTTAAAACAATATGCTAGAAACGTAGAAAATGATATTCGTGGAATTGAAGGAATTTCTCAAGTTGCGATTACCGGATATCCAAATGAAGAAATAGAAATTGCAGTTCGTGAAAACGATTTAAGAGCTTTTGATTTATCGATTACTGAAGTAGCAAATGCGGTCCGTAATTCTAATATTTTAATCACAGGTGGAAATATAAAAACTGCAGATGAAGATTATTTAATTCGTGCTAGTAATCGCTCTTATTATGGTGTTGAGTTACAAAACCTAATTGTTAGAACAGAGATTAATGGAAATATTATTCGTTTAAAAGATGTTGCAGAATTAAGAGACGCTTGGTCAGAGAATCCAGACAGGTTATTTTACAATGGTGATTTAGCTATTGATATAACAGTAAGTAACACTAACAATGAAGATTTAATTTCATCTGCAGATAAAATTAAAGAATACATCTATAAATACAACCAAGTACAACAAAATGTTCAATTAAATATTACTAGTGATCGAAGTACAACTTTAAATGACAGAACTAGGTTATTGACTAAAAACGCAATTTCAGGAATACTTTTAGTACTCTTCTTTTTGGCACTGTTTTTAAACTTACGTTTAGCTTTTTGGGTGGCTTTTGGGTTGCCCATCTCTTTTTTAGGTATGTTTATTTTTGCTGCTCAATTGGGAGTTACCATTAATGTATTGTCATTATTCGGGATGATTATTGTGATCGGTATTTTGGTCGATGACGGAATTGTAATCGGAGAAAATATTTATCATCATTACTATGATTTAGGTAAGTCTAAAATTAGAGCAGCTATAGACGGGACCATGGAGGTTATTCCGCCTATCGTTTCGGCTATTTTAACCACTATCATTGCGTTTTCCACTTTCTTTTTTGTTGATGGTAGAATCGGAAGCTTCTTTGGTGAAGTTTCTACAATTGTAATACTTACGTTAGCAGTTTCTTTAATTGAAGCGTTAATAATTTTACCTGCACATATTGCACATTCTAAAGCCTTAGAAAGAAAAAAATTAGAGAACGAACAAGCTGTAAAAACAAATAAAATTGATCGTTTTTTCAAGAAAATTAATAAAAATGCAGATACATTTTTAGGGAAGTTTAGAGATGGGTACTATGTACCATTTTTGAAATTCTCTTTAAATAACAAAGTCTTTATATTTTGTATGTTTATTGCCTCGCTATTAATTAGTGTTTCTGCTTTAAAAGGAGGTGTTATTAAAAGTTCTTTTTTTCCAAGAGTTGCAAGTGATCGTATTCAGATTTCTTTAAATATGCCACAAGGAACGAATGAGAATATTACAGATTCTTTAATATCTTCAATAGAAGAAAAAGTATGGTTGGTAAATAAAGAATATACAAAAAAACAAACAGGTAATATTGCTATTATAGAAAATATAATAAGAAGAGTAGGCCCTGGAAGTGCAAACGGAAGTTTAACTGTAAATCTTTTACCCGGTGAGGCGAGAGATTTTTCATCACCAGAAATTACAAATGCAATTCAAGAAAAAGTAGGTAAAGTTTATGGTGTAGAGAGTTTGGTTTTTGGCTCTGGTGGTAACTTTGGGGGAAGCCCTGTTGCGATTTCCTTATTAGGAAATGATATTAAAGAATTAAAAGCAGCTAAAGAAGAGTTAAAACAAGCTTTAGAAAATAATCCGTTGTTAAAAGATGTTATAGACAATGATCCAGCGGGTATTAAAGAAGTGAGAATTGTTCTAAAAGATAATGCTTATTTGTTGGGGTTAAATCTGCAAACTGTTATGTCTCAAGTAAGGGCAGGTTTTTTTGGTTTTCAAGCACAACGTTTTCAACGGGGCCAAGATGAAATAAAAGTCTGGGTTCGGTATGATAAAAAAGATAGGTCTTCTATTAAGAATTTAGACGATATGCGTGTTATAACTCCAATAGGAGTTCGAGTTCCTTTTTCTGAAATTGCAACATATGTAATAGAAAGAGGAGATATTTCTATAAATCATTTAGAAGGACAAAGAGAGATTCAAATTACAGCAGATTTAAAAGATTTAAGTGCGAGTGAATCAGATATTTTAGAGAATATTAAAACGAATATTATGCCAGAAATATTGTCTAGGTATACAACAGTAAATCCTCTCTATGAGGGGCAAAAGAGAGAGGCCAACAAAACTACAGATTCTTTAGTGCTTATTGGGCCAATTATTTTACTTTTAATTTATATTGTAATTGCATTTACTTTTCGTTCTTACAGTCAGCCAATTTTGTTAATTATTATGATACCATTTAGTATGATTGGTGTTATTTGGGGACATTATATTCATAATATGGCAATCGGAATTTTATCCTTTTTGGGTATTATTGCCTTGATAGGAATTATGGTAAATGACGGTTTGGTGCTTATTGGTAAATTTAATAATTTCCTAAAGGAAGGTTTAAAATATGATGAAGCTTTAATAAAAGCAGGTCAATCTCGTTTTAGAGCAATTTTCTTAACCTCTTTAACAACAGTGGCAGGTTTAGCACCTTTAATTTTTGAAAAAAGTAGACAAGCACAATTTTTAATTCCAATGGCAATTTCTATTGCATATGGTATTGCTATTGCAACCATCTTAACTTTAATAATGTTGCCAATGATGTTATCTGTATCAAATGCTATTAAGATGAGAATAAAGTGGCTAATTACAGGGAATGAGATAACAAAAGAAGAAGTAGAGAGAGCTATTATAGAATCTAAATTTGATCAAGATGAAATGTAATAAAATTAAAATAGCAATCGTTCTTTTTTTCGTCATTTTACAAGGGTTTTCTCAAGAGGTTTTAACAAAAAAACAAGCTTTAGAAATTACCTTAGAAAATAACTTTGGAATTAAAATTGCAAACAATAATTTGGAAGTTGCTAAAAATAATGCTGGTATTTATAATAGTGGATATTTGCCAACTGCTAACTTAAAATCTGGTATAGATTACCGGAATAATAACCAAAAAATTATTTTTACAGACCCACAAACGGGCAACGATGCAGAAAGAGTTGGCACGGGTGCCGTAACTAAGTCGTATAGTACCACTTTAGGTATTAACTATACAATATTTGACGGACTGGGTAGAAAGTACAATTATCAACAATTAAAAGAAACCTACAATTTAACAGAATTACAAGCAAAAGAAACTATTGAAAATACCTATTTGCAATTGTTTACAGTTTATTTTCAAATAGCACGTTTGTCTGAAAACACATTAAATTTAAAGGAAGCACTAACTATTTCGAAAAGAAGATTTAAGCGCGCAAAATATCAATATGAATACGGCCAATCTACTAAATTAGAAGTATTAAATGCTGAGGTAGATATTAATAATGATAGTATTCTGATTATAAATGCAACGCAACAATTAAGCAATGCAAAACGTGGATTAAATGTAATTTTAGGAATTGATAGAGACGTTAATTATGAAGTAGAAACTGCAGTAGACTTTAATAATTTAATGAATTTTGAAGCACTTCAGAAGAAAACAATTCTAAATAATACTGCTTTAAAACAGAATAAAAAAAACATTGCTATTAGCGAGTTTAATATTAAAATAAACAAAGCGAATTATGTGCCTTCTTTAAATTTTAGTAGTTCGTACGGTTTTAATAGAACAGAAAATGAAAATCTTGTAAACCCTTTTGGGGCACGACTAATTAATTCAGGCGGATTAAATGCAGGTTTAAATTTAAGTTGGAATATCTTTGATGGTGGAGCTACAAAAACGAGAGTAGCTAATGCAAAAATTGCTTTAGAAACGCAGCAAATTTTATTGGAGCAGCAGAAAGTAACCATTCGAAACAGTGTAAAAAATACTTGGGAGAACTATAAAAATCAGTTATTTGTTCTAAAGTCTCAGGAGAAAAACATACAAACTACTCAAAATAATTTTGACAGAACTCAAGAAAAATATAAACTAGGGCAGGTTACTTCCATTGAGTTTAGACAAGCTCAAGTTAATCTAATAAATTCTAAAACAGCCGCTAATAATGCCAAGTTTGATGCTAAATTAATTGAGCTATTACTGTTACAATTAAGTGGCGATATTTTAAATGTTAAACTTTAATAAACTTTCTTTGGCCATCATTTTGGGTGTCTTTTTGAAGATAATTAACTGCATTTTTGTGCAGAATAAAAAATGAAATTTAGATGGATTTATCTGCAAATGCTTGGGAGAATAGATATTTAAATAACGATATTGGTTGGGATTTGGGAGAAGTTTCGACTCCATTAAAAGAATATTTTGACCAACTTGAAAACAAAGAAATTAAAATTTTAATTCCTGGTGGAGGAAACTCTTATGAAGCAGAATATTTATTTAATAACGGATTTGAAAATGTCTTTGTAGTTGATTTATCTAAATCTGCAATTGAGAATATTCAGAAAAGAATTCCTAATTTTCCGAGCAAGCATTTAATTAATGGAGATTTGTTTGAATTAGAAAATAAGTTCGACTTAATTATAGAACAAACTTTTTTTTGTGCCATAAATCCGAATCTTAGAGAAGCTTATGTTTCTAAAATGAACCAACTCTTAAAACCAAAGGGTAAATTGGTAGGCCTTATGTTTAATGTCCCTTTAAATAAAGACAAACCTCCGTTTGGTGGAAATAAAGAAGCATACATCACATTTTTTAAGCCTTACTTTAACATAGAAAAAATGGATACCTGTTACAATTCTTTTGGAAACAGAAAAGGGCGCGAATTATTTGTAAAGCTGCATAAAAAATAAATACACAACTTTTTAAAAGTTAGCGATTAGAAATTGTTAAAAAGTTATTGTTTTCTATTAAGTTTGTAAAGATGAGAAATACGTTAGGAAAACAAGAACGTTTAAAAAGTAAAAAGTTAATAGAAAAGCTCTATGCTGAAGGCGATTCTGTTAAAACTTTTCCTTTAAGAATGATGTATGTACAAACAGCACATACATCAGAATTTCCTTGTCAAGTAGGTGTTTCTGTAGCAAAAAGAAATTATAAATTAGCGGTAGATAGAAATAGGTTAAAGCGCTTAATGCGGGAAACATATAGATTGCAAAAACAAATTGTTTACAACAATCTAGATGAACCCTATGTTTTTATGATTTCGTATATTGGTAGGGAAGAAATTAAGTATGAAGATTTATACTTAAAAATGGAGAAACTATTAATCCTGTTTATCGATAAAGTAAAAGTTAAAGCAGATGAGATCATTTAATCCTAAAAAGAAAGCTATTGTTTTATTATTAATAGGAATTGTTTTTTTAACCTATTCTTTTAAATCAAAATTTTTTGAAGTTGCTAAACAAATAGAAATTTATAACTCTTTATTTAAAGAGTTAAATATGTATTATGTAGATGAAATTAATCCTGCAGAATTTACTAATAAAGCAATTAAAAACACCTTAAAAGACTTAGATCCTTACACCATTTTTTATACTGAACAAGACGTAGAAACTGCTAGAATACGAAGAGCAGGAGAATATGGAGGAATAGGAGTTGCAGTAAATTATATAGAACAAGGGATTCAAATAAGTGAAATTTACAAAGATTTTTCTGCAGACAAAGCAGGCTTAAAAGCAGGAGATATTATTATTTCTGTAGACAATCAATCGATAAAAAATAGGGAGATAGAGGAGCTTTCCATGCTTTTAAAAGGAACGCCAAACAGTAAATTATCCATAGAAGTTAATAGACAAGGAAACATATTTAGAAAAGATATTTTTAGAGATAAAGTACTTATTAACGCTGTGCCATTTGCAGAAATGATTGATGAAAACACTGGTTATATTGCATTAACACGTTTTAATGAAAAGGCATCTTCTGAAGTTAAAAAGGCATATCGAAAATTAAAGAAGCAAGGAATGACAAAGCTCGTTTTTGATTTGCGTTACAATCCTGGTGGATCTTTATTAGAGTCGATTAGAATTTCTAATTTTTTCTTACCAAAAGGCAGGAAAATTGTGAGTACAAAAGCCAAAATTAAAAAATGGAGCACAACTTATAAAACTAAAAATAATCCTTTAGATTTAGAAATACCAATTGTTGTTTTAATAAATGAACGCTCTGCATCTGCATCTGAAATTGTAAGCGGTTCTTTGCAAGACTATGATAGAGCTGTAATTATGGGGAAGCGTTCTTTTGGTAAAGGTTTGGTGCAGCGTCAAAAAGAACTTACCTATGGGACACAATTAAAATTAACAATTTCTAAATACTATACACCAAGTGGCAGATGTATTCAGGAATTAGATTATGAGAATAGAGATTTAAAGACGGGTAAAGTACCTAAGTTTTCTGATACAGGAATTAATGAATTTAAAACGGCAAACGGAAGAACGGTATATGACGGCGGAGGTGTAATGCCAGATGTTGAAATTAATATTTCTAAAAGAAATAAAACTACAGAAGAATTGTTAAAGTCAAAAGCTATTTTTGATTTTGCAACGCTTTATTTCTATGAAAACAAAACACTAGAAAGTCTAAGTGATTTTAATTTCAAAAATTCAAATTTTAACAAGTTTGTAGACTATTTGAAAATTGATACAACTTTTGTGATACCTCAAGAATCTTTGTTTAAAAAAGCTTTTTTATCAGCGAAAGAAAATAATATCTCAAGAGCTTATACTAAAATTACAGAAAAATTAGCAGCATATAAAGTCAATGAAATATCAAAAAATAAAGACATTATTTTAGAATTAATAAAGTCAGAAATTATAAAAAGATATTTTTATAAAGAAGGTGTTTATCAATACAATTTAAAGAATGATAAAACTATTTCTGAAGCATTGTCTTTGCTGAAAAATGAAGAAAAATATAGTGAAATTTTATCGGGGAAATAGCTTTATATTGCAATCTAAATATTTATATGTCAGAAATTAATAAAACATCTAGAACAAGAGCTCAAGAATCTACCAATGCAATAGAAAAATTATACATTTCTATGCGTCATTTGTTTAGTAGAGGTTTTTATAAGCCAATGGGTATTTCGGGAGAAACTTTACGCAAATCTTTACTACTGCTAAGACCAGAAATCTATGGTTCTATAGCAGAAGAAAGAATAGAGCTAAGTGGCTTAACCTATGTTATAGAGCGGCTTCCTGAAGGAATAGAAGAATGCCAATACATTAACTTAACGGCAGATGAGGGATATAAAAGCTCACATTTTAATTCAATTATTCCACCAAAGAGAAGAAGAAATTGCTACAGAATAGATAAAGATCAAATGAATATAGAGATTACCAGAGGACGCTCTGAAATCTATGATATTCTTACACATTTAACCTTTTTATTTATAGAATCTCATAAGATTCAAGAGAGAGTTACATTAAATGATGGTGAAGATTTTACTAGAGAATGGAAACATTTAGAGGATACTGTAATACATCAAAAAGGAGTTACTGCCGAAGAAAGAGAGGTTACTATTGTGCATGTAGGTAATATTTTAGGAAGATCTTTTGATGAGGTTTTAGATATTTATAAAACATTTTCTTCAAAGGAAAACCCTGATCGATTTTTTCAACTAATTTATTGGTTAGGTAAACTTGCTATAAATGAGGTAATAGAAAATAATAAAAGGACGGTAACATTTAGTTCTGTGCTCATTGAAGAAATTGGACATCACATTTATGGTGAAATTTGGGCTAATAATATTAAAAAATCTTTACATCAGAAGAGTTTGTTAGAAAGACCAATCCATATTATAAGTGCAAATATGCACAGTGTATTAAATTCAATATATGCAAAGAATGCTTTGCCAAAAGAAGCCAAAGATTTAAAAGGGTTTGAACTGTATCAGCTTTTAAGTAATGCAGACAGTAAGCCATTACAGAAAAAAGTAAAGGATTTTGCCTCTTTAAATGGTCTTGTTTATATAAAAGATACCTCGGGTACAAATATAAATGTACAAATTATAGATACTGCTAAAATAAACTTCGATGTTTTATCGTTCTCTAAAAAGGAAGTTTTAGAAGAGAATGCTGTAATTATTGTAATGGATTATGCTTTTGGTGAACAAGCTTATGAAACCATGGATGAATTGTTAAAGCCATATGCTAGTAAAAAGAACAGTAAAACTCATTTAGATGTAAAATCTGTATCAATAATGGGTAAAGCAGGAATTCTAGAAGGCGGTAAAGGTGATATTATGATTCCTTCTGCTCATATTTTTGAAGGAACAGCAGATAACTATCCTTTTAAAAATGAGTTAGCTAAAGCTGATTTAGAAGGTTTTGGAATTGAAGTTTTTGATGGGTCTATGATTTCAGTTTTAGGAACATCATTGCAAAATAAAGATTTATTAAAGTTTTTTCATGATTCTACTTGGAATGTTATTGGTTTAGAAATGGAAGGTGCTCATTATCAGAAAGCAATACAATCTGCATCTAAAATTAGAGGAAATATTTCTGAAGATGTAAAAGTGAGGTATGCGTATTATGCTTCTGATAACCCATTAGAAACAGGTGCAACACTAGCTTCTGGAGGGCTAGGTATGACTGGCGTAACGCCAACATATGCGATTACACAAAAAATAATAGAACAAATTTTCAACAGTTAAATTGTAATAAGAAAAAGAACAAATGTCAACAAATCAGCAAAAAGAGAATAGTAAAAATAACAACGAAGAAGAAGTAGATTTAGGTTCTTTATTTACTATTATAGGAAAAGGCTTTTCTAAGTTTTTCAATTTTATAGGAAATATTTTTAAAGGTATTTTTCATTTCTTTATTTCTATATTAATTTTTCTTAAAGAAAACAGTTTCAAAATAGGAATTGCAGCAATTATTGGTTTTGCCGTTGGGATTTTTTTAGAGGTAAAATCATCAGACACATACAGTTCTGACATGTTAGTGCAGCCAAACTTTAAAAGTGTTAGCCAGTTGTATAACAACATAAATTTTTATAATGACCTAGTTGAACAGAGAGATACTTTAGGAATTCAAAATACTTTTAATTTGGATAAGGAGACAGCTGCTTCTTTAAAAGAGTTTTCAATCGAACCCATTGCTAATGAAAATGATATTATAAACGCTTACAATGATTTTGTTTTAGAAGTAGATACCGCAACCGTTAGCAGTTATACTTTTGAAGATTTTAAAGCTTCTTTTAAGGATTTAGATTATAAAACTCATGAAATAAATGTGATTGCAGAAAAAAATGATGTTTTCAATAAGTTAGATGAGATAATCATATCTTCTGTTGTTAAAAATAAGTATTTCAGTCGTGTTAAAGAATTAACAAACGAAAACTTAAATAGAACAGATTCTTTGTTGCGCCAAAACTTAGGTCAAGTAGATTCTTTAAGAAAAGTATATATGCAAGTAATGATTGAAGAAGCAAAAAAACAATCTAACGGCACAAGTATCGATTTAGGTGGAGAGAAAAGAAGTACAAAAGAATTAGAACTATTTGCGACAAAACAAAATTTAAACTCAGAATTAACAGATATTGTTATAGATAAATCAGAAAAGTATGAAGTTGTTAATGTGATTTCTAATTTTCAGCCAGTAGGCTATAAAATAGACGGTGTGTCTGAAAATAAAGCTGTTCAATTTTCCATTTTGGGAATTTTATTAATGGTTCTTATATTGCTTTTTACTAAAATTAACACCTATTTAGGTAACTATAAAAAATAATATATAGACCATTTTCATTGCAGGAAGAGTTTGCTTTATTAACACTAGTTTTATTCCATGTTTTTTAGAAAATATCCAATAATATCATTTAGTAAATTTAGATGTGCTACCATATGTTGGTTATTTATTTAACTTAAAAGAAATAGAAATTATAGGTAATTATACATTCATTAAAGTCGATATTCGTTATAGTTATTTAGTTTAAAACCTTTTTAAAAAGTATAATATTCTAATGTAATTCATTTTGCTACAGAATAACCTTATAAAGATTCCAGATGCATTTGCATAAACCAATGTTTTAGAACATTTAATTTATAAGAAATTATTAGAGAATTCAATAAATAATTACAAATAGGAATTTAAAAATGCTAGGTTCCGTCAAATATCTAACGATGAAATTAAAAGTATTTAGATTGATTTAGAAAATAATGTATGATTTGTATTTAAGATTTAACTCTATCAAATGAAAACGTCATTTTGGAAAAAAAGAAAAGACAATAAAGTTTTCAGTAACTATATTTATTTACTTCTAATTCAGGGAGCTAACTTTATATTGCCGCTAATAGCATTACCATATTTAGTAATCACTTTAGGTTCTGAAAAATATGGTCTTGTAATGATCGCACAATCATTAGCTATTTTCTTTACTATTTTAGTGGATTTTGGATTTAATATAAGTGCTACAAGAGAGGTAGCTATTTTGAAAAATGATAAAGAAAAATTATCTCAATACTTTTGGAATATTTACCTCATAAAAATATTTTTAATATTAATTACTTTTTTAATATTACTTTTATTAATCACTTTTATTGATAAATTTAACACAGAGCCATCTGTTTATATATTTAGTTTTGGTTTGGTAATTGGTCAAGCAATTTTTCCCACATGGTTTTTTCAAGGTATTGAAAAGATGAAAATGATTACAATTATTAATGTTCTTGCAAAAGTGTTTTTTACAATTTCAATTTTCTTTTTTGTGTTAGAACCTGAAAATTTTGAATATGTACCAATCTTAAATGGCCTAGGATTTATAATTTCTGGTTTTTTTGGCTTTATATATAGTTTAAAATATATAAAATTTATATCCCCTAAATATAATTTAATTATTAAAATTGTAAAAGAGAGCAGAAGTCTAGTAGTCTCTAATTTTGCTGTAAATTTTTATACTTCAAGTAATATTTTAATTTTAGGTTTTTTTGGAGGTGATATTATTGCAGGTGTATATGCAAGTATGGAGAAATTAGTAGTGGCAACAAAAAGTATTTATTTGCCATTATATCAGGCAATGTTTCCTTACTTATCAGGTAAGCCTAAAATAGAGATTTATAAAACTATTCATAAATTAATATTCCCAATGTTAATTATAGGTTCAATTTTATCTCTTTTTATTATTTTTGGTTCAGAAGATATTCTTTCTTTTGTTTATAACAAAGATGTATTAATTGTTAGCTATTATAAGGTTTTTCAAATACTTGGTTTAATTGCTTTATTATCTGCCTTAAATATGTTGTTTGTGACTTTATTGTTACCTGCTATAAAGGCGTATAAAACTAGAATGAAAATATTATCAACTTGTGCTATAGTACATGTTTTTTTAGTTCTATTTTTGACAAATTGGCTAAGTATCTATGGTGTAGCAATTGCCGCAGCAATTACAGAACTTTTAATTTTAATAATTTCATATTACTATATAAAAAAACTCAAAATAAAAAGAGTTTTTTCTTAGAGTAAATACATTTAAATAATGGAGCAGTTACTAATTTATTGTGTTTTCCTTTTTGTGTTATTTGTGGCATTAAAAAAATCTTCTGCAGTTCTTGCCATCTTATTAAATATAAATCTATTTAGAGCAATCCCTTTTGTAGACTACAAACAACCTTATTATGGTTATTATAACGAAAACGATATTCTTTTAGGAGCAGTATTACCTGTGTTATGTTATTTAATTATTTTTATAAAAATCACATGGAAAAAAGATAAAATTAAGTATAAAGTAGATATAATAGATGTCTTTATGTTTTCGTTAATTTTAATAATGATAATCTCTGTTATATTTTCACCAAATTTTTCAAAATCTATTTATTATACAGGTATATTTATTTTTTTAGCATGTCCTTTTTATTTTGTTACAAAGTTAGTTTTTTTGAATAGTAATGATGTTAAAAAACAGTTTTTTGAATTTGTTAATACAATAATTTTTTTCGCATTTATTTTTTCTTTAACAAGTCTTTATTTACATAGTATTGCAAAATATCCTTACGATAGAATGACATTCCCAGGAGTATTCCCAATACCTTTTTGTTTATTTTTATGTTTAGCATTAATTTTAATAATTATTTATCATATAAAACCAAGTTTTAAAAAAGCCTTAAATAAAAAAACAAAATACTTATATTCATTGCCAGTTGTGGCAATTATAGTTTTTTCAATTATAAAAAGTAATACAAGAGGCCCAGTTTTTGCGATGTTTTTATCTTCTCTTGTGATTTTGGGGATTTTTTTTAAAATTAAATTAAATATTAAAATTATATTTACTTTTATTACCACACTTTTTTTTGGCTTAGTAGTTTTAGTTTCTACTTTTGATATAAACAAAATTGCAATGAGATTTGTAAATCTAGTTCCTGAAAATGGAGGGTCTTTAAGCCCAAGGCTTTTAGCTTACGCAGATTCTTTAAAATTGCTTATTTATAGACCTTGGGGTATAAGTGTTGGAACTTTTGGTGAATTTTACTCAAATAAATCAGATAGTAGTGGTAGCTCTTATTCACATAACTTATTTATGGAGTTAATTTCTAGCTTTGGTATAGTAGGCTTATTGTTATGCCTTTTTATAATTTATATTTGTTTATACGAGTATAATTTTATTATAAAGAATCAGAAAAAAATTTTCTCAGACTATCTATTTTTTACTGCTATAATACTTTCTATTTTTTATTTTTTTGAAACCCAATTTAGTTTTACTATAAATACCCATAAAGGCTGGTATTTTGCAATGGCATTATATTCTGTTTTTAAATTTAATTTTTTAAAAACTAAATACAATGAAAATTAAAAAAATAAATTTAAAGTCTGATATACTCTTAAAATTAGCTTTTTTATTATTTGGTTTAATCCCTCTTAGCTCACAAAAGTTAGAACCAATAATCGGTATTTTTTTTATATTATTAATTTTACTAGAACTAATACTCAACAAACAAAAAAAAGTATTTAAAACAAAAAAACCATATATTTTAAATGCTTTATTATTCTTAGTCTTACTAATTACATTAAAAGATGGAGTAGGTATTTCTTTGTTTAAAAAGCTTGAACAAATGTTCTCTCTTTTAATTTTTCCAATTGCTTTTTATATACTTTCTAAAGAGGGGTATTTTAAGAATAGAATGTTTTTTAATATTTGGAAAAAAGCATTTGTTTTTTCCACCTTTATTTTATCACTTATTTGCTTTTTTCTAATTAGTAAATATGTAAATCCAAAATATTTAGAATTAGATTCAAATTTTTTTCAAAATGCAATATCTGATGATTCTTATTTTTCTAGACATCCTGCATATATATCTATTTATTTAAATATTTCAATACTTATTTGTGTTAATTGGTTTTTTGAAACTAGAAATAAAAAACACAAAGCATTATTTTTTTTAATTGTACTAACATTAAGCTCTTTGCTTTTAATGCTGTCAGTCAAAATTGCTATTATTGCATTAATTATATCTGTAAATGTTTTGCTTTTTTTAAAAATAAAATCAAAAAAAATATTTTTAATATCACAGCTTTTAATCATATCTGTTTCTTTAATAATTATATCGATACCTAAAGATTACAATAGGTTTTCAAAAATATTTAATTCAAATGTATTAAATGAAAACACCAGGTATAACTCAATATTTATTCATAAACAAACTATTTTATGTGCAACAAAAATTTTTAAGGATAATTTTATTTTTGGAGTTGGTATTGAAAACTCTACTAATAATGTAAACGATTGCGTGAGAGAGGTTTTTTTGTTTGATAAACAGATAGTTTACAACTCTCATAATCAGTATTTAAGTTATGGTTTGCATTCAGGTTTTTTAGGTGTTTTTGTTTTGTGTTTAGCTTTGTTTTTTGGGCTTAAAAAAAGTCTGAAACAAGACTCTTTTTTATTCTCGGTATATTTGTATTTTTGTGTTGTTTTCTTGACAGAAAATGTGCTTGAAAGACAGTCAGGATTAATACTTTTTGCTTTTTTACTTAATACTATTCATGTTTTAAAAATTAAGAAGTATAAACCTTCTATTGAAATCTAGATGAACTTAATTATTCAAACTTGTGTACCTTCATATAGATTAGACTTTTATAAGTGCCTTGTAGAGGGTAATAAAGCTATTCAAATTATTTCTGGAGATGACTATTATACCTCTTCAGTAAAATCAGACAAAACCACTCCAGGAGTTTTATGGATTAAAAATATTTTCATTTTAAATAGAATATTTCTTTTTCAAATGCTTCCTTGGGCGAAGGTGTTTAAAGCAGAAAATGTAATTATTGAATTTAATTTGCGCAATATTTCCTTCTATCTAGTTTTTTTTATTCGTTTTTTCTTGAATAAAAAAACTTTTTTATGGGGGCACGCGTGGTCTAGAAAAGGAAGAAAAAGTAAATCTGAATTGTTGAGATTTTTATTTAAAAAATTAAGTAATGGATATATCACTTACACTCAAGAGCAGAAGAATGAGTTAAAAACTCAATTACCCAATAAAGCTATTTATGCAGCTTGCAATGCCATTTATTACAAGAAGCAAATGTGGCCTTTAGAAGTTTTAGATAAGAATATTACAGATTTTATTTACGTTGGAAGACTAGTCATAGAAAAGAAAGTATTTCTTTTAATAAAGGCTTTTCATAATATACTTAATGAGTTACCAGAGGAGACAAAGCTTTTTGTTGCAGGAACAGGTAATGAACACGCTAAAATTAAGGAGTATATAGAAGTAAATAATCTCACAAAAAAAGTACTTTTATTAGGGCATATTTCAGACTATAAGCAATTAAAAGAATTATATTCAAAAGCAATAGCTAGCATATCACCAGGATACGTAGGACTCTCTTTAACGCAAAGTTTGGGCTTTGGAGTGCCAATGATTATTTCTAGAGATGAGCGTCATTCTCCTGAGTTAGAAGCCGCTAATATCAAGTTTAATTCAGTATATTTTAAAACAGACGATTTAAACAATCTTGCTGCTACTTTAAAATTGATTTATCTGGAGCGAATCCAATGGTTGAAAAAACGAAATAAAATTTCTGAAGATTGCAGAAATAGATATAGCATCGAAAGTATGACAGAACCATTTTTTGAAATTTTTAAATTAAATGAATAGAATACTAATCATTGGCCCTTTCCCAAAACCAATTTCAGGAGTTTCTTTAGCAAATAAAGTTGTGAAGGAAGTTTTAGATGATTCTAAAGTATTTAAAACAGATTTCATTAATACTTCTTACCCTATTTTTGAAGATACTGTCGGTAGTTTTTCTTTTAATAAACTTTTATTTTTTTTAAAAATTAATTTCAAAGTAATTAAAGTTTTTACAAATGATATTATTTACATAACCCCCGGTCAAACTTTTTTCGGCGTTGCTAAATATGGCCTATTTATTATATTAGCTACAATTTTTAGAAAAGAGTTAATCATACATTTGCATGGTAATTATTTAGGCAATCAATACCAAGATTTAAAAGGGTTTAAAAAGAGGTTATTTTATTTTTTGGTATCAAAATTTACGAAAGGTATTGTATTGTCGCACTCTTTAAAAAATAACTTATTACCTTTTCTGAAAGAAAATAAAATTTTTGTGCTTTATAATTTTGCTGAAGATTACCTGCATACAGAAGTAACTAATGCTGAAGAACCTATTGGGCTTAGAATTACATATTTAAGTAATTTAATGGAAGAAAAAGGCATCTTATATTTGTTAGATGCTTTAAAAGAGTTAGAAAACAAGAAGATAGCATACAGAGCAAAAATTGCAGGAAATATTGATGAAGGATTAAAACATATAATTAAAGAAAAAATAGATGCTTTAAAGAGCACAGATTATTTAGGAGTTGTTTATGATAAAGAAAAAAAAGAATTATTAGATTGGAGTACTATTTTTGTATTGCCAACGTTTTACAAGATGGAAGGCCAGCCTATTTCTATATTGGAAGCATTAGCAACAGAAAATTTAATAATAGCTACCAACTATGCCGGAATACCAGACATTATTAAAAATAACGTTCATGGTTATCTTTTAAAGCCTAAAGATTCTCAGAGTATCTTAGATTGTTTTTTATATTTAGATAAGAATAAAAAGAAAATTCGGCTAATTGGTAAAAATAATAAGATATATTTTAGAGAAAATTTTACACTTAAACATTTTAGTAAAGAAATAATAACAATTTTAAATACTGATGCAAGAATTAAAAACATTTAAACTTCCAAAAAATTTTAGAGGCAGAAATGCAATTGTTGTTCAGTTATGGTGGTTTGTACAATCATTGTTTTTTAAAAATTCCCCTCAATTCTTATATGGTTTTAGACGGTTTTTGTTAAGGCTTTTTGGTGCAAAAATTGGTAAAAAGGTAATTATTAGACCAACGGTAAGAATAACGTATCCATGGAAAATAATTATTGGAGATTATTCTTGGATTGGAGATGATGTAGGTTTATACTCTTTAGGAGAAATAGAAATTGGTAAAAATGTAGTTATTTCTCAAAAATCATACTTATGCACAGGTTCTCACGATTATTTACAGCCAGATTTTCCTATTTTTGCAAAGAAAATTACTATTAAAGATGAGTGCTGGTTGGCAACAGATGTCTATGTTGCGCCAGGAATTACCATTCATAAAGGAACCGTGGTAGGTTCTAGAAGTAGTGTTTATAAAGATTTACCAGAAAATAAAATTTGTATAGGTAACCCTGCAAAAGTAATTAGAGAAAGAAAAATTGAATAAGCAAAGAAACATATTAATCATATCTCCCTTTTTTTACCCTGAACCAATTTCTACAGGAAAATTTAACACCAATTTTGTAAATGGTTTGGTAGCAAAAGGTCATAAAGTAACAGTGCTGTGTTTCCATCCATTTTATCCAGGTTGGAAAGCCAAAGGAAGCATTGCTCAATTAGAGGGAGTGAAAATAATAAGAGGGGGTAAACATTTATTTTACACAAAAAAAACAATTTTTAGAAGGTTAATTTTAGAGTTTAGTTTTGCTTTTTTTGTGTTAAGAAAATTAAGAAAACATCAAAAACATAAAAATTTAGTAATTCCGATATTTCC
>Ga0209384_1000716_pt1 | contig 19567 bp, 20 predicted proteins | sample CoawatmetaG05DNA_FD_187511 | JGI IMG/M metagenome (GOLD analysis project Ga0209384, IMG submission 187511) | Marine microbial communities from the West Antarctic Peninsula - Coastal water metaG058-DNA (SPAdes) (version 2) | ecosystem: Environmental > Aquatic > Marine > Coastal ... | reverse complement strand
AAAACCAAATAGGAATCCGTCTAGGCTGCTCGCTTAGGATTCGGGTAGGTTGCTTGAGCAATGTGGCGACATATTGCCTAGATAGATGGCCATCTAAAACAGAATCCGGCTTATAGGTCAACTCATTTTTTCTTTTTTTAACAAAAAGTGTGTAAAAGTGTGAAATATGTTGTATAAAGTGTGTTACTAATATTAATTTGAGTAATATGTTTGGTTTTACAACAATTTCGATAGATGCAAAAGGTCGCTTAGCGATACCAGCAAAATATCGCGATCATCTTCAGTCAACGCATGAAACGCAAATTGTTGTAACTAGAGATCCTCAATACCCAGCTTTAAAAATTTATCCAGGCTCAGCATGGACTCAAATTGCAAGTGAGCTGCAATCTCTTCAGGGGCTAGATCCAATAGTAAGAAATTTACAGTGGACAATTCTGGGCAATGCTAGCGTCAATGATTTTGATCCATTAGGCAGAATGCTAATTTTACTTCCAAGTGAGTTAAGAGAATATGCAGACATTAATGCATCAAATAAAATAGCCTTGGTAGGCATGGGAAATAAATTTGAAATTTGGAATGAAAAAAATTGGGAAATGAGGCAAATGGGTGGATCTCTCTCTACTGAGATTCTTGAAGTTATTTTGCCAGAAAGTATAAAAACAATGACTTTTTAATAAGGGGTATTAAATGAATTGGGAAATAATTGAAGAAACTGGTGGCAAAGCAACCATTAAGGTAATTGGTGTAGGCGGTGCAGGCGGCAACGCTGTAATCCATATGATGGAGCATGAAATTCAAGGTCCAGAATTTATTTGTGCTAATACAGATGCTCAAGCATTAGATAGAGCCAAGGGAGCAACAATTTTAAAGCTGGGAGATAATCTCACTAAAGGCCTGGGTGCCGGGGCAAACCCTGAGATTGGAAAGGCTGCAGCTGAAAGAGATAGAGAAGCAATAGAGGAGATGCTTGATGGAGCAGACATGGTTTTTATTACTGCTGGGATGGGAGGCGGAACCGGTACAGGAGCCGCACCTGTTATAGCAGAAATTGCTAAAGAGCTTGGAGCTTTAACGGTTGCTGTGGTGACTAAGCCCTTTAGCTTTGAAGGACAAGAAAGACAAAAGGCTGCTGAAGGTGGCATTTCTGAGTTAGTTGAAGAAGTTGATAGTCTAATAACGATACCAAATGAAAAACTCATGGAGATACTGGGCCCCAGAACCACAATGCAAGAAGCTTTTGCTAAGGCTGACGATATTTTGAAGGGTGCAGTTCAGGGCATTTCAGATATTATTATGAAACCTGGATATGTGAATGTTGATTTTGCCGATGTGAAGACTGTAATGTCAGAAAAAGGCATCGCAATGATGGGTACCGGAAGCTCGTGTGCAGAAGAGAACAGGGGCATAGATGCGGCTCAGCAAGCTGTTAGCTCTGAACTGCTTGAGGATGTGGAGTTAAAAGACGCCAGAGGTATTTTGGTAAACATTTCAGCTAATGGTGTTAGATTATCTGATAATGCTGAAGTTAGTTCAGTTATTCGACCTTTTACAGCAGAAGATGCAACGATTATTTGGGGAGTTGTGGAAGACAATACTATGGATGAGGATGAGCTTTTAGTCACAATAGTTGCAACTGGTATAAATCAGAGAGGAGCTACATTAGCTGTGGATAATACTAAAATGGCTACAGTCCAACTCAACCCAGTAGGCTTAAATTCGAACTCAACTAGACATTTAGAGTCAGGTGGCACGTCGTCTGCAGAGGAAATTGATTTCCTTGATGTGCCTACCTTCATGAGAAAGCAAGTAGATTAATCAATGTTGCATGTTCCAGTTCTGCTGGAAGAATCATTAGATTTTTTACTCAATGATTTATCTGGCACTTATCTAGATCTGACTTTTGGAAGAGGCAGCCATTCTCAAGAAATCTTAAAAAGACTATCTCCTTCCGGTCAGCTATTCGCTGTCGACAGAGACCTTGAAGCCATTTCTTATGCAAAAGAGAATATATTGGATTATAGATTCAACATTTTTCACGCAAATTACTCACAAGCTGAGACCTTATTTCCTAAACAAAAGTTTAATGGAATTTTATTAGATCTTGGAACATGCTCAACGCATCTTGACGATCATTCAAGAGGATTCAGTTTTCAAGGAGATGGCCCTTTGGATATGCGCATGGATACTTCGCAGGGCTTCAGTGCGGCAGATTTTCTAAATAGTTCCACTGAAAAAGAAATCAGCGACATATTGTTTAAATACGGTGAAGAAAAAGCATCAAGAAAAATTGCAAAATCCATAGTTAAATTTCGAGCCAATAAATTACTTCAAACAACCTCAGATCTTGTTAAGGCAGTTGAAAGTGTTCTCAAGAGAACAGGTAGGACGCACCCAGCCACTAAAACTTTTCAAGGCATTAGAATTCATGTAAATAATGAGTTAGAGCATCTTGAGACTGCTCTAGAAAAACTATCTAATCTTCTTAATAAAAAGGGCATTATTGTGATTATTTCATTTCACTCTCTTGAGGATAGGATAGTAAAGAATTTTTTTAAACCTGAGGTGAAATATTTTCCAAAAGATATTCCAGTTAATAATGTAATTAAAGAAAACTTCCAATGTCTCAAAAAGAAAATTAAACCATCTCCTGAGGAGATTATTAGAAATCCAAGATCGAGAAGTGCTGTTATGAGAGTGTTTTCAAAGATATGACATATTCAACGCAGCTCTATTTGCTATTACTTCTCCTATTTTCTTTTCTTTGCGTATGCCTGGATACGGTAAAGATAAGATGGCAAATTGCTCAAGAGTTTGAAAATCAGGAATATTTAAAGGTTTCTCAAAGTAAATTAAAGCAAATTAATATTCAGCTTCAAACTGAGCATCACCATCTTAATTCTCCTGCAAAAATAGAGCGTCATGCCAAAGAAGAGCTCAAGATGATTGAAATTATTAATAGAATTATTATTAATTATGAAAAATAATCTAGCTTTAAGTTGGCGAGCATTAACTATCTATGGCTCTCTTTGTTTAATTTTTTGTGTTGTCCTTTTTAGAATTTTTTCCATCCAAATAAATGATAGAGATTTTTTAACTTTAAAAGGCAAAGGAATGCTTCTCACTTCTCGCGAGGTTCTATCATTAAGAGGTGGGATTTACGATAGAAATAATTTTCCATTAGCTGTATCTATTATTCAGTACAACCTTTTTGCCTTGAGAAGTTTCTCTGCGGATGACTATCAAAAAATAAATTTGATAACCCCTCTTAAAAAGACTTTTAAAGAGATAGATAACTTAGGTAGAAAGTCATTAATTTTTTCAAATTTAGATTTTTCACAATATGAGCAGATTAAAAATCTCCGTCTAGATGCTATTGAGATAGAGTCATTTCAAAAGCGATACTATCCCCTTGGTGAGCAAGTTGCTCCTTTGGTTGGATTTGCAGGCAAGGATGGGCTAGGGCTAGAGGGAATAGAGAATATTCTTCATGATCAGTTAGCTGGTATTGCTGGCAAGGAAATAATTACAAAAAATGCAAGTCGGAAACCCCAGGCAATAACTTCAGTTACCCCTGGTCAGACTTTTAACTTAACTATTGATAGTCAAATTCAATTTTATACTTTTAAACACCTTTCTAGATTTATTATTGCAAACAATGCTAAAGGCGGCAGTGCAGTTGTGCTGGATAATCACTCTGGTGAAATTCTAGCAATTGCCAGTTATCCTTCTTATAATCCAAATAGCCCCTCAAGAATGATTCAAAGAAATAGAGCATTGGTAGATGCTTTTGAACCAGGGTCTATTATTAAGCCATTAGTTTTAGCTAAAGGCATTGATCTGGGCATTATTTCCCTTGACCAAGTTATGGATACAAGTCCAGGATTTATTAGTTTAAACAATAGAAAAATTTCAGATCCCCGTAATTATGGACAGCTAACTTTTAAAGAAATTATTGCAAAGTCTAGTCAAGTCGGAGCATCAAAGTTAGCTCTTCTCATTGGAGTGGATGGACTCACCTCAGGTTATAAAAGTTTTGGTCTAACTAAGCCATCTAATTTATTATTTCCTGGTCAAGCATATGGCACTGTTAATACTAGACCTAATATTTCTGATCATGAGATAGCTAGCTTAGGTTTTGGCTATGGGATGACTGCCTCAGCCTTGCAGATGGCTCAGGCATATTCAGTATTTGCAAATGAAGGCTATTTAAAAGATTTTAAAATTTTTAAGGATGAGGAGGAGGTTTATAAGCAACGAGTTATTTCAAAAATAACTGCATCGAAAGTTTTACTTGCCTTAGAGTCTGTTGTCCTAAAAGGCACGGGGACACTAGCTGCTGTTTCAGGCTATGAAGTAGCAGGCAAAACTGGAACTTCTCATAAATCTAGCGCTAATGGTGGTTATGATAAGAGTAAGTACATCTCTTCCTTTGCAGGAATTGCTCCGTTAACTTCAAAGCGATTAACCATATTTGTCAGCGTTGAGGAGCCTGGACTTAATAATTATTCTGGAGGCGCTGTTGCCGCCCCCTTATTTGCAGCAATATCACAAGATGTTCTAAATTATCTTGATGAATAAACTTTCAAGTGTGGCTAATTTTTTTGGAGTTGACTGTCAGTCTGAGGTTAGTATTCTTGGAATTAGTGATGACTCAAGAAATATAAAATGCGGGTATTTATTCGTAGCTCTTCCTGGCATAAATTCGCATGGAGTTACATTTTTAGATGATGCAATTTTAAATGGTGCAGTATGCATTCTGAGCGATCAGCTTCCATCAAATACTAGCAACATTCCATATATTTTTTACAAAGACTTAAAGCAAAAAATAGCACAATTCCTATTTAAATTTTACGAGTTAGACCCAGATCATTTTTTGTTTCATGGCGTTACTGGCACAAATGGCAAAACATCCACAGCATTTATGGCGCATCAAATTGTTCGAAAACTTGAGAAACCTTCTTGTTATATTGGCACTTTTGGCGCGATCATAAATGATGAATTAATTGCTACCAAAGGAAATACTACGCCAGGTATTTTTGAGTTATGTCAGCTTTTAGCAATAACTAAACCTAATCAGCAAACATCTATTTTTTTAGAATTATCATCTCATGCTCTAGATCAGGAGCGCCTTTCATCATTAACGTTTGTTCAGACAATGCTTCTAAATATCCACTCAGATCATCTGGATTACCATTCAACTCTAGACAAATATATTGAAGCCAAATTATCTATACTCACGCTCACCTCACCAAATACTCCTTTAGTCTTCAGGGACTCTTTTTTGATAGAATCTAATATTCAAGCGATTGAGAGAAAAAAGAAAGTTCAATTTATAAGCTCCAAGGAATCTTCAGCACCTCTTACATATTCAAAACAATTTAATCGTGAGTTTCCTTCAAAGATTTTCTTTCAATTTCCTAGCTTTAAGTCTTCAGTTGAAGTTTCATTATTTCCTCAATTTAATTTAGATAATTTTGCATGTGCTGTGGGGCTAATTAGTAATTCATTTTCAACTAATGAGCTTAAAAATATAAGTTATGCAGATATTAAGCTACCTCCAGGCCGGAGTGATTTACTTAAGCTAGATCAAGGGCATGTTCTTATTGATTTTGCTCACGATCCTGAATCTATGAAGAATATATTATTTTCATTGACAGAATTATATGATGAGATATTACTTATCTTTGGTTGTGGCGGTGATAGAGATAAAGAAAAACGGACAAGGATGATGAGAGTGGCCGAAGAGTTTTCACAAAGCATTATTTTTACCTCTGATAATAATAGAAATGAATCATTTGAGCGTATCGCTGCAGATGCAACTCAAGACAGCAACTTTCAAAATCTAGTAATTATCAAATCTAGAGAGGAAGCAATCAAACAAGGCCTTCTATCTCTGAATAGATCAAATATCTTGGTAATATTGGGAAAGGGGCATGAAATTGTCATGGAAGAGAAGGGTAATATCATTCCGTTTAATGACCGAGAATGTGTTTTAAAAAGTGCAAGACAATGAAATTTATTAATAATACAAGTGATATATTGCTCTCCTTGGGAGTAGAGGGAAATCATAATACTGTCATCAAAGACTTTCAAATCGATTCCAGAAAAGTCAGCAAGCATTCAGTTTTTATTGGGCTTACTGGCTCGCATGAGGATGGGAGCATCTATAGCGACCATGCCTTACAAAGAGGAGCTGCATTAACAATTATTAAAGCTCAAAAACATTCACCTTTACTGAAATTAAGCGCAAATACTCTTGCAGTTAGTAGTCCAGAGAGAGCCTTAATTACCCTAGCAAAGTCTGCTTTAAAAAAATTTAATCATCCTGTTATTGGTATTACTGGCAGCAATGGAAAAACCACAACAAAAAATATTCTTAACTCAGGAATAAAAAAAAGCTTCTCAACTTTTAAAAATTATAATAATGAAATTGGATTGCCTCTATCTACCTTGATGCTTGATTCAACAAATAAGGCAGCAATTTTTGAGATGGGAGCGGCTAAAAAAGGAGACATTGAATTTTTGTCCAAAATTATAAAACCTGACATTGGTATTATTACCCATATTGGTCACTCACATCTTGCTGGTTTAAATTCCTTAAGAGGTGTCTTAGATGTTAAATCTGAATTGGTTTTGAACATTGAAAGTAATGGTGTTGCCATTTTACCAAATGGAGAGCATGTAAAGCACTGGAAGGGCTTAAGAAATGATATTAGCTTTTTAACCTTTGGATTAGATGCAAAAGCCTCTTTTTTTGCAAGCAACATAGAGATGACTAAAACCGGAACCTCTTTTTCTATCGAATCTAAATACCTCACTCGAAAATTCAATGTAAGGACAGCGTTGTTAGGGGATCATAATATTTTAAATGTTCTTGCAGCATTTATAGCTACTCACCAGTTAAATGAAGATTTAGAATTTTTTCTTGAGTCATTGAAAGTTTTTAAAAATGGATCACAGAGACTTCATTTGCAGCCTTGGATTAATCAATCAACACTTATTGATGATTCTTACAATGCAAACCCTGATTCAGTGAAAGCCGCAATAGATGTTCTTGCTAAGTTTACAGGACGCCGAATCCTTCTGTTAGGCGACATGAAAGAACTTGGAAGGTATAGGAAAAAATTTCACAAGCAAATTGGAGAGTATGCCAAAATAAAAGGATTAGATTTGTTCTTAGGTTTTGGAGAACTCACCAAATATTCTATTGAGAGCTTTGGTTCTTCTGGTAAGTTCTTTAAATCCAAAGCAGCATTAACAGCATTTCTTAAAAAAGAAATTTCTAAGAATGATTATGTTTTATTAAAAGGCTCTAGAGGCATGCATATGGAACAATTTATAAAGATAGAGGAGAGCATATGATTGAACTTATGGGCACATGGTTGATGGCTTATGACCCTGGTTTTAATGTACTTCGCTATCTTACTGTTCGCACAATCGGGGGCACTTTAACCGCTTTACTTTTATCTATATCTTTAGGCCCGATAATCATTAAATTACTTACTTCTATACAGTTTTCACAATCTATTCGTCATGATGGCCCTGAATCTCACCTTGCAAAGTCTGGCACACCGACAATGGGAGGCTTAATAATTATATTTTCGTTATTAATTTCTACATTGTTATGGTCAGATTTTCAAAATCCATATATTTGGATATTAATCTTTGTAACTATTTCTTTTGCAAGCATTGGCTTTATGGATGATTGGCTGAAGATTAAAGAGAAGAGTTCAAAGGGCCTAAATGGTAGGTACAAGATTTGTTTGCAGGTTATTTTTTCGCTGATTGCTATGATTTTAATGCTCAAAGTATCGCCAGAAGGTAATAGTCAATTTTTTATACTTCCCTTTAATAAAGAATTTATTTTTATAATTTCTCCTATTGTTTTTTTGCTGATTAGCATATTTGTAATTGTTGGATCTTCAAATGCAGTAAATTTAACTGATGGTCTTGATGGTTTGGCGATACTGCCGTCCGTATTGATTGCAGGTGGTCTTGGGCTTATTGCTTATGCTATGGGCAACCAGATTATTGCAAATTATCTGTTTATTCCCTTTCATCCTTTTACAGGTGAATTAATTGTATTTTGTGGAGCGCTTATAGGAGCTGGGATCGGCTTTCTGTGGTTTAACACCTATCCTGCTCAAATCTTTATGGGTGATTTAGGCTCTCTCACTCTTGGAGGCATACTGGGAACACTGGCAGTGCTGGTGAGACATGAAATAGTTTTTGCAATCATGGCTGGAGTTTTTATTATGGAAACACTAAGCGTCATTATTCAAGTTAGCTCATTCAAATTAAGGGGTAAAAGAGTTTTTTTGATGGCTCCAATTCATCATCATTTTGAGCTTAAAGGCTGGGCAGAGCCCAAAGTAATAGTTAGATTTTGGATCATAACTTTTGTGCTTGTGTTATTTGCACTTGCAACGTTAAAGCTAAGATAAACTTTAATGAAATCTCTTATTTTTGGCTATGGAATTACGGGCCAATCTTTTGAAAGATATTTAAATAAGAAAGGCATAGATTTTGAAATTTATGATGAGGAAATTACTGGCCCTAACATCATCAATACATTACCAAATAAAGAAAAACTCCAATCTTTGGAGATGGTATATCTAAGTCCAGGAATTAATCTAAAAAAGATTTATCCAAAAGGAGAGTTTGATCAAATATCCTATTTAACTGACTTGGATATTTTTTTTCAAGATGATTCCTCTTATAAGATTGGAGTGACTGGAACAAATGGAAAAAGTACTTATTGTTATCATTTACATCAAATCCTTGATGAGTCTCAGCTAATTGGTAATATTGGCAAACCAGTCCTAGACAGTATTAATTCTTGTGCTTATTCAATTATTGAGCTCTCGAGCTTCCAGCTTGAAAAGGTCCATGAAATTCAGTTAGATTTTGGCGTACTTTTAAATATTGCGCCTGATCACATAGACCATCATGGAACTCTTGCAGAATACACAAGAGTAAAAAATAGAATCAAAGAATCCAAAAGATCGATAGAAGAATCAGATCCAAAGAAATTATGGTCAATAATAATGGGTATGAATAACAGGGTCGTGCGAGATATTCAATTTACGGACTTACCACACAGATTGGAGTCTATGAATGGTTCAAAATGGCTCAAACATTTAATAAATGACTCAAAGGCCACTAATTTGGCTGCTTTAGAATATGCATTAAATAAGATGGATGATTCTTATTTGTTGATTCTTTGTGGAGATCCGAATAAAGAGCAATACAAAAATTATAAAATTATTGGTCCTGAGAAGATATTTATTTTCGGAAGCTACGCAGCAGAAATATATAAGAGAATATCTCACCCAAATAAAATACTATTACATAATCAAGATTTGCTCTCTGTAATGAACAAAATTAGATCTGATAAGAGCTTTCCTTATATCCAGACTATTCTTTTTTCTCCGGGTCACCCAAGTGGGAACGATTATAAAAATTTTGAGCAGCGTGGAGATCATTTTAAGCAATTAGTTCGGGAGATATGCGTTGATTGATAGAAATAATATATTAATTGTTCTTCCATTTATTTGCCTACTATTTATTGGTGTTGTAATGGTTGCTTCTTCAAGCGTTTATGTTGCAGAAAAAATGTATGGCAATCCATTTCAATTTGCCGAAAAACAAATAATTTTTCTATGCATTGGAATGATTGGAACTGTTATTGCTATTAGCGTCCCTTCAAACTTATTTTATAACTATGATTGGTTTTTTTTGTTGACATCTTTTCTGCTTTTGTTAGCGCTATTGCTACCTGGCATTGGAACTGAGGTGAATGGAAGCACTAGATGGATCAGGATAGGACCAATCAATATTCAACCATCCGAAGTAAGTAAACTGTCATTGCTAATATACATGTCAGGATATTGCGTACGGAGGTTGGGACAAATCAATACTACCTTAGGATTTTTTAGACCTTTAATTGTTCTAGCTATTTTTAGTCTCTTAATTATGAGCCAACCAGACCTTGGCTCTACTTTGGTCATTGGTATTCTTGTCATTGCTATATTATTTTTTGCTGGAATATCATTTTTTCAATTCTTCTTGCTAGCCTCAGTAATGACTGGATTGGCAGCTTCAGCAGTATTCTTTTCCGCATATAGATATGCAAGATTGATCTCCTTTACTGACCCATTCGCATATTTCGATGACAAAGCAGGCTGGGCAGGTTGGCAATTAGGTAATGCTTTGCTTGGCATTGGCCGAGGGGAGTGGTTTGGAGTGGGTTTAGGAAATGGGATACAGAAAAATTTATATCTACCTGAACCCCATACAGACTTCATTTTTGCCGTGTTGGTTGAAGAATTTGGAGTTGTCGGAAGCTTGGTTGTCCTTGTTCTTTATGCGGCTTTAATTATTGGAATAATTCTGACAGCTGTAAAAGCAATAGAGCAAGAAAAACTATTTCAAGGATTGGTAGCCTTCGGAGCTGGAATATTAATTGCCGTTCAGGCACTTTTCAATATAGGAGTCAATTTAGGTATCTTACCTACTAAAGGTCTTACCCTTCCATTCATTAGCTATGGGGGAACCAGCCTAATACTATTTATGTTTATGATAGGCATGGTTTTGCGAATAAATTACGAAAATAGAGCAATAAGATAATGAAATTTTTAATTGCAGCCGCCGGAACTGGAGGGCATGTGTTTCCTGCGCTTGAGTTTGCTTCAGAATGCTTGGAGCAAAATCATGAGGTGGTTTGGGTAGGTACAAAAAATGGCATAGAGAAAGATAAAGTTCTTGCTAAGCAGGTATTATTTTTTACTTTGCCTATGAGCGGATTTAGAGGCAAGGGCTTAATCACTAAACTTATATCTGTCTTGGGCCTTGCAGTATCTATTTTTAAGGCAATAATTTTTATAGTACAAAATAAAGTAAATTGTATCGTTTGTTTTGGTGGTTATATTTCATTGCCGGTTGGATTGGCAGCAATTATTTGTCGTAAGCAGCTAATTTTGCATGAGCAAAATGCTGTAATCGGAACTTCTAACAAGCTGCTAACAAATTTTGCAAATATTGTTTTTTTAGGCATGCCTTTAACTACCAGCCATAAAAAAAATATGCAGGTAGTTGGAAACCCAATATCAAAAAAAATAAAGAATGATGAACCTACACAATCTCTTGATAGAGCGCTAAGAGTATATGTAACTGGGGGAAGCTTAGGATCAGAATTTATCAATAAAAATATTCCTCAAGCATTAAGCTCTTTAAAAATTCCAATAATAATTAGACATCAATCTGGGAAGAATAAATCTAATGGAATTAAGAGCTTGTATTCATCTGATATCTCAGTTGATGTTCAGGAGTTCTATGATGCTCCCTCTAAAAATATCCTGTGGTCCGATTTTGTGATTTGTAGAGCTGGCGCTCTAACTTTATCGGAGGTCACTAGCCTAAAACGAGGGTGCATAATGATTCCGTTGCCCTTAGCTATTGATAATCACCAGTTAGAAAATGCAAAGCAGATTGAAAATTTAAACTTGGGTTTAATTTTTGAAGAATCTGAATCACTGACATCTTTGAAAGAAAAATTAGAAACTATTATAGGGCAGAAAAAATTTATCGTATGGCAGAATGCTCAGGATTCAATTGATCATTTCCAAGCTGCGGAAAGGATGTTAAGTTCAGTTTTAGCAATTACCAAATAAGTAAAATGAAGTCTTTAGGTTTTCAGAAGTTCAAACAAATCCATATGATTGGTATTGGTGGATCAGGAATGATTGGCGTAGCAACTATTCTTCAAAAGAGAGGTTTTAGTGTAACTGGATCTGATCTTTCTATTACTCCAGAGGTCAGAGATTTAAAAAAGTTAGGTTCTAGGGTCCAAATTGGACATGAGCCGCATCTAATTAAAAAAGCTGATCTTGTTGTGGCCTCATCCGCTATTTCCAGCCGAAATCCTGAGCTTGTTTTTGCCAAGAAATCTAATATTACAATAATTCCTCGCGCCGAAATGTTAGGAACCTTGATGAAGCCTTACAGAAGCATTGCTGTAGCAGGAAGCCATGGTAAAACTACAACAACTAGTATTATTGCTAGTATTTTTAATGCTGCGGGCTTAAGCCCAACATACGTTATTGGTGGGCAAGTTTTAAGTGTTGGACGCAGTTCTAATCTAGGGGATGGCAGCTATATGATTGTTGAGGCCGATGAAAGCGATGGTTCTTTCTTACATCTTCAGCCTGAGGTAGCTGTTGTAACTAATATTGATAATGACCATTTGGATTTTTACGAATCCAGTCAAGAAAAACTAAATCATGCCTTTGTTAGTTTTGCAGAAAATCTTCCATTTTATGGGCATTTAATTCTTAATTTAGATGATTCAAATATTAATAAGATTAAAAAAAATATTCACAGAAAAATAATTAGTTTTGGTTTTTCTCCAAGAAATCAATTTCAAATTATCAATATTACATTGCATAAAGGGGTCCAAAGCTTTCAATTACTTGATGCTTACTCTAAAAAGCTCTATAAATTTTCTACACCTTTGAGTGGCAGGCATAATATTCTTAATGTTTGCGCTGCAGTTTGCGTTGCCATTGAGGAAAAAATTTCAATTACAAATATTAAAAAGGGACTGCAACATTTTAAGGGTGTTGGACGACGGTTTGAGCATGCAGAAATCTCTATCAGCGGCCAATCTAAGACTTTGGTTGATGATTACGGTCATCACCCAACAGAAATTTTAGCTACTCTGAGAGCCGCTAAAGAAAAATTTTTTAAAAAGCGTATTTGCATGATTTTTGAACCACATCGTTTTTCAAGAACGCAGCAGCTGTTTGAAGGTTTTGTGCAAGTGCTTTCACAAATTGATCAGTTGTTATTACTTGATATATACCCTGCGAGCGAAAGTCCGATTCGTGGAATTTCATCAAAAAAATTAGCGGCAGCAATCAATCAGAATAATGGTAATGCTATCTACGTATCTAATATTTCAGCACAAAAATGGCTTGAAGAAAATTTCAATGATTACGATGTTCTTCTGACTCAAGGCGCAGGAACTATTTCACAACTTAATCATTCAATTAAAAAGAAGTGGGCATTAAAAAAATAGCTGTTCTATACGGTGGCGACTCTTCTGAAAGAGATGTCTCCCTAGAAAGTGGAAAAAATATTTATATAGCAATTCTTGAGCTTGGATATGAGGCCAGTTTGATTGATTATCCTCAAGAATTTAACGAAAAAACTCTTGCAGGCTATGACTATGTATTTATTGCGCTGCATGGTGAAGATGGAGAGTCAGGAAACTTACAGAGTCTTCTGGATGATAAGGGAGTTGCTTACTCTGGAAGCGATGGAGATGCGTGCCTTAAAACTTGGAATAAATCGAGATGTAAGGAAATTTTAAGTACCCATAATATTCCAACACCTAGATGGGTCTCTGTTTCTGAGTTATCTGCTGAGTCTGCCAAGCTTTCTTCTGATAAATTTAATATTTTTGAACCCCAAAGTACACTTTTTCTTAAGCCAGAAGAGGATGGGTCAAGCATAGATGTCTTTAAAATTTCAAATGAAGCAGATCTTTTAAAGGCGATTCATGACTGCACAAATAACAAAAGACCCTTTATATTCGAGGAATGTATTGATCACAGAGAATTAACTGTGCCAATTCTTAATGGACGATGCTTGCCAGCTCTAGAGATTATTACCAATGAGACTTTTTACAACTATGACGCGAAGTATGTCAATGAAGATACTCAACTTCTTAGTATCAATCACTCACCACAAGAAAAAGAAATCTTAGAATCTCTATGCCTTCAAACCTTTGAAGCTTTGGGCTGCAATGGCTGGGCTCGAATAGACCTTTTGCAGAATAGCGAAGGTAAGTTTTATATTCTGGAGATTAATACTGTTCCGGGAATGACCTCCCATAGTTTATTTCCTAGTTCAGCAAAGAGTGCTGGACTAGATTACAAATCCCTTATTAGTGAAATTATTAATGCTAGGTAATTGCAATCAAATTCTTCTATCTATCCTCCTACTTTCTTTTGCTTCCAATGGTTTTGCTGAAAATCGCATAATTATAAATTTTGAGAACATACCATCTTTAAATCAAGAAGCTGATTTAATTGAAAGTATTGAAAATTACACTTCAACTCAGAAACTACAAAGACATCTAGCTAAACAAAACTGGGTAGATCAATTTTTAATTAAAAGAAGCTTTTTTGGGACCTCTGTTAAAGCTTTTATAAAAAGTAAAAAACCTCAATATGTTTGGAAAGATAAATTTTATTTGGATCAAAAATTATCTAAATTTACTTATGACGGGGGCTACCTCAAATTAATTCGGCTAAATATGCCCTTGGAATACTTAGCTTCATGGGTAAATATTGAGACGCAATACCTAACTTTACTTGATAACTTTAATCTCACTCTTAAATCTGCTAATTTTGAGCCTGTCATAGGCTGGTATTTTATTACCAATAATTCATTACGAATTAATCTTGGTGATGATTTGTCGGATGATACGTATCAAAAACTTTCACTTACATTTAAATATATGTTCGAAAATAACCTAACACCTAGTATCATTGACCTTAGATATAAAGCTGGAGCAGCATTGAATTATGGCAAATAATGGCGCAAAAGATTCTGACTATGTAGTTGGGCTAGATATTGGAACCTCAAAAGTAGTTTGTATTATTGGAAAATACATCGATCAACATTCAGTAGAAATTATTTCTATGGGCTCTTATCCTTCCAGCGGTTTAAAAAAAGGGGTTGTAGTTAATATAGATGCTACTACCGATGCGATTCAAAAATCATTAGATCAAGCAAGAACTTCTTTTGAAGGAAAAATTAAAAATGTGTATGTAGGAATTGCTGGAAACCATATTCGCAGCTTGAATTCTCATGGAATTGTTGGAATCAAAGATAAGGAAGTAGGGCCTGGTGATATCGACAGAGTTATGGAGGCTGCTCAAGCAGTTGCCATTCCTTCTGATCAAAGGGTGCTTCATGTTTTGCCTCAAGAATATGTTATTGATGATCAGGATTCTATTAGAGATCCACTTGGCATGTCTGGAGTTAGATTAGAATCGCATGTGCATTTAGTTACTTGCGCAAATAATGCAATTCAAAATATTGAGAAGTGCGTCAAAAGATGTGGCATCGAAGTGGATGGCTTTGTGCTCGAACAATTAGCTAGCTCTTATTCTGTTTTGTCTGACGATGAGAAAGAGCTTGGTGTGTGCTTGGTTGATATTGGTGGTGGTACAACTGATATTGCAGTGTTTAATTCTGGATCTATAGCTTTTACAGGAGTTATTCCAATTGCTGGAGATCAAGTTACCAGTGATATTGCTGTTGCTTTAAGAACGCCAACAGCTCAAGCCGAAGATATTAAGCAAAAGCATGGATGTGCTGCGGCCGAATTAACAAATGATGGAGAAACGCTAGAAGTTATGAGAGTCGGAGGCAGGCCTCCTGAGGATCTATCACGCAGATCTTTAGCAGAGATAGTGGAACCAAGGTATGTTGAGCTTTTTGAATTAGTAAAAGCGGAAATCCAGCGCAATGGATTTGAAAGTAAAATTCCAGCTGGGATTGTATTGACAGGTGGAACATCCAAAATAGAAGGTGCAGTCCCTTTAGCAGAATCAATTTTTCAAACGAGTGTCCGGCTCGGAATCCCCGAGAAGTTTAGCGGGATGGAATCCGTACTTAAAAATCCTATATTTGCTACAGCATTAGGATTAGTAAGCTTTGGGTTTGATCAACTAGAGAATGGCTATACATTAGAAAATAATAAATCTATTTTTGATAGAGCTTTTGGATTCCTTAAAAATAATTATTGATTGCTACTTGTATTTACCTTAGAATCCACACTCCTTGGTTTTTTGATGTTCAAAAAATCTAACAACTCAAAAGGAAATATATGAATAATTACGAATTAACCTTAATACTCAACCCAGACTTATCTACTAAGTTTGATGATTTCCAATCTAAATTTGATAAAATTCTTTCTGATATCGGATTTGGTGTTAAAAGATTAGAGAATATTGGAAGAAGACAGCTTGCTTACAGCATCTTGAATCATAACAAAGGACACTATGCCATCTATCAGCTAGAAGGTCCTGCTCAGGGAGCTCTAGAGCTAGAAACAAAGCTTAAATACGACATCTCAGTTATTAGACACCTTCTACTTAAAGTCGACACCCTCTCACTTGAAGATTCCCTTCTAATGATTGAATCCCAAGAAGCTAAAAAAGCACCTGCAGAGGAAATCAAAGTGACTCCCCCTAAGGCAAAAGTTGTAGTAGAACCCAAATTAGATGAGACTTTAGTTGAAGATCCAAAAACAACGGAGAGCGAATAATGTCAGAAGATGCAAAAAAGAATTTCCACTATAAAAATATTGATCTTTTGAAAAGGTATATTACTGAAACAGGAAAGATTATCCCAGCAAGAGTTTCTAATGTAACTGCTTCAGAGCAAAGAAAACTGACTAAAGCAGTTAAAATTGCAAGATTTTTAGCACTGCTTCCTTATACAGATTCACACAGATAAATTATGAAAATTATACTTTTAGATAAAATCCAAAAACTAGGCGGAATTGGAGACGTTGTCGACGTGAGCTCTGGCTATGCAAGAAATTTTTTGATACCAAAAAAGAAGGCAATGTTTGCTTCAGAGGATAATTTAAAATATGTTGAAAGCCGAAAATCAGAATTAGCAGCAGCATCTGCCGATGATGTAGCAAAAGCCCAAGGCTTAGCAGACTCTTTGGAAGGTTCAAAAGTTGAGATAACAGTTCAGGTAACAGAAGAGGGCGCCTTATACGGTTCAGTCGGTACTAGGGAGATCTCAGATGCATTTGTTGCAATTGAGCTTGCTGTTGACAAAAGTGTTGTCCAACTTCCCGATGGACCTTTAAAGGAATTGGGAGAACACTCGATTACTTTACTTTTCCATCCAGAGGTTTCTTGCGTTGTTGAAGTTTCAGTTCAACCTGAGTAGTTGTTATCTTTTTAATATGATGTAAAAATCATATTCATGTCCATTCAATCCATAGAAAATACCGAACAGGTCCGCGACCTAGAAAAAGCTGTGTTGGGCGGGTTGATGCTTGAGACAGAAAAATATGATGCCGTTAGTCTTCTCATTCAATTTTCAGACTTCGAAGGTCAAGATCATCAAAGTATATTTCAATCCATGGGTGAACTAGTTTATGCCAATAAGCCACTAGACCCTCTGACTGTTTCTGACCGACTGGATAATAAAAATCTTCTAACAAGAGCTGGAGGCAAGAACTATCTTATTGAATTAGCTTCCTCAAGCCCATCGGCAGCAAATCTTGATGCCTATGCTGAAATGATTCGTCAAAAATCAATTTCTAGAAAATTGATGAAAATAAATTCAGAAATTTCACAATTAATTGTAAATCCGCAAGGGAAAGATGCAGCAGCTTTGCTTGATGAAGCGGAAACAAAAATTTTTTCATTAAATGATGAGGCCAGCAGAACAGCCTCAAGCATTCAAAAGTTAGACGTTTTAATTCCTCAGTCGATTGATAAATTAAATCAAATTGCCAATAGCGGATCATCACTTTTGGGTTCATCGACTGGGTATAAAGATTTAGATAGCAAATTACAGGGCTTGCAAAATGGTGATTTGATTATCATAGCTGCTAGACCCAGCATGGGTAAAACCGCATTAAGCATGAATATAGTTGAGAATTTTCTCCTAAACAAGGAAATTGAAGGTGGGGTTTTAGCCTTCAGCCTAGAGATGCCTGCGGAATCTCTAACCACTAGATTGCTTGCAAGTAATGCCAAGATTGATCAGCAAAAAGTGAGATCAGCGTCAATGAATCAAAACGATCTTAAGAGATTCATGGAATCCTCATCAAGGCTTAAAGATTTACCTCTATATATTGATGATAGCTCAATGCTTTCACCCATGGAGCTTAGAGCTCGCGCGAGAAGAATTCATAGGCAAGAGCCAAATGGACTCTCATTAATCGTTGTGGATTACCTACAACTCATGCAATTACCTGCATCAGTAGAAAACAGAGTAAATCAAATTTCAGAAATCTCTCGATCTTTAAAAATGCTTGCCAAAGAACTCAACGTTCCGGTTGTAGCTCTTTCGCAGTTAAACAGAGCTGTTGAGCAACGCCCTAATAAGAGACCAATTATGTCTGATCTCAGAGATTCAGGAGCAATTGAGCAAGATGCAGATGTTATCTTATTCATATACAGAGACGAGGTTTATAACGAGGATTCAGAAGAAGGCAATAAAGCTGAGATCATTATTGGCAAGCAAAGAAATGGCCCTATCGGCAAAGTAAATCTCACTTTCTTAAAGGAATTTACTAGATTTGAAGATTTTGCAGTAGATAGCTACTACGATAATATTCAATGATCCAACCGAATTCTGAGCTCATTATTGACTATGAGTTAGTTAGAAATAACATCCAATTCATTCGAGAGAAACTCCCACCTTCATCAAAGTTTATGGCAATTGTTAAAAGTAATGCCTATGGCCATGATCTTGAAACAGCTGCCCAAGCCTTAAATGAGAGCGTTGATGGCTTTGGTGTAGTTCGCCTTGAAGAGGCTATTAATTTGCGAGCAAAATCTGCTTTGCCAATATTAATGATGCAAGGAGTTTATTCAACCGAAGCCTATGATGAGCTTAAAAAAAATGAAATTTGGACAACTATTCATTCTATTGCTCAGATTCCTCTTGCGCAAAAGTACATTGATGACTTGGTGTTTTGGATAAAAATTAATACAGGCATGAATAGGCTGGGGCTGCAGGCAAACGAATTAGATAAATGCCAGCCTTTTATTAAAAAAAACAACGTTTTGATGACCCATTTGGCATGTGCTGATAATCCTGGCGATGAGCTAAATCAAATACAATTCTCAAAATTTGACGAGGCATGGAAGCATACTGGCGAGATGCTACTTCGCAGTATTGTAAATTCTGCTGGATCAATAAATTTTCCAGAGCACTCTCATGACTGGTCAAGAGTTGGCATCGGAATGTATGGAGGCCTTCCCAATATGCCAGAACTAAAAACTGCTATGACCTTTAGAAGTCAGATTATTGGGTTTCAAGATCTAAAGCTTGGAGAGCGAATTGGCTATGGAGGTCGAATAAAAACCTCCAGAGATACTAAACTTGCAATAGTTTATTGCGGTTATGCTGATGGCCTTCCTCAATCAGCCCTAGATGGCACAAACGTCAGAGTGAATAGTAATATTGCTACTATTATGGGAAGAGTAAGTATGGATTTAATTTCTATTGATGTGACTGATAATCCTAATTGTGCGATTGGTGATTGGTGCGATTTCTGGTCGCCTGATTTACCTATCAATGAAGCTGCCAAAAAAAATCATTTGATTTCTTATGAACTTATGACCAAAATAAGTCCAAGAGTTAAAAGGTACTATGTGAATGTATGAAAATTAAGTATGTAGAAAATAATCCAAGAGAGATTCGTCTAGAAGAGGATTTACCTCCATTTATGACAGAAGATGTTGCAGATGACATAGTTGAGATTTTTAAAACACCTTTAACTGGAACTTACAAC
>Ga0209384_1000711_pt1 | contig 19678 bp, 5 predicted proteins | sample CoawatmetaG05DNA_FD_187511 | JGI IMG/M metagenome (GOLD analysis project Ga0209384, IMG submission 187511) | Marine microbial communities from the West Antarctic Peninsula - Coastal water metaG058-DNA (SPAdes) (version 2) | ecosystem: Environmental > Aquatic > Marine > Coastal ... | reverse complement strand
CGAAGGCGCCGCGCCAGGCGGCGGGCGCAGCCGGCAAGGCGGCGAAGCAGACGGCCACCGCGGCGAAGCCCAAGGTGCCCAGTCCTCCGGCGATGAAGGACATCCCCGTCTTCACCAAACACATTGGCATGTCCAACAAGGAATGCTGTGATAAGTTTGGGTTCATACTCATCTGGGTTGGCATCGGCTTCTGGAGCACCCCTGAAAAACACACCAAGGATAGGCCCGATATCGACAGTGTGATTGTCAACGCGCCCGAGTTCATCTGTGCTCCGTCGACGTTCTACAACCTGTCTACTCCGGTGATTGGCGGCTTCGGTGCGTTCAACATGGCCGGGGTGATGCACAGCGCGTTGGTGCGGCTGCTGGACGAGGTTCTGTTGGCGGCGGTGATGATGAGCGGCACATTCTCGCATCAGATGTATATCTGCACGTATTTTGACCGTTTGCGCTTTCAAGTTGCGGGACAGTCTGCGTCAACCGAGGCCTTGCACCGCGACATCAGCGCCCCGAATTCATTTTCTCGCGTATTTGGGGGCTGGTTCAATATGAACCCGGTCGACGGCGGGTCGCAGTGGTTCGCCTGCGTCCCGAGCTCATCTATGGATCCCGCAAAGGCGGCCGGAGCTGGTTTTGCAACAATTAAGGACCCCGAAGAGGCGAAGAAGCAGCATGCCCTGTTGAGGAAGATTGAGGTGAAGCCCGGTTGGCTCCTACAGTTCGACGAGACGACCATTCATATCGTGGTGCCAACAAACCTCAAACGTGGATACTCTCTTCGCAAGCACTTTTCGACCCAGATCGCCACGTCGGCCGGCGTCGAGCCCATCCACGGGAGTGCGGAGCTGGAGCGGGTGATCGAGGAGCAGGACTCGCCGCTGCTCAAGTCCAAACAGGACGCGCGCTCGTACCCGATGCTGTACGGGAGCTACCGCAAGCTAACCGATGCGGCCAACTACCTCTTGACGATCGCGACGCTCGCAGCGGGGGCCGTGTGGGATGTGCCGTTTGGAGCGAACTCGGAGGCGGGACGGCTGGGTCTCTCGGCCAAGCGCCCCGGAACGATGACGAACGGGGTGTTCAAGGCTAGATACCCTTCTATCAAGTCAATGGCGGCGTATGAGTGGAAGATGCTGCCGGGATACTCGGCGCCGGAGAAGGCCGTCTTCTACCCCGCGCAGGAGTTCCTGCTACACACGGTGGATTCTCTCGACAAGCGCGTGCTCGTGCGCATGGACGGCTCGGTGCAGGCGGCGCCGGCGTGATAAACGTTTAATTTATTAAACGTGTGTAACACATTCTGGTCGCTGCATCTGTCGGTGTGCCGTCGCCTGCGCCCAGCGTAAAATTAATTCGCTGTATTTGATTGATACAAATATAGCCATATTCATATTAAACACGTTCGATTACCGTGCTCAGTATGGGAATGCACCTGCATCTGATCATATGCGCTCTGATGTGCACCGTAGCTGCGGCACAGCCAGGTGGCAGGGTGGTGCAGTGCGGAGATGGGGAGGTCGGCGGCACGGAGCAGTGCGACGACGCCAACCGTGTGTCGGGCGACGGCTGTAACGCGACGTGCTTCTTCGAACCTGGCTATATGTGTTCCTCGTCCTGGCGGGACCCGGAGTTTGAGAACACCCCCGGCGTCCACATACACGTGTTCGCCAACGGCAGCTCCGTGCTCGACCCCGGGCAGGTAGAGAGGTGTAGCGGCCCAGTGTGCGCGACGGGCGAGCTGTGGAAGCCCGAAAACTGGGTGGCCAAGTACGCGGCAGGCGTAGAGCTCCCGCCGCGCGGGTACTACTGCGGCTCGTTCTGTAAAAAGTTTCCGACCCCCAAGGGCTACCAGTTTAACGACAAGTGCGAGTTGGAGGACATAGACGAGTGCGCGACGGGGACGGCGTTATGCGACTACAACGCGTATTGCACGAACGGGCTCGTGCACAACACGTCCAGCGGGCGCGGGTACGAGTGTCGCTGCGACAAAGTGTTTTTTGCGACCGCCGTGGAGGGTCTCGGGTGCGCGGCGGCGGGCGTGGAGATTTTCTTTGTTATCGCGGGGAAGAAGACGTACGACGCGACCGAAATCCCGTCGTCTGACATCGCTGTGCTCGAGGGGGTGCGCACGACGCTGATCGCCGCCATCATCGCCGAGGGATACGTGAAAGCGACGACGAGCGCGGCGGTGCTCGCGGAGGCGGTGCTCGACTATCACGTGGCGTCCGTGGGATCTCCTGGTAACGTCGACTTCGCGGGAAGGATGCTCTACGAGATGCGCGTGCGCATTGCGGGCAAAGACACGAATTACGCGGCGCTGAGCACCGCGGCGATGTTCCGCAACTTCACGCGCATGAACGCGCTGCTGAGCGACATGACCTCTTCCGACAACGACGCGTACAAGATGCACACGCTCTCGCGCTGCGACAACGACTACACGCGCTCGTGCTCGATTGACGGGGACTGTCTCAGTGAGGGTGTGTGTCGCAAGGACGTGCCCGACGTGCTCTGGCAGTCTGTGGAGGGCAGTCACGCGTCGTCTGCCATTCAGGTGGCTTCCTCGGGGTTCAACCTTATGTCTATCGAGTTTGACATAACACAGAGGGCGTGGATCGCGCGTCTTCGATTCGACAACACTGTGCCCAACGTCATGGACGTGCTGTACGTCTCGCATATCAGCACCCCCGTGAGCGCGCAGGAGCGCGCCACGTTCCGCCCGGACGAGTTCCCGTGTATGCCCGTGGGCACTGGCGACCTGCAGCAGCTCCGCGAGGACTCGCTCTGCTGTCTCTACAACGTGGACCGGGACTACACGACGGTCGACGGCTTTGGCACGTATCTCAACGACGGGGAAGATCTGCTCGGCGCGGCTATGGCGGCACAGGGCTCGTGCTTGACGCGCGACACACCGCCCAAGAACACGACCAGGACGCTCCTCGACACCGACCGTGACTTTGTGCAGGGTAACTTCGCCCGCATGTCGCGCTCGAACTCGATGATCGACACGGTGGTGTCGACCGGGTACCAGGATCTCATCATCACCCTCGCCGAGGAGGACATGCGCGCCATGGGCGGCGTCGAGACCGTCATCGACGGCGGATACGCGCTGCGCTTCTTCATCGGTATGGCGCACATCAAGACGTTCGACAGCACGCGCCTGTACTCCTCCTTCTCGCACGTCGAGGTCACGGCAGACGTGAGCAATACGTACGTGTTCACGTCCAGTGCGAAAACCGAGTTCACTTTCATGCGCGACATCAACGTGGACCTCGTGCAGATCAAGGACCAGGAGGGCGGTCCGGCGCTGAAATTTGCGCGCGTGCAGCTCACTGTCCCGTCCGACGTTACCGCCGATGAGGCCACCGGCATCATCCCCGTCTCTTCCGCGCTTGTGTCCTCGGGCTTCTCGCGTATCACTGCACCCACGCCAGTGTACCCCTGCGTGGTACGCTCTCCGTCTTCTCGCTCTCCTCTGTGTCTTGCGGCTCTGTCCTCTGTCTTGTCGATCTCCTCTGTACCTTCTCGCGTGCCTCCCTCGCCCTCCGAGCTCGTGCCAGCGCTCCTCCGTGCGTGCATGCGGGCCGTGAGCGCGGCGGCGTGGCTCTGTCCTCTGTCTTGTCGATCTCCTCTGTACCTTCTCGCGTGCCTCCCTCGCTCTGCGAGCTCGTGCCAGTGTTCCTCCGTGCGTGCATGCGGGCCGTGAGCGCGGCGGCGGAACGGGTTCGGAGAGCGAGGGTTTCAGGTGTGTGTGTGTGTGGTGCTAACGCGGCGGCGGGAACAGACTACATACGGCGCGGCGCGGCGCGGGGCCGTGGACGCGTTTCTCGAGAGACAGTCATGGTGCGCGTTTGCGGACGATATCTGCTCTGCGCTCGGTCCGCAGGCAGTAGGCGCGGGCGGCCAGGTGTCTTTCATCTTCCCGCTCGAAAACGACATCTGGACCGAAGAAGACATGGACCCCTCCAACATCTTCCCGAAGAAGCTGTACCTGGACTTTATAGTCAACGTGCGCTCGGCCGACGGCAAGAGCGCCATGACGCGCATGCAGACGATCACGGAGATCACCGGGCTCAGTGTCTTGCGGCAGTGCGAGGAAGAACAGACCTCGTCTTCGGTCGGCGACATTATCGAGGTCGACATGTTCCTCGGACTCACAAAAGATCTCGAGGCCTTCAACACCTCGCTGATACAGGCCCTCGATATCACAAACAGTCCCACGGGCGCGAAGATGAACAACGATGCCTCGAGCCGCGCCGCCAACGTGCTCACGATGATTGTCAAGGGCAAACCCGAGGTTTTCACGCCCACTTACGCCGCAAATTATGCTCTGGAGGTGGAGGACATGTTCACGATGCACTTCCTGAGCACGACCAAGAAGAACATTGTAGAAGACCTCATCCAGAACAACGCTGCGTTTACGCAGGAGCCTGTGCCCGGCAATACCGACGGGCGCATGCGCCTCGTGCCCACCGCGGCGGTGTTGCAGATCTGTCCCATCCGGCCGACTAGAGGGGAGTTTGGGTGTGTCACGCGGCGCGAGATCCAGGAGCGTTTGCACGACTCCGTCACGCAGTCCATCGTCGAGATATCGCCCGAGGAGAACGTCGCGGACAACTCCTCATACGTGCGCTCCTCTAACTGGCTGCAGGGCCAGCTCGGGCCCAGCGAGTTCGTGCGGAACCTCGGGTTCGCGCACAGCAAGGTCATGAGCGAGAAGTACGGTCTCAACAACCGCTACCGCCGCGGGTACATGGTCTCGCCGACGATTCCGTGGCGGCAGGCCGAGATGGACAACGAGGGCATCTCCAGCGGCATCGATCTCGCGCAGCAGTCCATCACATTCGTGCTGGTCGCGTTCGACCAGAACGTCGGCGGGGTGTACGAGCCTGCCGTGCAGGTGGCCATCCCGGACATCTCGGTCCCGATCCCCGCCTCTGAGTTCTCGGCGCAAGTGCAGGCGGACCTCGCAGCCGCCATCGCCGCGGAGGCCGGCTCTCCCGCAGACGGCACTGTAGTGACACCGGCTGACGGCGGCGACGGCGGCGGCGGACGCCGCCTGCTTTCGGCCAACAGCGACGCATGGACGCACTTTGACGTGCGTGTGGGATTTCCAGTCTCCGACACCAAGAGCGCACACGAGCTGGCGGAGCACTTCGTGCAGCGCTTGCGTACAGACGAGGCCACCGTGTTGGCGGACATCATGCGCCGCTACCACAGCCGCGTGCTTGCGCTCGCGCACCCCGCGCCCGCGCGCATGATGGCGCTCCAGAGCCTCCCCCCGTTCGGGGCGGTGGCAGCGCCGACATCGGTCGCGACGTGCCACGACGACGCCCTCTTCGAACTCGACCTCTCCGCGCTGCTGCCGGCGTCTGTGCGCGACGGCAAGTCGGCGCCGACGGCGACGTGCTCGAGTCGGGTGCTGCGACACTACGCCGGTCAAACCGACACGCACAAGACGCGCGTGAGCGTGCGCGGACCACAGAGCGACGCGGACTGGGGGCTGTACGCGCACATCAATGACAAGGCCGGCGGCGGTGAGCGCGGCTACTCCTTCGCGCAGGACCCTGCGCAGCAGCACATGCATTGGCTGTGGTGGGACCTGTGCGGCGACGTGCCGAGCACAGGCAACGTCGACGCGGCGGCGTGGCAGGAGATCAGCGGCAAGTTCGCCAAGGCGTGCTGTCTCTGCCACCGCAAACACCCAGTGTACACGGGTAACCGCAAGCGCTACGTCCACGAGTACTCGTGGCCGCTCATGCTCGACGCCTCGACCGACCTCTTGCGCCTCGACCTGCACAGCGCATGGGCCGTCAACCCGCAGCTCGCGAGCTTCCGGCACTCGCCGCCAGTCGCGGCGTACTCCGTCGCGCGCGCGCCACCGTCGAGCTGGACAGTCGCCGCAGACGGCAGCACGCGCTTCGCGGCGTGCGGGGCGGGGTCGTTCAGACGGGCCGCCGAGGAGTGCGCCCTGTGCGCGCGCGGCACGTTCCAGAGCCAGCCGCGCTCGCTGGCATGCTCCGTGTGTCCCGCTTTCTCCACGTCGGTCTCCGGCGCGAAAACGCTCTCCGACTGCGTGTGCGTGGCCGGCTACACTCGCCATGCCTCCGAGGGGTGCGTCCCGTGCGCCGCCGGGCGCTTCAAGAACAATCCCGGCAACAACGCGTGCACGGCGTGCGCCGCCGGCACGGTCTCGCGCGCCGGAGCGTCCGACGTCAGCAATTGTCGGCACGCGACGGGCGACGATGTGCACCTTTTCGACGCCGCGCTCGGCGTTCTCGCGTACACTAGCGACGTCCAGCTCTACGACATTGCGCTCGGCGCGCTCGCGTTCAACCCCGTTGCTGCCAGAAACCGCCGGTGCGCCGTGGTCGACGCGGGCCTCGGCCTGAGCTGTCCGGACGCACACTACCCCGACGTGTTTTCCGCGCCACTGGCGGGCGTCGCGTGCGTCGGCGCCTCGGCCGGGGAATGCGCGGTGCAGTACACGGTGCTGCCCGAGTCCGGAGCCGCGCCCGTCGTGGCCGAGGTCGCGGTGTTTCCGCAGCGCGGGTACATGGGTCCGGGCCCGCTCGGGTGGGAACAGTCGCTCGGCGCGCGTGCCGCGTGGGCCGCAGGCACGACGTTGTGGTTTGCGCCGCGCGTGCGGGTAGACGGCATCGATCTCCGCAGCCGGGCCGACGTCGTACGCCTCGTCGCCGTGGTCTCGCGACACCGGCTCGCACACTCCGAGTGGGAGTGGGTCGTGTGCGGGCACCGGATGGCCGGGGCGGGCTTTGCGTACGGCGTGTGTGAGAACAAGGCCGACCCCGACAACAGGCACGCGGTAAACATCCGCAACCCCGCGGTGCTGGCCGCGCGCGTCTTCGACCTCAACGGGCCCGATTGCTGCGCCGGGTCACAGGTCCCCGGAGAGGAGTTCACGGGCGCGCTCCAGTGGACCCCCGCGATCCGGAGCGGAGCCGGCGAGAAGCTCTGGTTGCACGTGTTTTTCATGGTGGGCGACTCGGAAGCGTGCTTGCACCACGGCTGCGACGAGTCGGCGGTGTACACCGACATGGCCCGGCACGTCCGCTCGTACGAGCTCGCCAATCACGCGGTGCGCCTCACACTGCTCCCCGGGAGCAGCATGCTGCTCTCCGCGGGCGGCAAGAAACACACGACGGTGCCCATGCCTGCGGCGGTGGTTCCCGCGCAGCGGGCGCGCAAGGTCGTGCAGGCGTTTAAAAAGGGCGCTGCTGCCACGAAAGGCACGAGTCGCAAGCTGCTCGTGGCGGGCAACGAGCCGAACGCTGACGCGGCCTCGGCAGAGCGCATCATCACGTCGCTCGACAACGACAAACAGGTCCTGGGGGTGCTGTGTAAGGACAAACAACACAATTGCGCGATGCTGGACGTGAAAATGGACCTCCCGCAGGATGAATACTGTATGTCTGAGGACATGATCTTGCAGAAGTACAAGTCGACTGTCATCGCGTCTATACACGAGATGTCCATCATGCCGTTGGAGTACTTTGATGTAATCTCGGTAATGCGCCCGCAGTTTGCGAGTATATGTGCGGCCACGGTGCCTGCATCGCGGCGCCTGCTCGCCGAATCCGAAACGGTGTTCGAGTCCGTGAGCAGTGACAACCTGTATTTATTTCTCTCCGATGCATCGGCATCTAAGTATGGAATCAAGACCATCACCATCAAGTTGTTATCGGGCAATGCCACCGTTGGCAAAAACATCGAAATATGCACCACGGAGGATTGCAAGCAGGACGTCATCAAAGGGGGTGTAAAACAGATTACGCCAGCACCAGCACCGGCTCCGCCAGCACCAGCACCCGCCCCGCCAGCAGCAGGGACGACGTGCCCAGGTGTGCAGAGCTTGCCAGACAAAGCAGAGGCGGCGCTCAAGGTGACGCGGATCAGTCTGGCAGACAATGCTGCCAAAGACACTTCGACCGAAACGTTTAAGCAGTTCGCTGCACACTACCTGAAAATTGTAGCACCGCCTGCAAAGTGCAAGGTCCTATACGACAGTGTTCTGGCGAGAATGAAAACCGACGACGTTGTGACCACCTCTCACGCCCGCTCGCTCCTCACGCACAGTATGCTGGTTGCGGCGGTGTGCGCTGCGGCGTTGACGGCAATTGCGGTCGGTTCTAATGTATTTAGATAAAACAATTTTGTATTAAAGACTGTCTTGTATGGTGTCTATATGCGTATACACGAGATAATTTTCGCATTGGTCGCAGTCGGGACATCGGCATCATCGGCGACAACAGTCTCTGTGACATTCAAATCTAGTGATTATGGAGAACAGTTCACAGTAATCAGGGGTATGTTGTACAACGTCTCGTGGCCAATCGACCATCCATTTGAAGTTTCTCAGATTGATTTAGGACCAGCACTGAATGCTAGTTTTGAATATACAAGAGACGCTACAATAACATCATTCAGGGTGCCAACCTCGTACACTGGTACTCTGTTTTACTACTGTGCGGAGCACAAGGAACAAATGAAACACATACAAATAACGCTCGAGGACGCTCCGGTTATAACGGTGAAAGCAACAACACCGACGGGTGTCAGGCAGCTCACGCCAGCACCAGCACCCGCCTCGCCAGCAGCAGGGACGACGTGCCCAGGTGTCCAGAGCTTGCCAGACAAAGCAGAGGCGGCGCTCAAGGTGACGCGGATCAGTCTGGCAGACGATGCTGCCAAAGACACTTCGACCGAAACGTTTAAGCAGTTCGCTGCACACTACCTGAAAATTGTAGCACCGCCTGCAAAGTGCAAGGTCCTATACGACAGTGTTCTGGCAAGAATGAAAACCGACGACGTTGTGCACACCTCTCACGCCCGCTCGCTCCTCACGCACAGTATGCTCGTTGCGGCGGTGTGCGCTGCGGCGTTGACGGCAATTGCGGTCGGTTCTAATGTATTTAGATAAAACAAGTTTGTATTAAAGATTGTCTTATATGGTGTCTATATGCGTATGCATGAGATAATTTTCGCATTGGTCGCAGTCGGGGCATCGGCGGCCGGTTTGCTGTGTTGGGTTTGAATTGTAAATAAAACACGCTTTTCAATGTTATCGTATATAACAGCTGTTGCTGGTGGCATAATGCGCGGCGTGCACCGCTCGGCGCTGTGTCTGCTGTGGGTGGGGGTGGTGCCTTTCGCGGCGTTCGCGACGGGGACCGAATGCGGTGCAGGCGAGTATTCGCCGGCCGGGACAGGAGACTGTGTCGCGTGTGTGGCAGGCAAATATTCCTTCCTTGAAATGCCTGTGTGCGCTGACTGTGCTGCGGGTACGGTCTCTAAACCCACTGGCCCTAAATGGGGATGCGATAATTGCGAGCGTAATACATATTCGACGGCCGGGACAGACCAATGCATCGAGTGTGTGGCAGGCAAATATTCCGGAGACAGGGGGGCGTCTGAGTGCACTAATTGTCCTGCGGGATGGTTCTCTGATGGCACTGGAAATACATGCATCGCTTGCAATAGTGGTACATATTCGCAGACGTCCGGGACAGTGGACTGCGTCGCGTGCGAGGCAGGAAAATATTCCGCGGTACCGGGGGAATTTACATCGGGGTGGGCAGCGGGGAGGACTGCGTGCACTGAATGTGCTTCGGGCAAATATTCCGCGGTAGCGGGGGCGTCTGAGTGCACTGACTGTGCTGCGGGTATGTTCGTTGAGACGACGGGGAACACTGCAGCAAGTGACTGTGCAACATGCGAGACGGGCAAATATTCCGCCGGTGGAGCCACTGTGTGTCTCGATTGTGCAGCAGGAAAATACTCGTCACTACTGGGCGGCACAAGCAACGCCGTATGCCAGGCCTGTATGGCCGGAAAGTACGCGGATACAACAGGAAACGAAAACTGCACGCCGTGCGGCAAGGGTAAGTATTCTGATTCATCCGGAAAGGTCGGATGCGCGGAGTGTCCCGAGGGCAAGTACTCTACATCCCTGGGCGGCACAAGCAACGCCGTATGCCAGGCCTGTGTGGCCGGAAAGTACGCGGATACAACAGGAAACGAAAACTGCACGCCGTGCGGCAAGGGTAAGTATTCTGATTCATCCGGAAAGGTCGGATGCGCGGAGTGTCCCGAGGGCAAGTACTCTACATCCCTGAGCGCCACCACATTGACAGTATGCGTCACATGTGAGACGGGCAAGTTTTCCGCGGACACCGACGATTCGCGAGGCGCGTCCGCGATGCGACAGTGGAGTACAGAAGGCATCAGCCAGTGGGTCCGTGGCGGCAACGGCGAGAGCTGTGACACCGTGTGTGCATCGGCCGGGCTGGACTGTACAGGCGATGACTTTTTCCCGCAGATGCTCACGCAGACTGTCTCGGATGCCCTTTTCGCGCAACATTCAACGAAGTGCGATTTCACGTTTGATTCTGTGGCGGCGTTTGCACCCTACGTCTCACACGAAACCGTTTGCTATCGGGGTATCGGCGCGTCGACCTGTGGTGCCTCGCAAGCTTCGCATGCGCGACTCTGTCCCTGTGGGCCAGATTATCCTTGGTTGCCTCCCTTCGTCGCAGTGCGTTACGTTGGACCCCCCCTCGCAGTTGCGGCGTCAGACGTAATATACACTGGAGCTGCTGCGTGTCTCGATTGTGTAGCAGGCAAATACTCGGATGGCTCTGGCGATGGCATCTCATGCATCGACTGCAGGAGAGGCACCTATTCGACAGGCGAGGATAACACATGCGTGGGGTGTGTCGAGGGTACATACTCGTCAGTGATGGGCGCCACTAGCATCGCCACGTGCCAGGTCTGCGTGGCCGGAAAGTACGCGGATACAACAGGAAACGAAAACTGCACGCCGTGTGGCAAGGGTAAGTATTCAATGTTACCCGCCGCAACATCGCCCGACATGTGCACTGAATGTCCGGCTGGAACGTACGGCGACACGACCGGCAATGATAGTCTTGAAAGCTGCACGGACTGTCCCCGGGGTACGTACTCGACCTCTGAGGGCATCACCACGTTGGCAGAATGCGTCAGTTGCGACGCAGGCACGTACAGCGACTCGAGTGGAAACGACGAACAAAACGACTGTGTATTGTGTGGTGTAGGTAAGTACTCGACTGCATTGGCTGCCATCGACGACACCACCTGCAATGAATGTGTCGAGGGCAAATACTCGTCGGCAACAGGCGCCACAAGCAACGCCACCTGTGTGGCCTGCGCGACTGGGAAATTCGCGGAGAGAGCAGGAAACATAGACGTGCTTAATTGCGTCCGGTGCGGTGAAGGTACATACGCGACTATGTTGGCTGCCACCACATGCAATAAGTGTGTCGAGGGCACATACTCGTCGGCGACGGGCGCCACAAGCAACGCCACGTGCCAGGCCTGCGCGACCGGGAAGCACACGTATACACCAGGAGGTAAGCATGAATCAGACTGCGTCGCGTGTTTTGCAGGCCACTATTATTCCACAGACGACATGGCCTGTATGGAATGTGGAAATGGTACATACTCGAGCACTGCTGGTGCAGATACATGCATGGAATGTGGTATAGGAAAGTACTCGGGCTCGTCAGCGATTGGCTGCGAGGACTGTACGGCCGGAAAGTACGCGGATACAACAGGAAACGCGAATTGTATGCTATGCAGCGAGGGAAAGTATTCAGCTGTATCCGCCGCCGTATTGCGGACTTCATGCCTGAGCTGTGTGGCTGGCACGTACCTTGAGACAGCGGGCAGCGACACAAGGAAAGACTGTGTCTGGTGCGGCGCGGGCAAGTACTCCAACGTGACGGGGTCTCCCTCTAGCACCACATGCTTCGAGTGTACAGCCGGCAAGTATCTTACAACGACGGGCAACAGTGCCGAAACAGACTGCGTGTCGTGCGTCCGGGGCACGTTCTCGACGGCGACCGGCGCAACTACAGTTACGACGTGCGGAAATTGCCCGGCGGGAAAGTTCGGGCAACGCGAGGGTGCGTCTACGTGTGATACGTGCGGTCGGGGTACACACTCTGTCGCCGGTGCTAATACGGCTTGCTCTAGATGTGACGCGGGCAAATATTGGACCGATACGAATACAGAATCCGCCAACGCCCGGCGCCTTTTGCAGTACAATTCGGAGTCTGTGACCGCGACCGCGACCGCGCGTGTGTCACCAAGCGTGGAACAGTGTCAGAGTTGTCCAACGGGACGATACTCTGCGGATATTGGTGCACTGTCCATCGCGAATTGTACATATTGTGCGAAAGGCAAATACCAACCGACGAACGGTGCCACGGCAGAGACGATGTGCATTCCGTGTTGGACCGGCACGTACGCAGAAGAAGCAGGCGCTGAGACGTGTACTCCATGTGTCGTGGGCACTTATCTGCCGGGAAGAGGTATGTCACGCCGAACGGATTGCGAGTCGTGTGTAAACGGAACGTACTCGTCGACTGTAGGAGCGAGCGAGTGCACGGCGTGTGGTGTCGGGAAATACTCCACATTGCATGGCCAGCTCTCGGAAGCCAGTTGCTTGCCGTGTAGTGCTGGCGCACAATCCACCGCTGATAGTACTGGATGCACGTGCAGAGTCGGTTGGTTCGGGCCTGCAGACACAGAGGGGACTGGCTGCGAACAATGCAGCGAAGGCTCATACAAAGACGCTGTCGGGGTCGGTGTCTGCACACCATGTACTGCCAACAACACGGTGTCCGCTGCGGATAGATCCGCGTGTCTGTGCACATCCGGCTGGACTGGCGCTGCACTGGCATGCACCGAGTGTCCCGCAGACACACACAAGATCGGGCCCGGGCCGGCTGCGTGTGAGGCGTGTCCCGCGCATTCGTCCGCGCGCCCCGGCAGCAGCAAATGCGTGTGTGTAGCGGGTTGGACGGCAGCGAGCGACGCGACCACTCGATGCGTAGAGTGCAGGACCGACACATACGGACCAGGGAACGTGTCGTGCATAGCCTGTCCCGCTGGATCTGTATCGCTTGCCGGTAGCACAAGCGTCGCCGCATGCGTCTGTATCGATGGCTGGGTGCACGTGTCCGGCAACGACTGCGAGCCGTGTGCTGCCGGCACGCGCAGCGCGGACGGCGTGTGTGTTCCGTGTCCTGACGGCTCTGTATCTCTGCCGGGGTCGTCGATTTGCAGGGCATGTCTCGAGTGGAGCGTGGGCACGGTAAACGCGGCGAACGCCGCGTTGGAACGCCCTGGAGTCAGTAGTAGATCCGACGCCGCGGCCCTCGAAACGCTGACGGAGTACCACATCCTCAAGACGTTCCGGGGGGAGCAAATCTCCGCGAACTGCGACGCACTATACCAAAGGGTGTTGAAGCGGCAGATCGCCAACGCCCGTGCCAGCCGCGCCACAGTGGCCGTGAACGGCGTTGAAGCCCCGGGTGTGTCAACCGTTGTAAAACTGGTGATTGACATTCTGCTCACTATGGCAGAATTCACAGAAGATAAACAAACTTCGTTCAGGAATGCAATTGCCGCTACGGCAGGTGTAGCGAATGAGTTCGTCGAGATCACTGATATCAAATCGATTATTCGTCGTCGTCGCATGCTGTCAGCGAGTATAAGCGTCGCGACGCAGATCACGGTGCAAAACGAAGCCACCGCAAATACAGTCTCTGACACAATGACACAATCCAATATAAACAAACAAATGGTATCTACTGGCATGTCTAATGTCACGGTGTCTGTAGGTGCTACCGTCGAAACAGTGACAGTCGCCATATCGGTGGCCGTAAACGACGCCGACATGGCCGTGAACGGCGCCGACAGCGCCGCCGCGCGGCCAGCGCCGAACAGAAACACAGCGGCGCTTGTGGCGCTGGGCGTGTACGCAGCGACGCTCGCGGTGCTCGCGGTGTTTTAGCACCGGCGCATGTGCGCTCGTCAGGTGGCACGCTATTTATAAAAACGATACAATGTTGTCGTATGAGACAGGTAGTGGCCTGCTCGGATACACGTTCAGGAGCACATGATCCGGATGCATTTGATATTCGCAGCGCTGCTCGCCAAGTGCGCCGTTGCAGACATAATAAACTACGTTTCTGTGTACACGCGGATTTATTGACAGACAACACGTGTGCAGATGACACCTATGCGGATACCTTCATTTTCAAGATGCCGTCTCCAAGAAGACGCACCACCCCCCTCGAGCTCGCCCATGCTGTTGTTGAAATTATATTGTGGTTGCTGTTACACCACCAGGTGTTGTCACTCTACTGTTGCGGTCCTCTACGAAAGTTGTCATGTGGTTGTTGCGGTACTCTACGGTTGTTTTTATGACACCAACCGTTGACATTGGCCCTGTGCCAGCAGCTACTATATATTAAAAACCCAAAACAACGTATTCGCGGCGGCGTGTGCCGCGCGCCCGACGCGCGGCTACAATACAGCGTTGTGTCCAACTTACTCCGAGTGGTGCTATAACACTCGACACTAATGGTGCATATAACAGAGCCGCTGACAGACGTGTCAATGCATGTACTACGGCTGACGGTGCTGTTGACAGCGTTTGCGTCTGGCGCGAGCGCAGAATGTGCCCCCGGCGAATACTCAGCCCAGAACTCTGTATGCACTCCATGCCCAGTGGGTACGTACGAGTACTACGGCAGTTGCCGTTCTTGTCGTGCGGGCACGTTTTCTGATACCCCTGCATCAATTGCCTGCGAAAATTGTGGTACAGGCAAGTACAGTGACATTGATGGGAACATCGACAGCGCCAACTGCATCTTGTGTGTTGCAGGAAGGTACTCGACTGTGATGGCTGCCACCAATATCGTCTCCTGCATCGGGTGTGCAAACGGCAAATACTCGTCAGTTGTCGGTTCAGGTTCGTCGTCGAATTGTCAAAATTGCGATGCGGGCAAATATTCCGGGGACGTGTTTGCTACGAATCGGTGGATACTTAGTGATGATCCCGGAATGAGTTGCACGCAATCGTGTATAACGAATGGGATGTATTGCAGTGATGACGACTTTCCACAGGGGATCAAGAATATGGCGGCAAAAGCCATTTTCGCGCATAACAGTGTCGATTGCATCAACACGTGGAGTGCTAACACGCAATTTACACCATATGTTAGCAGTGATAATGTATGCTATGGATATTCTACAAGATCCATGTGCTCGTCCACAACAAACTCTGAAAATACGCGGGTCTGTCCGTGCCGTCATTTCGAGAGTGTTCAGTTTTCTGAGCTGATAATGGAATCTAGCGTGGTCAGCGTGATCGGGTGGAATATAGTGGGGATATACGAGTGGAGACTCGGCGGTGTTGGCCAGTCATGCAGTGCCGTGTGCACCGGTGGCGGGCTGTCCTGCTCCACACAGAGCGGCCGCTTTCCACAGAGCATCTCGCAGGTCGACACCAAACGTGTCTATGAAAAGGTGGGAGTCACTTGTACTCACGAGACAGCCCTTGATGATTCGGTGGCTCCATATTTACAGATGTCGACCGGCACCTGTGTCAGGGGAACTGGAGAGTCGAGATGCGACGGATACGCTGATGTACAGAGACTCTGTCCCTGCAGCCAAGCTCCCGTAACAGTTCCGGTTGATTTTTTCCTTGAGTCACACGGGGTCACCAGTTGCGAGCTCTGCGGCAGTGGTAAGTACTCAGCCACTGTGGGTGCTGTGTCCGACACCGCGTGCTTGAGCTGTGGGGCAGGGAAATACTCGGGCACGGTTGGCGCTGGAATAGACTCTGTCTGTGAAGACTGTAGACCTGGCAAATTTTCCGAGCATACTGGTGCTAGCGCATCAGACACATGCGAGCTCTGCAGCAGTGGTAAGTACTCAGCCACTTTTGGGGCTGTGTCCGACACCGCGTGCTTGAGCTGTGGGGCAGGGAAATACTTGGGCACGATTGGCGCTGGAGTGGACTCTCTCTGTCTAGACTGTGGAGCTGGCAAATTTTCCGAGCATATTGGTGCTAGCGCATCAGACACATGCGAGCTCTGCGGCAGTGGTAAGTACTCAGCCACTGTAGGGGCTGTGTCCGACACCGCGTGCTTGAGCTGTGGGGCAGGGAAATACTCGGGCACTGTTGGCACTGGAGTGGACTCTCTCTGTCTAGACTGTGGAGCTGGCAAATTTTCCGAGCATATTGGTGCTAGCGCATCAGACACATGCGAGCTCTGCGGCAGTGGTAAGTACTCAGCCACTGTTGGTGCTGTGTCCGACACCGCGTGCTTGAGCTGTGAGGCAGGGAAATACTCAGCCACTGTGGGTGCTGTGTCCGACACCGCGTGCTTGAGCTGTGAGGCAGGGAAATACTCAGCCACTGTGGGTGCTGCGTCCGACACCGCGTGCTTGAGCTGTGAGGCAGGGAAATACTCAGCCACTGTGGGTGCTGTGTCCGACACCGCGTGCTTGAGCTGTGGGGCAGGGAAATACTCGGGCATGGTTGGCGCTGGAATAGACTCTGTCTGTGAAGACTGTGGAGCTGGAAAATTTTCCGAGCATACTGGTGCTAGCGCATCAGACACATGCGAGCTCTGCGGCAGTGGTAAGTACTCAGCCACTTTTGGGGCTGTGTCCGACACCGTGTGCTTGAGCTGTGGGGCAGGGAAATACTCAGCCACTGTGGGTGCTGTGTCCGACACCGCGTGCTTGAGCTGTGGGGCAGGGAAATACTCAGCCACTGTGGGTGCTGTGTCCGACACCGCGTGCTTGAGCTGTGGGACAGGGAAATACTCGGGCACTGTTGGCGCTGGAGTGGACTCTCTCTGTCTAGACTGTGGAGCTGGTAAATTTTCCGAGCATACTGGTGCTAGCGCATCAGACACATGCGAGCTCTGCGGCAGTGGTAAGTACTCAACCATTGTGGGTGCTGTGTACGACACCGCGTGTTTGCGCTGTGGCGCAGGCAAGTTCTCCTCGACTCCAGGGGCAACATCTTGTTATAGCTGTGACGCGAGCAAGTTCTCGACCTCGTATGGCCAGACATCAGAAACTAGTTGCGTGCCGTGTAGTGCTGGCGCACAGTCCACCGCTGATAGGACTGGATGCACGTGCAGAGCCGGCTGGTCCGGGTCTGTGGGCATAGAGGGGAACAGATGGACTGGCGCTGCACTCGTATGCACAGAGTGTCCCGCAGACACACACAAGATCGGGCCCGGGCCGGCTGCGTGTGAGGCGTGTCCCGCGCATTCGTCCGCGCGCCCTGGCAGCACCAAATCAACTGATTGCATATGTGCAGCGGGCTGGGCGGCGGCGAGCGACCCAATAATTCGATGCGTGAAGTGCAGGGCCGACACATACGGACCCTGGGGGGTTTCTTGCGTGGACTGTCCCGCTGGATTGGTATCGCTTGCCGGTAGCACGAGCGTCGCCGCATGCGTCTGTCCCAGTGGCTGGGTGCACGTGTCCGGCAACGACTGCGAGCCGTGTGCTGCCGGCACGCGCAGCGCGGACGGCGTGTGTGTTTCGTGTGCCGATGGCTCTGAATCTCTACAGGGCTCGTCTCGCTGCAGACAGTGTATACAGTGGAGTGTGGGTATGGTGAACGCGGCGGTCTCCGCGTTGGCACGCCCTGGTGTCAGCAGCGACGCCGATTTCGAGGCCCTCGACACGCTGTTGGAACGCCACATCATAGATACGACGAAGAGAGCGCCTATATCGGCGAGCTGCCAAGCACTATACCAAAGGGTGTTGAAGCGGCAGATCGCCAACGCCCCTGAAAGTCGCGCCGCAGTGGCCGTGAACAGCGCTGAAGCCTCGGGTGTATCAACCGTTGTAAAACTGGTGATTGACATTCCGCTCACTATGGCAGAATTCACGGAAGATAAACAAACTTCGTTCAGGAATGCAATTGCCGCTACGGCAGATGTAGCGAATGAGTTCGTCGAGATCACTGATATCAAATCGATTATTCGTCGTCGTCGCATGCTATCGGCGAGTATAAGCGTCGCGACGCAGATCACAATGCAAAACGGAGTCATCGCAAATACAGTCTCTGACACAATGACACAATCTAATATAAACAAACAAATGGTATCTAATGGCATATCTAATGTCACGGTGTCTGTAAGTCCTACCGTCGAAACAGTGACAGTCGCCATAGCCGTTGACGGCGCCGACAGCGCCGTTGCGCGGCCAGCGCCGAACAGAAACACAGCGGCGCTCGTGGCGCTGGGCGTGTACGCAGCAACGCTCACGGTGCTCGCGGTGTTTTAGCACCGGCGCATATGCGCTCGCCGGGTGGCACGCTGTTTATAAAAACGATAAGGTGGTGTACGCAAGGAGTCCAATAAATATTTATTTTTCCTCCAACCCCACCAGCGCAATGCGTTGGGCTCGGACGGTATGTCAGAGTTCATGTGCGCATGATCCAGAATTCTTTAATATGCCAAACGCTGCTCCCATAGTGCGCCGTTGCAGACATATTAAACTATGTTTCTGTGTGCACGCGGATTTATTGACAAACAACACGTGTACAGACAACACCTATGTGGATACCCTCACTTTTGAGATGCCGCCTCCGAGAAGACGCACCACCCCCTCGATCTCACCCGCCTTTCCTTCTGGCCACGACACGCACGCGTCTACCACCCGCTGCACCAGCTCCCCCGGCATCTCCTCGTAGGCACAGCCGTCGGTCGCTGCAGGCGTCCGGCCTTGCTGGCGCCGCGACTGTCTGCAGGGTCCCGCGGCGCCGAGCCGGGGATGCGTGCCCATGCAAAAGGCGAGGGCGAAGTCGGGTCGCAAGCCGTGGCAGCGCCCGACGCGGGCGCCTCCCAGAAGCTGCGGCGCGACCATCTTGGGAGCTCGCCACGTCCCCGAGTTGCTATGCCCGAGGCTCCACCCGCTTCCCCAGGTGAAGAGAATGCCATCCTCTGTCACCGCTGATGATTGACAGACCCCGGCTGAGACGGAGACGATCTTGGCGAAGTCTGTGATGCGCGCGAACACATTCCGGTTGTTGATGTCGTTGTGGCCGAGTCTGCCCCATTGCCCATCACCGCATGAATATACCCCACCGACTTCCGTCGCGACCAGCGTGTGGGAACTGCCGCAAGCCGCTGTGAGCACCGGCGAGCCCCCGAATTCCTCTGGCGCCACTCTGGTGGGGACCAGTCGGTTCTCGAGGTCTCCCAGGCCGAGCTGTCCAAAACGTCCAAACCCCCACACCCAGAACGCTCCGTCGTGTGCAACGGCAACGTTGTGGAAATAATTAGTCGCCAGCATCACCACCCTGACTCCGCACATCCCTGCCAGCTGCGTTGGCACAAGCCTATTTGCCTCGTCGTTGTGGCCGAGACACCCGTCCGCGCCATTCCCCCACGTGCACACGCTGCCGTCTTCTCCCACTGTCGCACAATGAATTGCACCGGCCACCACCATGACGATCCGGACCCCTTTGAAGTGTTCCACCGCCACCTGCGTCAGCACCAGCCTGGGCGCCTCGTCGCCGTGCCCAAGCATGCCGTCTCTTCCCTCGCCGCAGGTAAACACGCCGCCGACTGCCGTCAGCAACGCAGTGTGCCGCAGTCCACATGACACCAACACTGCCCGCGACCCGCCATATAGGTGAATGCCAATGCGCGCCGGCCGTTGCCGCGGCTCGCAATCGCCGAGGCCGAGCTGGCCGTAGGCTCCTGCTCCCCACGTATGCAGTGATCCATCTGCCGCCACTGCCGCTGCGTGTCCAGTGTGGGTCGCTGTCAAGACGACACGCGTGCCAAACAAA
>Ga0209384_1000707_pt1 | contig 19735 bp, 22 predicted proteins | sample CoawatmetaG05DNA_FD_187511 | JGI IMG/M metagenome (GOLD analysis project Ga0209384, IMG submission 187511) | Marine microbial communities from the West Antarctic Peninsula - Coastal water metaG058-DNA (SPAdes) (version 2) | ecosystem: Environmental > Aquatic > Marine > Coastal ... | reverse complement strand
AGATAATGAAAAAGATATATCTGCATTAGCTAAATATTTAACCCCAAATAAAGGCAATGCGAATTATTCTCAAGCAATTATGGAGTTTGGGGCCTTAATATGCAAACCAAGGCAGTCTAATTGTAGTGATTGTATAATAAGCCATGGTTGTTCATCCTTGAAACAAGGACTTGTTTTAGAAATACCTGAGGCAAAAATTCAAATAAACAAAAAAAACTTAAGGTGCGCATCTTTCCTTGCTGTTGATAAAAATAATTCAGTGTTAATTACTAAAAGAAAAAATGAAAATTTACTAAAAGATATGTGGCAACTTCCATCTAGTGAGTGGATCAATCAAGATAATAATAAGATGCTTGTATCCGAAGCGCCTTTTAAAGCAAAATGGACTGAAAAAGGAAAAAAAATTAATTATAAGTTTAGTCATATAAATTTACTTAATGAAACCTATATTTTAAATGTAAGTCCTAAAATAAATTTATCTGATAAGAACTTTAAATGGGTAAGTATTAAATCATTACATAAATATCCGCTTGTAACTCTTACAAGGAAAATTTTGATAGATAATAATTTAATTTAATTCTGATCGAATTTGTTGTCTCAGCAAATCGATAGGCTTTAGTTCACCTTCAACATCAAAATGCCAAAATGTCCATCCGTTACAGGCTTGAGCATCTTGAACTTGTGCGCCAATTTGATGAATAGAACCGGTATTCTTATTATAAGCTATAGACCCATCAGCTCTTACTTTTGCTTTATATTTTTTTGCGGCATCATAAAGGCTATCTCCGGGCTCAATTAGTTTTCTTTCTACAAGCCAACCAAAAGGAACACGGGGTTCTGCTCTCTTAGATGTAGTAACCGCTATTGAGTCATTATCGTACGGAATGATCTTAGCTATCCTCTTTTTTGCAAATGAAATATATTTTGCTTCTCTTTCGATACCTATAAAAGATCTGCACAATCTTTTTGCAACTGCGCCAGTCGTTCCTGTCCCAAAAAATGGATCCAATATTGTATCTCCTCTATTAGTTGAAGAAATAATAACACGATGAAGAAGTGACTCAGGTTTTTGAGTAGAGTGGACTTTTTTACCATTTTCATCTTTAAGTCTTTCATGTCCATTACAGATTGGTAAAAACCAATCAGAACGCATCTGAGTACCTTCATTTAGAGACTTCATTGCCTCATAGTTAAATACGCACTTCTTAGAGTCTTTATTTTTAGAAGCCCAAATCATTGTTTCATGTGCATTTGTAAATCTTGTGCCTTTAAAATTTGGCATTGGATTAGCTTTTTGCCAAATGATATCATTCAATATCCAGTAACCTAAATCTTGAAGTATATAGCCAATTCTAAATATATTATGATAAGAACCGATTACCCAAATTGTTCCATTAGGTTTTAATATTCTTTGAGCTTCTTTTAGCCACGCTCTTGAGAAATCATCATAAGCTTTGAAACTGTCAAATTGATCCCATTTATCATTTACAGCATCTACTTTAGAAGAATCAGGTCTTGATAATTCATTTTCTAACTGAAGGTTGTAAGGAGGGTCCGCAAAGATAACATCTATGCAATTATCTGGCAGTGATTTTAGGTGCTCAATAGTTTCCCCAGGTAAAATTTGATTTAAAGGTAGAGAATGATTTTTGACCGTTTTCATAAAAAATAATATGATTCATAATATTTTTTTGGTCAATAATTTAATGGACTCAATAAGTTACATGATTTTCTTAATTCAACATATTGTATATAGGGGCAAAACTTTTACGATGTATAGGGGTTACACCTAAATTCTTAAGGGCTAAAAGGTGCTGCTTTGTTCCATATCCGGAATTTTTTTCCCAATAATAACCTGGGTGCTTGACAGATAGATCTTCCATTATTTTATCTCTATACACTTTTGCAATAATTGAAGCTGCTGCAATTGATACAGATTTACTATCACCTTTTATTATTGGATACATTTTAAAGTCTAGGTCAGGCAGTTTATTTCCATCCACTAATACTGACTTAGGTATAATATCTAGACCTAAAATAGCTCTTTTCATAGCCAGCAAACTAGCTTGTAAAATATTTATTTGATCTATCTCTTCGACCGACGCTATACCTATTGCGTAGCTATGATGAGAAATTAATTGTTTACTGATTATCTCCCTTCTTTTCTTTGAAAGTTTTTTTGAGTCATTAATACCATCAGGGACAATCTCTTTATTTAAAATTATAGCAGCTGATACAACAGGTCCAGCAAGTGGACCCCTGCCAACTTCATCCACTCCTATAATGGGAGATTCATAAGATTGATCAAATTTATAAATAGATTCCAATTTAATTACTTATGCTATCTCTGACATTTTGAAGGTCTTCCCAAACATATTTTTTTTGCTTTTGTTGTCGCAATAAAAAAGCCGGATGAAATGTAGGCATCGCTTGAATACTTTTTCCATTTATATTTATAGAGAACCACTTTCCTCTTATTTTAGTAATTGGAGTTTTGTCTTTAAGCAAAGCATAAGTAGAAGTGCTACCTAATAGTAATAAAACTTTTGGATTTATGAGTTCAATATGCTTATGTATCAATGGCAAACATATATTTATTTCTTCCTCTGTAGGCTTTCGATTGGCTGGTGGTCGCCATGGAATAATATTTGCAATATAGACTTTTTCTCTATCAAGATTAATTGCATCTAGCATCTTATCTAATAACTTTCCACTTCTTCCAACAAAAGGTTTACCTTCAATATCTTCATCATGTCCAGGAGCTTCTCCAATTAACATAATTTTTGAATTTGGATTTCCATCTGAGAAAACAGCATTTGTTGCATCATTACGTAAACTACAGCCTTTAAAATTTTTAATATAGTCTTTGAGCTCTTCAATAGTGGTTACTTTTGATAATTGTTTTTCAGTCTTTGAGTTCATTATTTCAACACTATTAGTGTTAGTAGCCATATTATTATGTGATTTTACTTTTTTAATATCAAACCTATTTACCGGAAATTTAGTTAAATTATCAGTTACACCGCTTTCTTTAAGAGCCCTTAAAGTTTTAATGCTACTTTTTATAAGTTTTTTCCCCACTATTTTAAATAAATTGAATCATATGATTGAATTATTGTATCAGTAATTTAAATAATACTGTTAGATAATTTATATGGATACAAATAATCAACGCGAGTCGATGGAATATGACGTAGTAATCGTCGGTGCTGGTCCAGCTGGATTGGCTACAGCCATTAAGCTAAAACAACTAAATGCAGATACAAATGTATGTGTAGTAGAAAAAGCATCTGAGGTTGGCGCCCACATATTGAGTGGCAATGTATTCGAGACCAAGGCTTTAGACGAACTTCTTCCGGACTGGAAGAATATGGATGGATGCCCTGTAAAAACTCAAGTAAATTCAGAAAAGTTCTTATTTCTTTCAAAAAAAAGCTATTTTAGTTTTCCAACTTTATTTTTACCTCCTGTGCAGCATAACAAAGGTAATTACATTATCAGCCTTGCAAATCTTTGTCGCTGGTTAGGCCAGATTGCAGAAAATCTTGGTGTAGAAATTTATCCTGGGTTTGCAGCGTCTGAAGTTTTGTTTCATGAAGATGACTCTATCAAAGGTGTTGCAACTAATGATATGGGCGTTGACATAAATAATGAAAAAAAAGAATCTTATGAGCCTGGAATAGAGCTCCACGCCGCCGTTACTGTATTTGCAGAAGGGTGCCGAGGGCATCTTGGTAAATCCCTAATAGAAAAGTATAATCTTGCTGAGAATAGTGATCCACAGCAATATGGTATAGGGCTTAAAGAAATATGGGAAGTTCCAGAAGAAAATCATAAAGAAGGGCTTGTTATGCATACTGCAGGCTGGCCTTTAGAAAATGATACTTATGGTGGAAGCTTTATTTATCATGCTGAAAATAAGCAAATATTTGTTGGGTATGTAGTTGGCCTAGATTACAAAAATCCATATCTTTCTCCTTTTGATGAGTTTCAAAGATTTAAAACTCATCCAGCTATATCCAAAATCTTAAATGGAGGCAAAAGAATATCATACGGAGCAAGAGCTTTAATAGAAGGCGGTTTGCAAAGCTTGCCTAAAATGTATATGCCAAATGGCTTATTGATTGGCTGTGACGCAGGAACATTAAATATGCCAAAAATTAAAGGTTCTCACACTGCATTAAAAAGTGGAATAATTGCTGCAGAAACTATTCATGAAAAAGTTACTAAAAACTTAAATGACCTGTCGACCTATGAAACTAACTTTAAAAATAGTTGGGTGTATAAAGAACTTTATACTGCTCGAAATGTAAAACCTTTTATGAGCTTCGGCCTATTAATTGGCATAATCTTGACTGGTATTGATCAATTATTTTTTAGAGGGAGGCTTCCGTTTACATTAAAGCATAAGCATAAAGATCATGAATGTCTTAAGCCAGTGAATGAAGTTAAAAAAATTGATTATCCAAAGCCAGATGGTGTTCTAACTTTTGATAGATCAAGCTCTGTTTACTTATCTGGCACGTACCATGTTGAAAACCAACCAGTTCACTTAAAATTAAAGGATCCTGATCTGCCAATTAAATATACGTTAAGTAAATTTGCAGAACCAGCACAGAGATATTGTCCGGTTGGGGTATATGAAGTTAGAGAAGATGAAGAAACTTCAGAACAAAAATTTATTATCAATAGTCAAAACTGCATACATTGTAAAACATGCGACATTAAGGAACCGTCTCAAAATATTAACTGGGTAACACCAGAGGGCGGCGGCGGCCCTAAATATTCAAATATGTAGATAATATGAATCGTCTTAATTTATACATTTTTGTTTTAATTTTAGCCATGCTTTTACAGGTTAATGTAAGTGCTGCAAAAAAAGATAACTTTCCAAAAGTAGGTGACTATTTAATTGCTCAAATTTCTTCTCAAGCAAATGACTATAATGCTGCAAATAAATATTATTTAAATTTACTAAAAAAAGATAAAAAAAACACTGATTTATACCTTAAGATCATTAAAAATAATTTATTGAATGGTAAAATTGAAGATGCTAACAAATATTATATCAAGCTAGAAAAAATTGGATGTAATAATACAAATATTGAATGTATTAACTTTCTTCAATCTATAGGTCCTTTAATAAATGGAATTGTCTATCTAAAAAATAATAGAGGCAATAAGGCTTTAAAGTCATTTTCTAAAATTAGTAATATTAAGGAAAATGAATTGTATGCTGGACTTTTAAAAGCTTGGTCATTAGCAAATTTTTATACTTATAAACAAAGTATAGAAGCTTTGGATAGTATTAAGTCAGAAAATTATTCTAATGAAATAATCATGCACAAAGCATTAATATATGATTTAGTTAATGAAGTTGAACTTGCAGATATTTTTTACGAACAAGCATTAAATAAAAATCAAGAAATTAGTTTAATTAATTATTATTTAAATTTTTTACATAGAAATAATAAAAATAAAAAAAAAGAAGAGTTCTTGCAAAAACTTTATGCAGACAGTAGCTATCAAATATCTATTAACAATAATATTTTACTAGATGCTAGACTTATTGAAAATCAAGTAAATGGAGTAGGCTTAGTATTGTATGAGGCTTCACAGTATCTTGGTTTTGAAGATATTGATTTATCATTAAGTATTCTAAATATTGCTAATTATAGTTATCCAAATTTACATGAAGTTGATTTTTTGTCTGCCAGTCTACTGCATAGTTTGGAGCTTTTTGATGAGGCGATGTTGTCTTACAAAACTATTCCAAACAATCATTATCTAAGTTCTTTAGCGGTAATTCAACTAGCTAATTTATTAAGTCTTAATAATCAGAAAGATGCTGCAATAAAAACTTTGCTTGATTATTTAGAAACAAAAACAAGCTTTAAAGTTAAAATGACTCTTGGTGATCATTATCGTTATCAATCTGATTGGGTAAAAGCTCAAGCTATCTATAGTCAAATTATAGAAAATGAAAAATATGCTTTAGACCCCAATATGTGGAATACTTTTTATAGGCGAGGCATTGCTTATGAAAGAAACAAGCAAATGGATTTGGCCGAAAAAGATTTTGTTGAAGCACTTAAGCTTAATAATAATCAGCCAGATGTTTTAAATTACCTTGGATATTCATGGATTGATAGTGACAAAAATATGCTTAAAGCCAAAAATATGATTGAGTTAGCACTGGAACAAAAACCAGATGATGCATACTTTATTGATAGCCTTGCATGGTATTATTTTAAAGTAAGTGATTTTGATCAAGCAAACTCACTTCTAAATTATGCTTCTCAACTAGCTCCATCAGACCCTGTTATTAATGAGCATTATGGGGATACATTATGGAAAATTGGAAAATATATTGAAGCTAGATATCAATGGAATAGAGCGCTAGATCTAGAGCCAGGAATCGAACTAACTAACAAAATCAAAGTTAAATTGCTAAAGGGATACTGAGGCGATATAAATTTAGAGTGTTAGACATAATAGAATTTAAATCCTATGCAAAAATAAACCTATTCTTGCATGTACTTAATAAACGTGCGGATGGCTACCATGATATCTTAAGTCTATTAAGTCGTATTAATCTTTTTGATAGAATTACTTTTGAGAAGAGTAGAGAATTTGAAGTTATCTATAAAGGTTTGCAATCTAATGAAATTATAGACGATAATATTTCTCAATTAATTTCCTTGTTACAAAAAAAGAATTTAATTGCAAAGCTTAATTATCGAATAACAATTGATAAAAAAATACCAATTGGTGCGGGATTAGGTGGTGGGTCGAGCAATGTAGCAACTGTTATTTCTGCACTAATTGATCTTAAAGTTATTAAAGGTAATATTGATATTATTAGTATTGCTAGAGAGTTAGGATCAGATATTGAATTTTTTTTATATGATAAAGCTGCTTTAATAAATAAGAAGGGCTCAATAGAAAAATTAATTAAAATAGAAAAATCTCATGAAATTTTATTAGTAAATCCACAATTCAATTTAAGCACTGCAGAGGTTTTTAATTTAAACACTTCTTTTTCTCCTATCGCTGATCTTAATGTCATAGATCCTATAACAGATCTTCAGACTATTATGGCTAATACATCCAATAGTCTTGAAGATAGCGCGTTCAAACTTTGTCCTGATATAGCGAAGATTAAGAAGGAGATGAAGAAACAAAAAAACTTAATAGCTGATAGAATGACAGGAAGTGGATCAACATATTTTGGGATATTTGAGGACAAACAAGCTTGTTTAGTAGGAGAAGAGTATTTTAAAAATAAATATCCAGACTGGTGGACATCTTCTGTTAACACCATTTAATCATTGCATTTCGTACTTGTTACACTAAATATATGTTTAGTTATCGTTGGGGCGTGGCCAAGTGGTAAGGCACCGCTTTTTGGTAGCGGTATTCGGAGGTTCGAATCCTCCCGCCCCAGCCAATAAAAAAGTAAATTCTATGAGTGATTTTTTAAATAAATATACATCAGTTTATAATGTTTTTTTAGACAATTGGAACTATCAATCACAATATGTCTTATTTCTTGAAAAATTAATGTATGAAGAAACTATACTTCCTATTTATATAAAAGAAATGATCTTTGCATATGTTTCAGAATTGAATGGATGCACTTATTGTAAAAATATACATAAAGAAATATCTAAGAAAATGATAAAAGCAATGGAAGAAAACTCACCTTTAAAAAATATTTCCTTATCTTCTATTCAGGAAGAATTTAAGCCAGTACTCACTTTTTCTCATAAAGTTAATGAGGATATAGATTCTATTACTCAAGATGATGTTGATGCCATTTTAGTAAATGGATTTCCAGAAAATGTTATTTCTGAAATAATTGCTATATGTAGTGCAGCTCAATACATGAATACAACTGTTAGAGCGCATAAAATACCTGCTTTAAATGAAGCTATGAATTCTGCTTCTGTTCGAATGATGATACAAAAAGGCTATCAAGGACTTGCTGAATATATGATTAGTAAGCGTAAAAAATAATTAGATCATTAGCTTGGCGAAATTATAACCTATATAGAAAAGTGCAATCGTCCCAATAAAAGTAATAGCAGCATATATAATTGCTAAACTTAGATTACCAGATTCTATTAACTTAAAAAAATCTAGATTAAATGTTGAGAAGGTAGTGAAGCCACCTAGAAAACCAATAGTTAAAAATACTTTTAATTGTTCGTTGAGTAAAAGTTTTGTTGTTATGAAGTAATATATTATTCCTATTATTAGAGATCCAATTAAGTTAACTAACAGTGCTCCATATGGAATAGAACTTGGTATTATTTTATTAAAGTAATTAATTAGTAAATATCTTGTTACAGATCCAGCTCCCCCACCAAAAAAAATTATTAATAATACTTTCATATTTTATCCTTCTAAATAAGTCATAATACCAAAGTGATCACTGGGATATATATTATTTTTTGGAGATGTTCCTACTAAGATACTCTTGATTGGGTGCCCTAAACCTTTTAATGTGGGATTGCTGACAAAAATATAATCAATTCTTCTATCTATCTCTAAATTTTTTTTGGCATAACAGTTATTATTGGACCAAGTGTATCCAAAGTCATTTCGGTTAGTAATTTGCCATACATCTCGTAATACAGTTCCTTTAATAGCGGATTTTAGGCCAGTTATTTTCATTATTTCATCACTTAATGGGTCGGCATTAAAGTCACCACAAAGAATAGTTGGAAATTTTAATTTTTCTAATTTGCTAATATATTCTAAAATAAATGCTACTTGATTTTGACGTATATGACTTTGGTCATACTTATAGTTTAAGTGGGTACATAAAATATCTATTTCAAAACCAGCATAATTGACCACACTATGTAGCAGTCTACGATTTTCATTAAATTTTTTGTCTGTAGGGATTAAATGTGACGAAGAATTTAAAATAGGAAATTTAGAAATAATAGCGTTACCAAATGATACGCCGTCAATCTCAAATGACTTTGAATAAGTATACTCATATCCAAATAAATCAGATATTTTCTTAGCCTGACTACCGTCTGAGTCTTCCCAAACTTCTTGCAGACATAAAATATCTGGATCCAGTTCTTTAAGCTCATTAAATATAAGTTTTTGACGATCTAAATAATTTTCAAATTTCCACCATAGGTTCCAAGATAGGACTTTTATTTGCTTACTATGGGTCAATTCACCATAAGCATCTAAATCTGAAAAAGACTTATCGGGCATCTCTATTATTTATGCGAACGCAACCATAATTGATTCGGCAACATAAGCAGGCTTATCGTGACCTTGAATTTCCAATGTAGCCACAGAAATTAATTGGGTACCGCCATTATCAAGTTTATTTACTTCACTAACCTTAAGACTAAGTCTAACTTTTGAGTTTACTGGAACCATATTTATGAATCTGACTTTATTTAAGCCATAGTTAATAGTCATTTTTGTTCCCGTAATTGTCCAAATCATTGAGCTTAATGGAACAATTAAAGAAAGGGTAAGAAAACCATGTGCAATAGTAGATTTAGTAGGCAGCTCTTTTGCAGCTCTTTCAGCATCTAAATGTATCCATTGATGATCACCAGTTGCCTCTGCAAACTGTTGAATTCTATTTTGATCAATAGTAATCCAATCTGATTTGCCAATATCTTTACCAATAAAATTTTCTAATTCACTAAAATCAACAGATAACATACAAAAACTCCTTATTAATTTAATATTTTAACAATATCTTAAATTATTATAAAATATATATTTTTATTATGAGCAATATAAGACAGATAAACAACAATGATAATGAAAAAATTATTAATTTGCTTCATAAATCATTTGGTCCAGGTAGATTTGCAAGATCTGTTTATAGATTAAGAGAAAAATCTAATAGAGAAACTAATTTTTCATACATTTATGAGAAAAATAAGAATATTCTTTCATCGATTTCATATTATAAAACATTTTTGAATAAAAATATTAACGGTCTTTTATTAGGTCCGTTAGCGGTTGATCCAGAACATAGAGGTAAAGGTTATGGAGTAGAACTGGTCAAATACTCTATCTCAATTATTAAAGAAACTATGGATTATGAATTCATTTTAGTAGTTGGAAATTATGATTACTATGAGAAGTTTGGATTTCAAAAAATTGATCAAACTATTGATTTTTATGGACCAGTAAATAGTAATAATGTTCTAATCCTTGATGTTAAACATAAGTTAAAGATAAATAATTTTAAAACAATGGAATTTAATTGATGTCTGAAAATAAATACACTTTTGCTAAAGGGCTAGATACAATTTACGAGTTTGGCAAAAAAGAAAAAAATTCTTTACCACCTGTTGACAAATGGAACCCAGATTTTTGTGGTGACATAGATATGAAAATCATGAGAAATGGAAAATGGTTTTATATGGGAACAGAAATAAAGCGCCCAGCAATGGTAAAGCTCTTCTCAGGAATTTTAAGACTAGATACTGATAATTTTTACTATTTAGTTACACCAGTTGAGAAGGTTAGAATAACAGTTGAGGATGCACCTTTCATTGCTACTTCATTAATTTCTGAGACCGTAGATAATATTGACTATTTATTCTTTATTACCAATGTTAATGAAAAAGTCTTATTATCAAAAACTAATCCATTGGAAATAAAGATTGATAATAAAACAGAAGAACCGTCTCCATATATTCTTGTAAGAAAAAATCTTAAAGCTTTAATCTCAAGATCAGTATTTTATGAGCTAATTGAATTAGCATCAAAAAAATATATAAATGGTAAAGATTGTTTGGTCTTAGAAAGTAACGGAGAAACTTTTAAGATATATGAAAATTAAAAAAGACATATCATCTAGCTATCTAAGCTCCATTTTCTCTATTAAAAATGAAATATCACACGATTATTTTGATAAACTTGCAATAAGAACAGATGAAAATATTAATCAAAATGAAAAGATTATTAATTTTTTAGATAAAAAGCTAATTCGAGCAGCGGTGCTGGTACCAATAATATTTGATGGAGATAAGTGTAGCATACTTCTAACACACCGATCAGCAGAATTAAAAGATCATGCAAATCAAATAAGTTTTCCAGGAGGCCGTATAGATGAAAATGATATTTCTCCAGTCCATACTGCTGTTAGAGAAACTTATGAGGAAATTGGGATTGATGAAAAGCATATTAATATTATTGGAAATTTAGATGCTTATATTACTGGTACAGGCTTTCAAATTCTTCCAATAATTGCCCAAATAGATAGGAAGTACAAGATCAATATTAACTCTAAAGAAGTCGAGAGTATTTTTAAGTTACCAATAGATTTTCTAATGGATAAAAGTAATCATGAGGTAGATAAGAAGCTATATAATAATGGAAATATTTCATATGATTATAATTTTAATGTTATAAATTATGAAACCCATTACATTTGGGGAGCAACTGCAAGCATTTTATTGAACCTATATGAAAAATTAAAATGACTAATCAAAATATTAAAGATATTTTATTAATACCCGAAGTAGAGAATCTTTTTAAGATTTTTGGCGACAACAAAATTTATTTAGTTGGTGGATGTGTTAGAAATGCATTAAGCAATGAAAAAGTAAATGATATTGATTTTGCTTCAATTCTTAATCCAGATGAAATTATTAATACACTAAAATTTAATAATATTAAATTTATAGATATTGGAAAAGATCATGGGACAATAACAGCAATTATAAATAATAATAAGTATGAAATAACTTCTTGTCGATCAGATATTGATACAGATGGTAGGCATGCAGTAGTAAAATATACAGATAATATCAAAGAAGATTCCAATAGAAGAGATTTTACAATCAATGCTATTTATGTAGACTTCTCAGGAAAAATATTTGATTTTCATAATGGTATAATTGATCTAAAAGAAAAAAAAATAAAGTTTATCGGTGATCTTGAGACAAGAATTCAAGAAGACTATTTAAGAATTTTAAGGTTTTTCAGATTTCAATGTGATTATCAGTCAGAAGAAATTAAAAAAGAAGAATTATTATTAATTAAAAAAAATATAGATGGTTTAAATAAAGTATCTAAAGAAAGATTATGGATAGAATTAAAAAATATTATTAAACATAAAAATTCAATTAAGCCTCTTAAAAATATGCAGGAAATTGGTATATTTGAAATGATATTTGAAGGAATAGAAGTTAATCAAAGTTATGAAAAGCTAAGTAACATTTTAGCCAACCTAAAGCTATCTAACACACTTGGTTGCAAGTTGAGCTCTCTACTAAATAATGATGAAGAAAAAATAAAAAATTTTATAAAAGATAATCCAGTCTCAAATCTTGAAAGAGACAGTATTTTAAAACTGTCAAATATTAGTTCCAAGATGGTATCTTATATGTCAATGCGAGAAGCTAGAGCAGCTCTATATCGTTTAGGTAAATCAAATTTTATTAATCAAGTTTTATGTCAATGGTCGAAAGATACCAATGATAAAACAACTATTAATTGGAGAGCTCTTGTTGAAGTTGGTACTTCTTGGGATAAACCAGATTTCACGATAAAAGCTTCAGATGTTATGAACATGGGAATTCCAGAGGGTCCGAAGTTAGGTGAAATTTTAAATGAGTTAGAAGAATGGTGGATTGATAATAATTTTATTGAAGATCAATTTTCTCTAATTGAAAGACTCAAAGCCATATGTTTTGCACAACATTAATTACTTGTATAAAATTTCTTTAATTTCATAACTCTTTTCACCTTTTGGTGTACTTACCATAACAAAATCATCTTTTGATTTACCTATAAGTTCTTTGGCAACAGGAGATTTATATGAAAGTAAATTATTCTCTATATCAGCCTCTTCATGCCCTACAATTTTAAAAACTTTTTTTTCATCAGTCTCTAAATCATTCAATTTTACAGTGCAGCCAAATACTACTTTATTCTCATGGTTAATATCTTTGATATCTATAATTTCAGCATTACCTAGTAAGGATTGTATCTCTTGAATTCTTCCTTCATTATGACTTTGCTCCTCTTTTGCCGCATGGTATTCAGCATTTTCTTTTAAATCACCATGAGCCCTGGCTTCAGCAATTGCCTTGATAACTTCTTGTCGCTTACTTCCAGTTAAGGAAGCAAGTTCATCTTGCAGCATTTTTACGCCATTTTTAGTTATAGGTTCTGTGCTCATATTTTTTATTTCCAAATTGCCTCAGGCGGCATTGACATTAATATTGCATCAATATTTCCACCAGTTTCTAGACCAAATCGTGTACCACGATCATATAATAAATTAAACTCTGCATATCTACCACGCTTAATTTTTTGTTTAATCTTGTCATTTTCTGTCCATTTTTTCTCTATATTTTCAATAATAATTTGAGGAGCGATATCCAAAAAAGATTTCCCAGTATCTTTAGTGAAAGCAAAATCTTCTTCAAATTTATTTGTATTTAAGTGTTCAAAAAAAATACCGCCATCTCCGCGTGTTTCTTTTCTATGAGGTAAGTAAAAATACTCGTCACATTCTTTTGAAAATTTTTTGTAATACCTTTTATTGTGTTGATCACACATTTTTTTCAAACTTTTATGTAATATGTTCTTATTTTTTAAATTTTTAAAAGTTGGTGTCATATCCATTCCACCACCAAACCAACTATTTTCTGTTACTATAAAACGTGTATTGAAATGAAACGATGGAATAAAAGGAGAATTCATATGTGCGACAACTGAAATTCCACTAGCCCAGAATTTTCCAGTTTTATCAGCACCTGGAATTTTTTTCTTAAATTTATTATTAAACTTTCCGTGGACCGTTGAAACATTTACTCCAACTTTTTCAAAAATATCTCCATACATAATACCCATAGTTCCACCTCCATTATCTTGAGTGCTGCTAGACTTTCTTTTCCATTTTTTAAAACTAAACTTATTTTTTTTAATTGATTTAGAGTTATTATTTTCTATATCTAAAAAAATACTAATAGTCTGGTCTCTTAATTCTTCAAACCATTCCTTTGTGATAATTTTTTGTTTTTCAGTCACTTTAAAAGCTGCCTCCGCGATTCTGCAATCACAATGCCTGCTGAAACCGCTACATTTAAAGATCTTGAATTCTTACTCATTGGAATGGTTATCACTTCATCAACAGCGTTAAAAACTTCATCTGGAACTCCAGCACTTTCACGTCCTACGAGGATACAATCATCTTCTTTGAAACTGAAGTCTGAATATTTTATCTTCCCTTTTGTAGATAAAAGAATAACTCTTTTGCCCTTATTGTCTTTCAGGTAAGAATTCCACGAATCATGTTCTTGTGGCGAGACGTATTGAAGGTAGTCCATAGCCGCTTGTTTGATATTTTTTTGGCTAAATACATAACCAGTTGGGTGAATAATATCTATTCCTACGTCAAAGCAAGCGCATATGCGTATCATAGCGCCAGTATTTTGAGGAATATCGGGTTGAAACAATGCTAATCTCATTTTTATTCTAATGCCAATTTATTTCCTAAAACTGAACAAAGTATGCGTCATAGTGACACAAGAATTTACAGTTAGACTAATTTATTTTTGTAGAAAATCCCTAATTAACGTATATATAAACCTTATATTACACGATGGATACAAAGAAAGATATAGATACAGCTGATACAAAAGTCACTAGGCGTGATTTTTTATATTTAACAACTGGAAGCTTTACAGCTGTAGGTGCTGGAGCACTTGTTTGGCCATTTATTGCACAAATGAATCCTGATGCTTCCGTTAAAGCAATGGCTTCAACTGAAGTTGATTTATCGCCAATTATGCCTGGCCAGAGTATAACAATATTATGGCGCGGAAAACCTGTTTTTGTGAGAAGACGAACAGAAGAAGAAATAGCTGAAGCGCAAGCTGTCAAGCAAGCAGACTTGCCAGATCCTGAGACTGATGAAACTAGAGTTCTAAAGCCAGAGTGGCTAGTCATGGTTGGAGTTTGTACACATCTTGGTTGTATACCTTTAGGAAATAAAGGTGAATACAATGGATGGTTCTGTCCTTGTCACGGTTCTCATTACGATACTTCAGGAAGAATTAGAAAAGGCCCTGCGCCAAAGAATTTAGAAATACCAAGCTATGTTTTCTTGGATGATAATACAATAAAAATTGGATAAAGCTTATGAGTGATGATTACGAGCCCCAGTCGGCAGTTGCAAAATGGATTGATAAAAGACTACCTATAATTACATTATTTAGTGGTCACTTGATGCAGTTTCCAACTCCAAAAAATTTAAATTATTGGTGGACATTTGGTGGAATATTAACTTTCTGTCTTATCACCCAAATAATTACCGGACTAGTTTTGGCTATGCACTATATAGCTGATGCCAATTTAGCGTTTGCAAGTGTTGAGCATATTATGAGAGATGTAAACTATGGTTGGTTGTTAAGATATATTCATGCCAATGGTGCTTCAATGTTTTTCATTGCAGTATACCTTCACATGGCAAGATCACTTTTTTATGGCTCATATAAAGAGCCAAGAGAATTGATTTGGATTATTGGTGTTTTTATATTTTTACTAATGATTGCAACAGCATTTATGGGCTACGTATTACCGTGGGGACAAATGAGTTTTTGGGGTGCAACTGTTATTACAAATTTATTTAGTGCTGTTCCATTTTTTGGTGAGGCAATTACTAACTGGCTATGGGGTGATTATTCTGTAAGTGGCGCTCTATTAACAAGATTTTTTACGTTACATTATTTAATGCCATTTTTAATTTTTGGTTTAGTAATTCTCCATATTTGGGCATTACATGTGCCCGGTAATAATAATCCAGAGGGAATTGATGTAGTTAAAGGACAAGATACCGTTCCATTTCATCCGCATTATGTTGTAAAAGATGTATTGGCTCTAGTCGTATTTATGATTGTTTTTGCAGGCTTTGTATTCTTTAGTCCGAATATTCTTGGTCATAGTGATAATTATATACAAGCTAACCCATTGCAAACTCCTGAGCACATTGTTCCTGAGTGGTACTTCTTACCTTTTTATGCAATTTTAAGAGCAATTCCAGATAAACTTGGTGGTGTAATTGCCATGGTTTCTGCGATAGCTATCCTGGCTTTTATTCCTTGGTTAGACACATCAAAAGTTAGATCGTCTAAATATAGACCACTATATAGACAATTCTATTGGTTACTTATAGTTGACTTTATTTTGTTGGGTTATCTTGGATCACAATCAGCAACTGGAATTTATTTAATTCTTGGAAGATTAGCTACTTTGTACTACTTCCTACATTTTATTTTAGTGATGCCATTAATTGGATTTATAGAAAAACCAAAACCTCTTCCTAAAAGTATTTCTGAACCAGTACTTACTAAAGAAGAACAATTAACTAAGTCTGGACAGACGGCTTAAATCAATGATTAAACGATTAAGTATATTTCTATTATTATTAGCTCATACAGTTAGCATGTCTTTTGTGTTTGCATCAGAAGAAATGCATGTGCCAATGCAACCTGATTGGTCTTTTCAAGGTCCTCTAGGTAAGTTTGATAGAGCGGAATTACAAAGAGGTTACCAAGTTTATACAGAAGTATGTTCAAGTTGCCATTCTATGGACCTTGTTAGTTATAGAAATTTAGTTCAAGAAGGTGGACCAGAGTTTTCTGAAAAACAAGCCAAAGCTATGGCGGCAATGTTTGAAGTTGAAGCTGGACCAGATGCTGACGGCGAGATGTTCATGCGTCCTGCTATCCTGTCAGATAAATTTGTAAGCCCTTGGAAAAATGAACAAGAGGGCAGAATATCAAATGGTGGTGCTTATCCCCCAGACTTATCAGTAATGGTTAAAGCAAGGTCGGGTGGAGCAGACTATGTTTATTCTTTATTGCTTGGCTATGAAGATGAAGTACCTGAGGGAATTATTTTAGATGACGGAGTTTATTATAATGTTTATGCAAAAAACCAAAGAATTGCTATGCCTCAAGTTATTTATGAAGATGGAGTAGAGTACACTGACGGTACTGCAGCAACGGAAGTTCAAATGGCAAAAGATGTTACAGCTTTTCTAGCTTGGTCAGCAGAACCGAAGTTAGAAGAGAGAAAAAGAATTGGATTTAAAGTGATTGTATATCTAATAATTTTATCTTTCTTATTATACTTTACTAATAAAAGAATCTGGAGAGACACCTCTCATTAATAATTTCATTTATGATTCAATGTATTAGTTAATTTAACTAATAATTCAGTTTACCTAATATTATCCACAGCTTCATCAGCTTCATCTCGCAGTAAAGTAATCTTTAAGATAATGTTTACATTGAATCATTGGAGAACTTTTATGTTAGAAAAATTATTTAAATTAAATGAAAATAACACTTCTATAAAAACTGAAATGCTTGCTGGTTTAGCAACATTTTTAACTATGGCTTATATTATTGTTGTTAACCCAGCTATTCTATCAACTGATGGAACAGGCATGGATTTCGGCGGTGTATTTGTTGCTACAATAATTGCAGCAGTTGTTGGCTGTTTGATTATGGGACTTTATGCCAATTGGCCAATAGGTATGGCTCCAGGAATGGGTCTTAATGCATTTTTTGCTTTTGGTGTTATTTTTGGAATGGGGTATACCTATCAACAAGCCCTAGCAGCTGTATTTATTGCAGGTCTTGCCTTCTTATTACTATCAGTAACTCCTGCAAGAGCTTGGATTATTAATAGTATTCCAAAAAGTATGAAATTTGGAGTAGGTGCTGGGATAGGTCTTTTTCTTGCAATTATTGGTCTTAAGAATGCTGGAATTGTCGTTGATAACCCGGCAACTCTTGTTGGATTGGGTGATGTAACTTCAATGCCTGTAATACTTGCTGCAGTTGGTTTTGCTGCTATGGCAATACTTGATAAAAGAGGTATTCCAGGTTCAATTATTATTGGCATCCTTCTTGTCAGTATCATTGCTTGGATGACTGGAGTTAGTTCTATTGATGGAGTAGTGGGTTCAATTCCACCTGCAGTACATGCTTTTCAATTAGACTTTAGCCTAGTGGCAACCTCAGGATTTATTGGTGTAGCCTTCGCATTTTTATTTGTAGATTTTTTTGATACAGCGGGAACTTTAACATCTGTTGCCAATCTTACTGGAAAAGTCGATCAAGATGGAAAAGTTGATGGTATTGGTAGAGCAGTTTTAGCTGATTCTGTGGCAACTACTGTTGGTGCTTTAGCTGGTACATCAAATACGACATCATATATCGAGTCAGGCGCTGGTATTAAAGAAGGTGGTAAAACAGGCCTAACAGCAGTTACAGTCGCTTTACTTTTTGCTATATGTTTATTTTTAGCACCTCTTGCTCAAAGTATACCTGCATTTGCAACTGCACCTGCATTAGTTTTTGTAGCTACTTTTTTCTTGAAAAATTTAAGAGATATTGAGTGGGATGATGTTAGTGAATATGCCCCAGCAGTTCTTGCGGCTATATTAATGCCACTTACTTTTAGTATTGCTAATGGTATTGCCCTTGGCTTTATTGCTTATGTAGTTATTAAGGCTTTAAGCGGAAGAGCTAGTGATTTAAACGCTGGTTCAATAGTAATTGGCGTACTCTCCCTGCTTTACTACATAGTCTAAATAAAAGACTAAAATTACTTCTCCTATTTAAAATATAAATAGGGGAGGTAGCTTTATATCTCTCTATACAGGACAACAGAAGTCTCCCACTTCACTCATTTTAAGTATAATAATCTTCTTAAATAAAAATAATGTCCTAGTAAGAAATATTACATGGATCAATTTTTAAACCACCTTGGTCTGAATAATCGCCTATAACTCCATCAACTCTAACTGACATTCTTTTTTTAATCATCATGAATTTATCGCCTTCAGCAGGACTAATAGAACAAGTAATACGAGTACGTCTGCCCATACTATCATCATTAATTAAATGCAGTTTACCACCTATTTGCCAATCACCATCATCAAATGCCCATATGTAATAATCCTTTATTATTATTTTATCGCCTTTACTTGTATGTAAGGTTTTTTTATACAGTGGGTCAAATTCAAAATTCAATGAATGGTCAATGCCTTCTTCTAAAATTATATCTTTAGAATAACTATTTTGACAAAATAGAGATAGAGAGCAACAAAAGAGGATGATTTTGAAAATTTTCATACATTTTAATTTAAAGATTGTTTCAATAAGGTCAACAATTTCAATAAACATGCCACAAATAAGCAAATCAATCATAAATAACAGAAAAACTGAATAGTTATTCCTCAAAAAAGGATTGACGAGCAACCACGAAACTGGGTGCTCAAAACTACGAAGGCAACTACGAAGGTTGCTAAAATTTAAGATATACTGTTAAATATGCCTCGGAGACAGGCAACAGAACGCCCCTTACCACTCTCTTATTTCTCTTTATTTGTAATCACGAAGAATTCCCATAGGGTGTATTAACTAGTGGTTATTTTTATCTTCTTCATCCCAAGGGAAGACAGGCCAGGTTTCTTGGGTAATTTCTTCTACATAAGTTCCAGCCAAGGGTAAGCCTCTAGGTTTTGCATAGATAACAGCTAAATGCATGTTAGGCATGTATTCAGCGAGTGCTCTTGCTGTACCCCCTTGATCAACAATATCATCTATCACAAGCACCACTTCATCAGTTTTTGGTGCGCGGTGTACAATAGCTTTATCAACTTTACGGTGAATATAACTTTGAATTGATACTATATCGACATCTTGAA
>Ga0209384_1000706_pt1 | contig 19765 bp, 18 predicted proteins | sample CoawatmetaG05DNA_FD_187511 | JGI IMG/M metagenome (GOLD analysis project Ga0209384, IMG submission 187511) | Marine microbial communities from the West Antarctic Peninsula - Coastal water metaG058-DNA (SPAdes) (version 2) | ecosystem: Environmental > Aquatic > Marine > Coastal ... | reverse complement strand
TGCTTGAGAAAAACCTATAAAAGAAATTAAGAAAAACAGTAAATACAATGAATGTCTCAAGCTACTAAGTTAGTGTTTTAAACATGGTATCAAATAATGATTTACTTCTAAATTTACTGATAATTAAACTGAATCGCTAAACTAAAATAAACAAACTCATTTCAGTATAAAAAGCTCATATATAGTAAATTACTATTTAGTTCGGTAAAACTAAATAGTAATTTTTCTAATAGAGAACTACGTACTTAAAAAGTTCAGGATTTTTATAAAAAGTAGATTGTTTAACTAATTAAGATTCTTAGATTATTAATTAATTTTTAAATACACTTTCTAGTTTCAAGGTTTCACTTGGAAGTACAGTATTTATATCATTACTATATGAACCTAGGTTAGAATAAAATTGATCTACAGAAAAGGAAAAGGTTTCCTCAAACTTAGTTTTCCAATTACCATTAGTTGGATTTTTAATCCAAAAGTCTTTCAAGACTAATTTAAAAGCTTCAATCTCATTTATACCAGATTTTTGTATTTCTTTTGTTAGCGCTAAAAACATGAATACAGAGGAAGAATAATTTCGATCTTGTTCTTTTGAAGTATTATATTTTTCAAATATCGAAGGGGTATTGATTACAGTGATATCAACCTGACTTTGAGCTTCTTTAAAATAATTAGTAGAATAATACTGTTGAATATATAAAGATTCAAAAGTGGCAGCTCCACCCTCAGACATCCACTTAAGTTCAATATTACCATCAAAAAAATTTTTCGATAGAGTCATCTGATATACATGAAAATATTCGTGATCGATTACTGAATATCTATGAAGACTTTTTCCTCCTTCAAACTCTTGAAATGGAATTTCTAAAACCATGTATTTGTCATTGACTGATCCACCATTTCCAGATATTGAAGCGCCAGAAGCATCTCCAATTTTATCTTTGTAAGGTTTGTTAGTAGAACTTAGCCATGCGTAAATTGGTAATTCATAAAAATGATTTGAATATTTAATAGGAATTAATTCTTCAAGATTTTCCATAATTATATAAAATTCCGTAATCCAATCACTTGGTAAACTATCATGAATATTATATTTAAATGTGAATTCTGTAGGATTGGTGATTAAAACTTCCTCATCAGATGATGATCCACATGAAACAATTATTAGAGCTATAAACAGTAATGTTATTTTTTTCATTATCACAAATTTATAAATAAATATTATAATATTAAAAATCTAATTTTATTAGTTTCTAATACTTCGTTTATATTATTTCACTTAAAATCAATAGACAATTAATTGCTTACAATTATAGCAGCATTAAAAGCATCAAGTGCTGAACTTTGACATGATGCATCGGATTTTTGAGGATATGAATTCCATACTACACCTATTTCATTATTGGTTTTATCTCTAGCTACAAACCAGATAGAATCAGCATTTTTAAGAATAAAAGTTTTGTACTCCTCTTTTGGTGATACAGAATATAAAAAACCCAAATGTCTCATGAATATACCTTTAAACTGAGATGCGTCCCCATTAAGATTTGGTTCTTTAGGATCTTTTAATATCCCATTTTCATAGGATAGGTTGGTAATGGTAGCTTTAGCAATTTTATGAGCTAAATCCAATAATAATACATCCTGCTTCTCATTATATAATTCCACTAATGCGCTTAAGATTATACCTTGATTGTAAGTGTGATAACTCCCAGTATTGACCTCACACTGTTTATTTAAACCATTTTCAATAAGATATTTGTCATTTATCATTCCCGAATTCATAAACCAATGATAGGTATCTTCCCCCCACTTTATATAGCTTTTTCCTAGTGCCTCGCCGCCACCTCTTTGGTGTAATCTTATTGCTGCCAACATAAATAGTTCATTTTGAACCGCTGATTTTCCAATCTTTGGTTTTTTCCAATAGACTCCTCCCCCACAAACTTCATCCCAACCTGTAGCCATATCAGCAAAAGTGATCCGTGCCATTTTTAGATACTTTTCATCTGTAGTCAGTTCATATGCCTCGATCCATGCCAGTATCCACCAACCCTGATCATCGTAATAGTCATTGATATAATTTCTGCAAATCCAGTTATCTTTAGGATCAGGCATTTGTACTTCAAATTCTTTACAAATCTCAAAAGAATTTTCAATAACATCTAAATAATCCTTAGAACCGGTTATTCTAGAATAATCAATAATGGCAGTCAGTGCATTGGCTGCATTCCACCAACTAGTGGTTTCATATAATCCTGTCTCTGTATTATACCACTTTTGTAAAGTAGCAATTGTTGTATTAGCATATTGATTATATGGCTCGTCCTTCTTACATGAGTTAAAAAGTAGGACCAACATTATTAAAACTACAAATACAGTTGATTTTTTCATATTTCAATCTTTCTTTTTCTACTCTTTAATATTTAACATTTCCTCTAACCAATTTAAAGTATCGTTAAAAACAGTTTCTTTGGTAAGATCATTATGAGGTTCGTGCTTGGTATTGCTAAAAATCTTTAAGGTCACTTTATCTTTATTAGATTGTGCGAAATATTGAGAACCAGACTTGCAAATTATAGGATCTTCTTCTCCGTGAATCATAAATATTTTAATAGAAAGCTTAGAAGCATTTTCTAAAACCCATTTTCCAGCGGAATAAAATTCGCAGAATAATCGAACAGATATTCGATTGTGATTTAACAGATCTTCTTTGTAATTAGTAAATACTTTTGGGTCATAAGAAAAGTCATTAGGATCTATCTTGTTATTTTGTGTTAGGCCAGGATAAATCCCATTCATTAATTTTGATAAACCTAGTTCAATAACAGAGGGCTTTTTGATTAATTTCATCCAAGCTGCAGAAACAATCGCTCCTTTTAAAAATTTTGGTTGTTTTTTTAATAAAAAATTCAATAATACACTGCCACCAAAGCTATGTCCATATAAAAATAAGTTATAATGAGGTATTGTTTTTAACACACGCTCAAGATCATCTAAACTGTAATCTAAACTTGGTGAATGCCCTCGTTTTCCCTTTGATTCTCCATTTCCTCTTTGATCATAGCTATAAACTTGAAATCCGTTGTCTATATAAAATTTAGCTAAATGTGAATAACGCCCTTGATGCTCTCCTAAACCATGAATAATAAAAAGGGTTCCTTTTGATGTTTTAATATCATTCCACTTTTGAACATGTAAAGTAATATGATCTTTTGTTTGAACTTTATATGAGTGCATAAATTTTTATTACTTAAATCAAACTATCTGCTGTTAATGCACATTAATTATTTAGCCTTATTAACAACTATAGATCTACTTTTAAAGACAATACATTCAATTTAACTAAACAATTAAATCAAAAAAGTACTTCAGTCCCTATTTAAAACCATATCTGCTGCTTTTTCAGCAATCATATACACTGGAGCATTGGTGTTTCCAGAAACAATTTTTGGCATAATCGATGCATCGACTACACGCAGGTTTTCAATCCCATGAACTTTTAAAGTTGGGTCAACAACAGCCATTGCATCATTTCCCATTTTACAAGTGCCTACAGGGTGATAAACCGTTTCTAAGGTTTTCTTGATGTGCTGAATTAGCAAATCATCAGAATCTCGGTTGTGTGGAAGACCATTTGCTTTGGTGTGTGTTTTCATTGCCTGATCCTCCATTATTTTAAAAACTATTTTACCTCCTTTAACTAACTGATCTAAATCTTCTTTTTCTTGTAAAAAATTCGGTTGAATAATTGGTGTTGCTTTGGGATCAGCAGATGACAAGCTAACGGTTCCCCTACTTTTCGGATGTAATAATGTGGGTAGAATAGTAAAACCATCAGATCGTGGAAATCCATAAAGATCATATACGTCGTAGCCATATTCATTACCAAGCCACATTGGTGAAAAGTGAAGTTGAAAATTTACTTTTCCACCCTTCTGATCAAGATCAAAAAAAGCCATTCCTTCAAGAGGACCGCTATAAAACACGCCTTTTTTATTCACAAAATAATTCCAAGCAGCTTTAAGTTGTTTTAATAGAGGGATGTAATGGTTAATACCCTGTTGAGTTTTACTTTGTCCACAAATAGGGAAAAACAAATGATCTTGTAGATTTTTTCCCACCCCTTTTAGTTCATGTATGCAGTCGATTCCGTGTTTATTCAGTTCTAAGGCTTCACCAATTCCTGAAAGCATTAATAATTGCGGGGATTGAAAGGCTCCAGCACAGAGGATGATTTCTTTTTGTGCTTTCTCTTGGATCGTTTTTGATCCTTTCTTGTATTGCACTGCCACCGCTTTTTTGCCTTCAAAGATAATCTTATCGACTTGAGCGTTTGAAATAGCAGTAAGGTTTTCGCGCTCTAAAACAGGTTTTAAAAAAGCAGTTGCCCCACTGGCGCGTTTTCCATTTTTGATAGTGCTTTGCACTAAACTAGCCCCTTCTTGATTTGATCCGTTATAATCTGAGTTAGCTGGAATACCCATTGCTGCGCAAGCATCAATGAATCCCTGTACATAAGGGGTTTGAAACTTAGTAGGAAGTGTAACCCCTAACTCTCCACTAGAACTATGATAGCCAGCATCCATTGTATCAAATTGGGAATGATTTTCTGAACGCTTAAAATAAGGGAGCAAGTCTTTAAAGCTCCAACCTGTATTTCCTAATTCTGCCCATCCGTCATAATCTGCAGCATTTCCTCTCACATATGCCATTGCGTTTGTAGAGCTGCTACCACCAAGGGTTTTTCCTCTAGGTAAATAAATTTTACGATTCAAAACATTGGTTTGTTTTTCAGACCAAAAACCCCAATCTTGCTTACTTTTATGAATCTTAAAATAGGCGCCAGGAATATGAATATTCATGTTATTATCTGGTCCTCCTGCTTCTAATAATAAAACTGAATTTTTTGGGTTTTTTGACAAACGATTCGCTAAAACACAACCAGCAGACCCTGCTCCTATGATAATATAATCGTATGACTGACTCATATACTTTTTAGTTTAAAAATATCTTTTACTAAATCTAATAAAAATAATAGTACAGTTCTTGTCGGCTGATAGAATTTATATATTATTTATCTTACAATTACAGGCTGAACCCAAGCTTGCTTAGTTTCTCCCAATCTATATGGATATTCTTTTAAATCAGTAGAGTTAATTTTTGCTCTTACAAAAAGATCATCTTCATCGAAAGTATAACTAGACGAATTGCCCTTAACTCTTTTTAATTCTTCTATATTAAAACTTCCTTTACGATAACCTATAAAAATAATTTCATAAATAATTCCTTTTTTAGGTTCAATCTCTAAAGACAGCTTTTTATTATCACTATATACTGTTTTTAACACAATACCAGATGAAGAATAAAACTGTCCTGTTTCCATCGCGTTAATTAAACTTTCTGTATCTAATTTTTGTGAATTAACCATGACCCAACCTCTACCTGTATTACTATTATTTTCAGATTTTACATGATAGTTATGGCTGTCGTCGGTTGCAATACCTAACAGTAGTGGTTTATTATCATTATAATAAGAAATATTGATTAAATCCCACATAGTTTCAAGGTCCATATGCATATCATCACCCTCATTATTTACACTTGGATGGCCGTTATAAAGTTCAAAAAAACGCTCTCCATTAAGTTTTTTTAAATCCTCTACATTTATTCCATAACCAAAATTAGGATGGTTTATATGAGCAAACATTGGAATATTAAACTTTTTTCTTTGGGCATGAACTTCATCTAAGGTTCGTTGCATTACATCATAAACTGAGTTACCTTTAAAAGGCTCTATTTTCTCTTTTATATTAGTAACATTAATATGAACAGGTTTGTTTTTAAAAGATGAGGTCACCTCTTCAGATTGTATCACTAAAAATGAATTAGGATCTTCAAGCTTTGATTGATATTCTTTAAAAGTTTTTAATCGGACAAACGTTCCACTGGAATCAATTTTTGTTTCAACCCAGTCTCCTAAACTTTTTTGATATTTTTCTAAAACTTTATTTTGATTGTCTTTTTTTTTTAATTTATACCAGTAATCTCTGCTAGCCATTGTGTTGTGATCTGATAAGGCAATAAACTGATAGTCATTATTCTTATACCATTTAATAATCATTTCGGGAAAGTCGTCACCATCACTCCAAAAAGAATGAGCGTGTAAATTTCCCTTTTGCCAATACTGCTCAGTAATTTCTTGTCCAAAAGAAACAAGTGGAATTAGTATTAATATTAAAAATAGCTTTTTCATATATTTAAATATACTAATTATCTAAAATGATATAAATAATTATCTGTGATATTATTATAAAAAAAAAGGGAATATATATCTTCCCTCTAATTTTTAAAAAATAAAATTAATTTTCTTTCCTATATACTATAACTCTACGGATTTTACCATCTACAATAAATGTATCGGTAACATCTTGAAAAGTAATATCCTCACCATCAACAGTATCCTTTATATCCATTCCGGTAATAACCCATTCTCCCTTCTGACCATCAACTTTCATTGAATATGAAAAGAAAATATTCCACTTTGGATTCCCCTCTTTAAACCATTGGTCTAAAACTGCCAGGTGTTCTTCATTTCCTTCTAAATTTCTACCGTCCCAAGTATTAATAAGGATCGAATCGTGATTCATAGTAGCAATAGTTGCTAGATCTCTTTTATTATGAGCATCAATATATTTTTCCCAAATTTCAAGATTAGCTGGGTCTGCGTCTCTCGCTGGAATTTTTGTGCCATCATTGGTTACTAGGTAACCTGGTGCTGGAGAATTATCCAATTCAACCTTTTCTGTAGTTTCACAAGAAAAAATAAAAACTGTCATTAATGTAAGTAAATAATATTTATTCATAATTATTTTTTAGGTTAAGTCATAAATATAAACATTCTAAATAAAAGGATAAGAAAATGTTTTATGCTAAATATAAAGTCTCGAATTAAGCAAGATTAATTTGACATAAATAGACACATTATAAACACTTATTTGTTCTAATTAAATCATTTTAATATCCTATTTTTGGCCAATGAAAAATTTAATTATAATTGGACATCCAAATAAAGAATCATTTTGTTATAGTGGTATTTTTGAAACTATTAAAAGTGAACTATCAAACAATAATGAAGAAATTGAGATTATAGATTTATATAGAGATAGTTTTACAAGACCCCGAGTTAAATTGATAAAAAAATATCAAGACTTAGTTACTTGGTGTGAACGTATTTATTTTATTTCACCTGTTTGGTGGTTTAGGTTAACTCCAAGAATGGAGATATTTTTTGATGAAGTTTTTGCGCCTGGATTTGCTTATGAATTTGTTAATATCACGAAATTATATGCCTATCCTAAACCATTTCTAAAGGACAAAAAAGTAAGAACCTATGTGACACACGGCGCTCCTGCAATTCCTGTTTTAACTTTATATCTAAATTCTGTAAAGTTAAGGTTAGTTATGGGTGTTTATACTTTTGTTTTTGGTTGGAGAATTTCTTTATTTACAAAAACTAGACAATTTTGGTCTGTTCCATTTGTCTCAGATAGTAAAAGGGAAAAATACCTGAAAACTGTTAAAAAGGATATTAAAAATGATTTGAAAAACAATTAAATTTTTAATATAATTTAAAAAAGACTTGACTTTAAAGATTTTGACTTTTGTTAAGTCCAAAAGCTCTATCATATAATTATTAGCAAATTATTATTTGATCCTTCATTATTAATTTTGTAATGAGGAATTAATAATGCTATATTTTATATATTTGCAAAATAAATATTTTTTAAAATAATAATAATAATAATTTATGAAAAAACTAATTCTATTAATGTCTGTTTTATTTTTCACAGTCTCATGTGAAAAAGACACAGTTGTTTACACTTTAACCACTTCTGCTAGTCCAGCTGATGGAGGAACTGTCACACCTAGCACTAAAGAATTCAACGATGGAGACGTAGCTAACTTAGTTGCTACCCCCTCTGCAGAATATTTATTTAAAGATTGGACAGGAGCAACAGGAACAAATGAAACTACCTTAATAATTGATGCCGACAAAACAGTTGTTGCAAATTTTATTAAAAAACAATATGCTTTAACTACAGTTGTTGTAGGTCAAGGTACAGTAACTGAAAAAGTGATCAAGGCAGGTGCTGCAACAGATTATAACAGTGGAACAATAGTAGAATTAACAGCTACACCTGCCTCAGGCTGGGCTTTTAAAGAATGGACTGGTGATATGACAGGCACAGATAGCCCGAAAAATATTACAGTTACTTCGGCAAAAACTGTAACTGCTACATTTGTGGAAATGAGAGGGTTAGTCATAATAACTGATTTAGGAACTTGCACAGGATGTACAATAACCAAAACACCAGACGCTTTAACTTATGTAAATGGTACAGTGGTAACCCTTACTGCTTCTATTCCTGCTGATTGGGCTTTTGAAAACTGGTCAGGTGGTGTTACTGGAACAACTAGTACAATTGATATTACAATGAGTTCAGATGCAACTGTTATAGGAAAATTTAAGTCTACAGCAACAATTGCATTGGATTTAAACGGAAATTTAAAAGCTAAAGAGGGAGCTGTTGCAGGAGATACTCAAGTTATAAATGGAGAAACTTATACAGTTTTAAACGATGATTTATTAAAGGAATGGGTTAGTACACTTTCAAGTAAGGCTGGTATAACAAGTGGTGCAGATGATGATAAAAAAGATCTTTCTAAAGGAGTTACAACACTATGCACCAACATGAAAGATTTATTTAAAAACAATACAAATATTGAAGCAGATATTTCAGCATGGGATGTTAGTGGAGTAACTTGTATGGACGGGATGTTTGAAGGAGCTACTAATTTTAACCAAGATATTAGTAAATGGCAGACTAATAATGTGACTAAAATGGATAGAATGTTTAAAGGTGCTACTAGTTTTAATCAAGATATATCAAAGTGGTGCGTAGTTAATTTTAGAGATTCTTCAACTGGTTATCCAGTAAGACCAACAGATTTTGGGATTGTTGATGATGGTTCTGGAACTTATTATGAACCAGCATGGGGATATTGGCTTGGAGTTCCGTTAAGAGGTGATTGGGAATTGGTAAGTTGGACTCCAACAAATTTAGATGGAAGTGAAAGAAATGGAACTGACGATAAAGGATCTGGACAATATGATAACGATGAAATGTTTAAAGGCAAAGGAGCTATACCATGTGAAACCAACCCTGATACCGTATCCATTGACATAGATGCGCAAAATCTTGGAATTTACAAATTCGTCATGAACGTATGCTACAAAGATGGTAGTAATCCATATACCGATATCGATAATGGTTTCTGGGCCTATGTAGCAGATCAAGGAGTTATAATCGGAGAGACATATGCTGATGTATATACAAATAGTGGTCAAAGTGAATATTTCGAAGTTACATATACTACTGATTATAAGTATTTTACACAAAAACAAAAGGCATATGATTCTAACAGTGAAGCCGGTAATGAAGATTATACTGAAACATATGTATGGAAAAAAAGAAATTAAATTTATAAAACTAAAACACATTTAAAATAATAAAACTTAAAATGTGTTTTTAAGTTATTTAATAATACTAAAAATCCTCAAAAGCAGTATGACATTAAGGGTTAGTTGCTAAACTTTTAAATTTTAAGTAAATTAGCTAGTATTGATTTAATGCAATCAACTTATTATAAATAGAACTAACATAAATTTAAATCTGAGTTAGTTTTTTAAAATTAGTATTATTTTAAATCAGACCAATACGGGAGAATAAAAAATTGCTTAATATTTAGTCCTGATTAGACACTTAATTAACTAAAACTATTTGCTTTGACTTTAATTGTTTTAATATCTGCTTTTTATATTTTTAGTTTAACAATATTTTTGTTTAAAAAAAGAAGTGAAAAAAATAAATTTCATTTAGATTATCTCATTATACATTTAGCTGCTCTTTTAACTATTATTTTGGGAGTTTTAGGAATTGTTTATTATAAAATAAACAATATAACTGTCTACTATTCATTCTTGAACTTAATGAACGTAGTTCATATTTTAATGTTAGTTTTTTTAATTCTACATGTGGAATCTGCCCTTAAAGGCAAAAAATCAAAAATTAATTTTTATTATTTTATTCCAGTAGCTATTTACATAATTATTAACATATTAAACTATAACGGTGTTTATATATTAGAGTTTAACTCAAGAAGCTATATGGGGTTTTTAGGTTTCACAGAAATAGATCTGAATTATTATAGTGATAAAAAAATAGTAAACATACTTGTGACTTTGCCGTTAATATTATATTTAATGAGTTTTTTGTTTATAAACATAAATAAATCTAACTCAATAGAAAGAAAAAAGACGTATTCAATTTGGGTTTATAGTTTTTGTATTCTTAGCTTATCATCATTTATTACTACATTTTTATATTATTACGAAATAATAGATCCTAAATATGACAATACATTGATAAAAGTAACACAGTATCTATGGTTATCTAAGTTCTTAAGTATTGCCCTTAATCCTTTTATTTTATACTATCTGCCTTTAATAAATAATATAGAAAAAACTGTATTTAAAAATAATTTAATAACATTTAAAAAAATACAAAACTCACTTACTGAACAAAAAATATACTTAGATAGTTCCTTAACTTTAAGGAAATTAAGTTCTAATCTTGGATTAACAGAAAACGAAATTAGGGAGTTAATAAAAATCAATACAAATGAAAATTTTAATGATTTTGTAAATAGACATAGAGTAGAACACTCTATTAGTTTGATGCAGTTATCCTTTTTAGAAAGCAATTCAATTGTTTCATTAGGAACTGAATCTGGGTTTCGTTCTCATCATACTTTCTTTAGAGCATTTAAAAAACTAAAAAATACAACGCCTAATAAATATTATAATTCCTTCAATGAGTAAATAAAATTCATTATACTAGCTCTTTTTAAGTGTTAAATAATAAAAGTTAATTAAAATAATAGCAACATTAGTTATAACTATTGGATATTGAGATATTAACAAACCATATATTACAAAAAAAAAACAACCAACGCTGTTAATAATTCTAAGTTTTGTTACGTTTTTCATCGTAAACGAAATAAGTAAAACTGTCATCGCTAAATAGCCTACCCATTCTGTAAGTTCTATGCCTAATAATAATGTATCCATAAAATATGTTAATTAAATATTAATACCTCCTTCTCACCTCTCTCACAATATCTTCCAATCCATTTAACTGTATTTCGTAAACTAATTCTAGTTGTTTTCCAATTTTTCCAGATGGAAAACCCTTGTTCTTGTACCAAATTATGTAGTGTTCTGGAAGATCGATTAAATACCTGCCTTTATATTTACCAAATGGCATTTTCATTTTAGCTAAATCTATAAGAATTTGTTTGTCTTGTAGCATTAAATCATAACTTAATATTCAAGTTGTTTATAAAATTCTGTTTTAAATCTATTTTAATTATTATTAACAATTAAGGCTATTAAGTTTTACTAAGTTAAAACAAAAACTCAAAAAAATCATTTGCAATTTTTAATACTAGATTAACTAATTATATACTAATATTTTTTTTAGGGTTAATTGTAGATCAAGTTATTATAGTAAATTTTAGAATATAAATCGATATTATTAAAAAAAAACTTAATATGTATAATAGCATATTTCAAAGCTTGAAGTACTTGTCTGTTACAAAATTTATTGTTTATTTATTGAGGTTTAAGAACTAGTTTTCTTATACCAACAAATAACAATATAAAAACTGAGTAGCCTATAAAAAAAGGAATTACATGAATCTGTAAATTGAAGATCAACATAATTGACATAATTAGTAATTGAAATCCAAGACCATAAATAGAAACTAGCGTCATAAACCACTTTGGAAAAGGGGGGCTGTCTTTTGCGTTTTTATCCATATGATACATTATTTTATCAAAAGATATATATAAAATATCATAAATTTTATAAAAAACATTTACCGTGCGTTGAGTCTCTCCTTTTAGAGCTTTTGGTGCAGAATCCTCAAAAATCCGACTTGTAGAATCGCCTTGTACAGAATTTCGTAAAATGACATAATAATAATTATAAACGGTCCCTTGAAGTTGAATCCCAAAAAAAGCAATTAACATATAGATTATTGAGCCACCAGAGATGTACCAAAAAGCTAATAAAAAACAAAAATTAAGTAAGATATCTGCAATAGAATCGTAATAACGTCCTGTGTAAGAAGGTGTGTTTTTTAAACGTGATAACTCACCGTCAGCAGCATCCAAAATAGATTTTAATATGATAAAAAAAGCAGCTGTTATATAGTATTCATTAAGCATGAATCCTATTGCAACAAGTCCCACTATAATAAACATGGTAGTGACATGTATAGGTGTGAAATTAGTATGTTGAAGTCGGCTAGCAATCCAATGACCAGCTGGACGACCGTAATCAGATAAATCTAAAAACTTATGTTTTTTTGGAAGTTTTCCCATTCTAGTTTTATATCAAAAAAATTATATTTTTTAAAGTTTAAAAGTACAATCATTTTTTGGAATCTAAATTTGTTAAATCTTTATATAATATTTTAAATTTATAAATAATAAAACATAAAATACAGACAGTAATTTTAAAAAAAAATATAAGATTTTTTTATAATAATTTATGTAACTAATTATAAATTTAAGACCACGAGTATTAAAATATTTTAATTAAATTGTTGTGAATTTTAAAAAAATGAAAAATTATATTTTAATAATATTATTATTTTTATCTCCTTCATTATTTTCTCAAAATATTGATATAATTAATCCGTTGAACGAAATAGGGCTTAAAAACTGGAGAATGGTTAATGATAGTGTTATGGGTGGTATTTCTGATTCGACTATGTATTTAAATGAAGAGAAAAATTTAATTTTTAGCGGAGAAGTTTCGTTAGATAATAATGGTGGATTTGCTTCTTGTAGACTAGGTCTTAATAACGTTGATTTAACAGGAATTGGGTCATTTAAATTAAGAGTAAAAGGAGATGGTAAAATATATAAATTTAGAGTAAGTGAAAGATATGGGTCTACAAATTATTCTTCAAATTTTGAAACCAAAAGCGGAACTTGGTTGGATATAGTAATTCCACTAAAAAGTTTAAAACCAACATTTATGGGTTATTATTCACGCTCATCACCAAAACTCAAAATTGAGAATATGAAATCAATAGGTTTTCAAATTTCAGACAAACAAGAAGGAGAGTTTAATTTAGAAATAATGTTTGTTCAGGCCAACTATTAGGTTTCAAAATTCAGTAAATTATTTTACAGAATTTATTGTTCAGTTATCACTAATTCAAATTAATTACCTTCCTCTGTTCAACAAAGTTATCAAAGTATATTTGGTTGTAGAAGTTTCTTGTAATTTATTAATTACAATTAGAGCTAATTAATGATTTTTAAAATTTATTAATTAATAGCTAATGAATATCCAAGAGCTTTTCGAAAAGTATTTTCAACAAATAAAGGATTTAAATTTTTCCATTTATTAAGCATTTTACGTCCTGAACCTTCGCTTGAAAAAGCATAATTATTTTTTGGATTTATTTTCTTTGAATATGCTCCGTTACAAAGACTAACACATAGTCTAGCAGCTATTAAGTAATAAAGGATTTTTATTTCAATTTCTAAAACTGGAAGTTCATCATTATATGATTCTAAAATTATAAGAGCCCAATCTAACGGGTTTTCTTTATCGTATGAGGCATAAGTCATAGCAATAGCAACCTCATTAATTAAAGGAGAATATACTAAATCTCCAAAATCAATAAGCGAAGAAACTTTGCCATTTAATACAAGAACATTCCACTCGTTTGCATCACTATGAATAATAGATTTTCTTAATAAAGGTATTACTGGATTAACATTTTTCTCAAATTGATTAAAAAAATATTTAACTAAAATTTTATCATTTTTAGTAGGAAGATCATTAATATGTTTTTTATTTAGATGAAAATACTGCAAGTCCCAGTTCCATATTCTAGACTCTATTACGCTATTCTTATACGGTTGTAGTTTTAAATTCATTTTAGCAAGAAATATTCCAAAAGATTGAAATATTTTTTTGGTATTTTTGATATTACCAAGCATCTCGCCTTCAATAAAAGATAACATTCTACATATAAATATTTCATTGTTTATTTCTAAAACTTTCACATATACTCCATCAACTGTCTTAACTGGACTAGGGAATTTATTGTTGTTTTCTGACAAGAACAAGAGTGCTTGATTTTCACCGTGAATAATTAACTCTAAATCAGTTGAATATGGATATTTCTTGAAAATAAATTTATTGATATTTGTCTGAATTAAATAATTTTCATTTTCGTAACCATTAAGTTTTTGAATTGAAATAATTTCAAAATTAAAATTTTCTTCAATTATTTTGTTCATATTATAAATTTACTCATTCACTAATGTAAATAAAGAATATAGTTATCTGTATGTTTTTAGAAATTTAAATAGTATTAATAAATCTACCAGAAACATTAAAAAATTAATAAATAAAACATTGCTTGATTGTATCTAGACTCTTAAATTACTCTTTAAATAAAATTATTATAACCATCGCGTTCTACATGAAACTACAATGAATATTATCATTAAATAACTTTATTAAATCTAAATAAGATAGCTGAAATTAATATAACTAGAATATATATGCTTTGGTTAGTGTTTTTTAAAATAAACTAATAATATTGAATTTATTTCAATTTAATACAACCAAAAATATCCAATAATTTAATGATTAAAAATGTGATATCAATTTCATACCATTTTACACCAAAATTAGCACTATTTGAGTGCTTATGATGATTGTTATGATATCCTTCACCCATCATTAAAAAATCAAATCGAAAGAGATTTTTACTTGTATTTTTCATTTTATAATTTACATAGCCATAAATATGACCAAACCAGTTAATAATTGCTCCATGAATTGGAGCCATTAAAAACGTCAAAGGAAATAATAACCATTGCCACCAACTAGTTACAAAATATATAAAAAATAATAAGTAAACAGCAATCCAAAGTAATCTGGAAAAATTAGAACTTGCTAATAGGTCGAAATTTTTCCATTGCGGAACATTTTTAGTAAAACGTTGATCAACTTTAATACGTTGTTCATTAATATCGTGATAGATTGTTTTTGTTTTCCACATCATCGCAAATAAACTGGCATCATGCGAAGGAGAATGAGGATCTTTTTTAGTGTCTGTATATGCATGATGCATACGATGCATAATTCCATAGCCATAAGCACTTAAATAGCTCGGTCCTTGAAAAATCCAAGTCAAAACAAACGTAATACGTTCCATTGTTTTTGACATTGTAAACACCTGATGAGCCGCATAACGGTGTAGAAAAAAAGATTGAAAAAACAAACCTCCATACCAAAGCACCAAAATAAAAATAATTATCATAATTTTTAAATATAGCTACATACCTTAAAAAAAACAATGAACTTAAATCAATAAAACGATTGTATCAAACGTTTTCTAATTCTACTTAAAGCCTGTGCAGTAACGCCAATATAAGAACCGATGTATTTTAAAGGAATTGCTTTTAATAACTCCGGACGCTCTTTAAAAAGACTTAAATAACGTTCCTCTGCTGAAAGATTCAACAGATTTTGCTCACGTTTAGATTTTATTAAAAAAAGATCTTCTGCAGTTAATCTTCCTATAAGATTTCCTATTTGTGTTGATTTATAAACGGATTGTAGATCATCATAAGTAAGGCTCAATATAGTTATGTCTGTTAGTGCTTGCAATTGATAAACTGAAGGTGATTGAGTTAGGAAGGAATCATAAGCACTAACAAATTGATTTTTAAAACTAAAACCAAAAGTAATTTCTTTTTCTAGATTATCATTTGGAATAAACAAACGTACAATACCAGATTCTATAAATGATATATGATTTTCTGTTTCATTAACTTTTAAAAAAATAGACTTCTTAGAAAATAGTCTACGCTCAAGTTTTGACTTGAAAAAATTCCAATCAAAATTAGATATGGTTGCCATTTGATCTAAGTATGCTTTTATCTGATGCAACTAGTTTAATTGATATTAATTATAAACAATAAGACTTTAAAAGATAAAAGAACCTAAGTAATAGCCTACTGCAAACAGAACCAAAAGAACTATTATAGTCTTTGGGCTTTTAAAATTTAATAAATCCATGACTTAAATATACTAATTATTAAGTTGCTTGATTAAAATACAAACTTAAATATTTTTTAAAATTAGTAATTAAATTAGGTCAATTAATGATTTAAATTTTGGAAATTATTATTTTCAACAGATATAATTTCTTTGTTTAGAAAGATTAACTAAACACCTAATCATATTCAAACATACGTATTGTTATAAATTAAAAATCAAAACAAAATTTCAGAAACTCGATAAAGGTTTATGAAAGAGTCTATCTAATTACATATATCACTTTGATTTATAAAACTTTATTATTGAGTTTAATACTTGTCTCAAATCAAGTATATTGCATTAATTAAATTATTAATATGAAATTAAACTTATTGTCTTGTGATGCTCATAGACCAGACAGAAGAGCGATAGCAAAATGTATTTCAGAAATTTCATCTAATATTAATGAATCCTTATCAATTGAGTTTACAGAAATAATCTTAGAAGGAGATCCTGTAGAAATTGAGATTGAAGATAAAAATTCTGGCTCAGCTTTAAGAGCTTTCAGAAAACTAAGCCTTGACTACGAAATCATAGAATAAATAAAGTTTTAAATGATTTTTTAAAGTATATAATTTACTCCATTTATATACTAATATCTTTGTAAAACATTGACTAATTATAGCTAATTACAAATAGGTAAGAAATGTTTATAATTAAAAGATTCATGTCATACTTTGAATGTGTATTTTTGAACTCTTTAAAAAGAATTAAAATTTTATGAATCTACTCTCTGTTGAAGGTATTTCAAAATCTTATGGTGAAAAAATAATTTTTAATCCCCTTTCTTTTGGGATTAACCAAGGTCAAAAAATTGCTTTAATCGCTAAAAACGGAAGTGGAAAAACCTCTATTTTAAATATAATTGCTGGAAAGGATACACCTGATGAAGGTAATGTTGTGTTTAGAAAAGGAACTCGGGTTGCTTACTTGGCTCAAGAATCTGACTTAGACCCTAAACTAACAGTAAAAGAAAGTATTTTTAAAGCAGATAATCCTATCTTAAAAATAATAGCTGACTACGACAAAGCTTTAGAAAACCCAGAAGATCAAGAAGCCTATCAAAAAGCTTTTGAAGCTATGGATCAATACCAAGCTTGGGATTTTGAAACACAATACAAGAAGATTTTATTTAAGCTCAAACTAGATGATTTAAGCGCAAAAGTTGAAAGCTTGTCAGGAGGGCAAAAGAAAAGAATAGCTCTATGCAACGCTTTACTAAAGCGACCTGAATTATTAATTTTAGACGAACCTACCAACCACATAGATCTGGAGATGATTGAATGGTTAGAAGATTATTTTTCTAAAGAAAAAATAACTTTATTTATGGTTACTCACGACCGCTATTTCTTAGAACGTGTATGCAATGAAATTATTGAGTTAGATGAGGGTAAACTCTACAATTATAAAGGTAATTACTCATACTATCTAGAGAAAAGAGAAGCACGACTTGCTCAAGAAAATGTGGAAGCACATAAAACTAAGTTACATTTCAAGAAAGAACTAGATTGGATGCGTAGACAACCCAAGGCAAGGACTACTAAATCAAAATCTCGTATTGAAGATTTTAAATTAATAAAAGAAAAAGCAAGTCAAAGACGTAATGAGCACCAAGTTCAATTGGAAATAAACATGGAACGCTTAGGAAATAAAATGATTGAAATGCATAAAGTTCAAAAAGCATTTGGTGATAAAATCATATTAGATCATTTTGATTATATGTTTCAACGGAAAGACCGTATTGGAATCATTGGCAAGAACGGTACTGGGAAATCTACGTTCCTAAATCTATTAACATCTAATGATACTGCAGATGCTGGAAAAATTGTTTGTGGAGAAACATTAAAGTTCGGATACTATACTCAAAAAGGAATTCCTGTTAAAAAAGGACAAAAAGTTATTGATCTTATAAGAGAATATGGTGATTATATTCCTCTAAAAAAAGGACATAAAATATCAGCACAACAATTGCTAGAAAGATTTTTATTTGATCGCAAAAAACAATACGATTTTGTTGACAAATTAAGTGGAGGAGAACGTAAGCGTTTATATCTGTGTACAGTTTTAATTCAAAATCCAAACTTTTTGATTCTTGACGAACCTACAAATGATTTAGATATTATTACACTCAATGTACTCGAAAATTTTCTATTAGACTTTCCTGGATGTCTACTAGTTGTTTCTCATGATCGATATTTTATGGATAAAATCGTAGATCATTTGTTTATATTCCAGGGTTCAGGTGTTATTGAAAATTTTCCTGGAAATTATTCCGATTATAGAGCATATGAAGATTCTCAAATTGAAGAAAGAAGATCAGCTCCAAAGCAAGAAAAAAAACAAAAAAAAGAGTCAAAGGATACAATAAAAAAAATAACCTTAAACTTTAAGCAACAAAAAGAATTTAAAAAACTAGAACGAGAAATAAAAGATATTGAAATTCAAAAAGAAGAAATTAAAAATCATTTTATAAATGAAACTCTAGACCAAAAACAAATTGAAGAGTATTCAATTAAACTTGGAATGCTTGAAAAAGAACTAGAAACAAAATCAATAAGATGGTTTGAGTTATCTGAGAACTAGGTTTAACAACCCTTAGATCTAGGATTAGTAATCAGTTAGATGTCGTTAAATACAAAAAATAAGTTTACATTCTAGTTTGATAGGTGTATAATTCATGGTATCTACCCTGTAAAGCTATTAATTCTTCATGTTTACCACGTTCCACTATATCACCATCTTCGATTACTAGAATTTGATCTGCTTTTTGAATAGTACTTAGTCGATGGGCAATCACGAAAGTAGTTCTGTTCTGCATTAATAAACCTAGACTTTTTTGAATATATGCTTCACTTTGAGTATCTAAATTTGAAGTAGCTTCATCTAAAATTACAATCTTAGGTCGCGCTAGTAAAGCACGTGCAATAGAAATTCGTTGTCTCTGTCCACCAGATAATTTCACTCCACGCTCCCCTATTAGAGTGTCTATACCTTTCTCAAAGCGATCTGTGAATTCGTTGACATAAGCACCTGTAATGGCCTGTTGAAGCTCTTCTTCAGTAGCATTAGGACGTGGAAAAAGAATGTTTTCTCTAATTGTACCTTCATACAAAAAATCATCTTGAAGAACAACACCCAATTGATTTCTATAACTTCGAAGATCTACTTTAGATAGATCTTCTCCATCAATTAAAATTTGACCCGAACTAGGATTTAAAAAAGCACTAGCAAGGCCAGCAATAGTAGATTTTCCTGAACCTGAGGAACCAACTAAGGCAGTAACACTTCCTTTCGGAGCTTCAAATGAGATGTCATGTAATACTCTTGTTTTATCATCATAACTAAACGAAATATTTTTAAAAGAAACATTACCTTTAATTTTTTTGAGAACTACTTTTCGAATTTTAAGGTCATTCTCTTCTGGCAAATTCATTAACTCTTGTGTTCGATCTAAACCTGCAAAAGCTTCGGTAAGTTGACTCCCTATATTACTCATTTGAACA
>Ga0209384_1000698_pt1 | contig 19963 bp, 21 predicted proteins | sample CoawatmetaG05DNA_FD_187511 | JGI IMG/M metagenome (GOLD analysis project Ga0209384, IMG submission 187511) | Marine microbial communities from the West Antarctic Peninsula - Coastal water metaG058-DNA (SPAdes) (version 2) | ecosystem: Environmental > Aquatic > Marine > Coastal ... | reverse complement strand
ATGAGTACATCGACAAACAATACACTGGTAAAGAGTATTGCGAAGCAAAAGGAATAGATACCTATTACAATGCTAGAGATCATCGATTTTCTTCGACTGGACTTAGAAAACAAGTGAAATCAGTAGAAGATAAATAAATTCAATCATAATGAAAGTTACTCTATTACTTCCAATGAAGGGGAACTCGGAAAGAGTTCCTAATAAAAACTTAAAGTTGTTTAATGGAAAGCCATTATTTCATGCTATTATGGATGAATTAATTACCTCAAAATATATCAAAAAAGTTATAATTAATACAGATAGTGATTTAATTGCTGAATCAGCAATTAAGACATATCAAGATTTTGTTTCTATTCATAAAAGACCAAAAAATATTCAAGGAGATTTTGTATCCATGAATAAAATAATAGAATACGATCTTAATAATAGTGATTCAGATATTTATATTCAAACCCATAGTACTTCACCATTATTAATTATTAAAAGTATTGATTCTGCTATCGATAAAATGATAAGTAAGGCAACAGATTTTGATTCTATTTTTAGTGTTACTAAAATTCAGACTAGATTTTATGATAAAAATGGTGCTCCTTTTAATCATGACCCAAAAGAACTTCTTAGAACTCAAGATTTAGAGCCATTGTTTGAAGAGAATTCTGGTTTTTATATCTTTACGAAAGAATCTTTTAAAAATGCAGGTCATAAAAGGATAGGGTTAAGACCTTTAATGTTCGAAATAGATAAAATTGAAGCGATTGATATCGATGAACCTTCAGACTTTATAATTGCAGAGACACTACATAAATTATTAAAATGATTTTAGATAAAGTAGAAAATAGTAGTAGGTATTTTAAAGCACCTATATTTGAAGAGATTTTTCAGAAACTCAAAGACTTTGATATTAATACACCTAATGGTACTTATAAAACACACGATTTATATTATTTTAAAGTAATGAGTTATGAAACGCAATTATCTCCAAAAATAATAGAATCCCATAGAAAAGAAGTTGATGTTCAAATTTTACTTTCTGGAAAGGAACTAATAAAAATTTACAAAGAAGAGGATGTAAGTGTATTAGAAAAATATAATTCCAAAATTGATTGTCAATTTTATCAAGAATTAAATTCCCCAATTTCAGAATTAATTCTTGAACCAAGTTATATGGCAGTTTTCTTCCCAAATGATATTCATGGCCCTTTATATGCACACAATAATAAAGTAGATAAATTAAAAAAAATTGTAATCAAAATAGATGAAACACTTTTCTCACAATAAGAGCATTCTTAAATCGAAATTAAAAAACAAAGAGCTTTCAATAGGTTCTTGGTTAACAATACCACATCAAGCAGTAATTGAAATATTAAGTACTGCAGGTTTTGAATGGTTGACAATAGATATGGAGCACTCTCCTATTAGTATAGAAACCATTATGAATTTAATAGGCCATATTCAAGGCAATGGGATGCAGGCTTTAGTTAGGGTCAGTAAAAATGAAGAAGTTGCTATTAAAAGAGTTTTAGACGCAGGAGCTGACGGAGTTATTGTTCCGATGATACGTAATAAGGAAGAAGCTAAGCAAGCTGTAGACTATGTGAAATACCCACCAATAGGAAAACGAGGAGTAGGTTTAAATAGAGCTCAGAAATATGGTACTGCTTTTGATACGTATCAAGAATGGGTTAAAGATGAAGTGGTTGTAATTGCTCAAATTGAACATATAGATGCTGTCAACAATTTAGAAGATATTTTTTCAGTTCCTGGAATAGATGGAATTATTGTAGGACCTTATGACTTATCTGCATCTATGGGGTACCCTGGAGAATATGATAGACCAGATGTACAAGCTGCATTATTAAAAATTGATGAAGTAGCTAAAAAACTTAACAAACCTTTAGGTTTTCATGTTATTGATTCAGGTTATCAGAAAACACTAGAGAAAATTAAGAAGGGATATTCCTTTCTTGCATTTAGCCTAGACTTTTTCTTTCTTGGAGATAAAGCCAGAGAGGAAATGAAATTACTTAAAAGTAAACTATAATGAAAAAGATTTTAGTTTTTGGAGGATTTGGCTTTTTAGGACATTATTTAGTTCATGAATTATTGAGCAGAGGTTACGAGGTAACTGTCGCAGATATCCATGAAAACGAAAAATTGGAGAGTAAAATCACATATATTAAATGTGATATTACTAGTAAAGAAAACGTTGAAAGTGTTTTTAAAAATAAACAATTTGACGTTGTATACAATTTAGCTGGTTTTGCAAATTTAGATACAGCTATAAAGTATCCAATAGTAACGATTCAGTTAAACGTAATTGGAAATATGCACATTCTTGAACAATGTGTAAAAAATAATATTTCTAGATTTGTTTATGCAAGTAGCGCTTATGCAATGAGTAATAAAGGCTCCTTTTACGGAATAAGTAAATTAGCCTCTGAGAAAATTGTTGAAGAGTACTTGAAGAAATATAGTTTACCTTTTACAATATTAAGGTATGGTTCAGTTTATTCTGAAAGATCATATGACAATAACTACATCTATAATTTAGTCAAATCTGCAGTTTTAGAAGGTGAAATTAATCACAATGGTGATGGAAATGAATTGAGAGAGTATATTCATGCAGCAGATGCTTCCAAACTCTCTGTAGATGTCATAGAATCAGAAGATTTTAAAAACCTTCACGTTATTCTTACGGGAAATGAGCGTATGAAACGCTCTGATTTATTTAATATGGTTAAAGAAATATTAAATGATCAGGTAGAGATAAAATATAAAAATGATGGTTACCATAACCATTATAATTTCACACCTTATTCTTTTGAACCCTCTGTAAGTAGGAAGCTTTCAGCAAATCCTCACATTGATATGGGACAAGGTTTATTAGAATGTGTAAGATCTGTTCATAAAAATGAAAAATAATTTTAAACAAAATATTTTAAAAGAAAAAGAATTTGATTCATTTTCAGCAGAATTTCTATACAACACTTTAAAAACACTTTCTGAAAATAAAAAAAAGATATCAATTGCTTTATCAGGAGGTTCAACGCCGCTACCTATTTTAAGTATCCTTAAAGAATATAAACTTAATTGGAAATATTTTAATTTTTTTATGGTAGATGAAAGGAATGTTTCTGTCTCAAGTTCTTCTAGTAACTACGGTAATATTGAAAAAGTATTTTTTAATGATGTGAATTCCTCTAGTCATTCTATGATAAATGACAACTATTCTATTGAGGAGTGTGCCATTAATTACGAAAAATTACTATGTACAAAAATTCCTTTAGGAGAAAATAGCTTACCTATTTTTGATTTAATTCTTTTAGGTATTGGCGATGACGGACATACGGCCTCACTATTTCCAGATACAAAAGGATTAAATGAAAGTAAAAAAGTGGTAATTAAAAATAGCGTTCCTCAACTAAATACAGAGAGAATTACTATGACCTACCCAGTAATTTTAAATGCTTCGAAAATTATAATATTGGCAAAAGGAGCAGCTAAAGATGAAATATTAAAAGAAATAAAAATGGGTAAAGGAGATCATTATCCTATTGCTCGAATTATTAATTCAAAAGTTGATACAACTTGTGTTTTAGGAATAAACTAATATGAATATTAAGAATATATTTTTTGATTTTGATGGAGTAATAGCAGAATCTGTAAGTGCTAAAACGGATGCTTTTGAAGAAATGTATCTTCCATATGGTAAAGATATTGCTGCTAAGGTTGTTGATTATCATAAATTACACGGGGGAGTTTCTAGGTATGAAAAGTTTAAATATTTTCATAAAGAATTTTTAAATGAAGTAATTAATCAAGAGAAAGTTAACGAATTGGCCATTCAATTTTCAAATATAGTTTTAGATAAAGTAATTAATTCTGATGAAGTTTTAGGTGCAAATTATTTTATAGAAAAATACCATACAAAGTTTCAATTCTGGGTCATAACAGGAACGCCAACCACAGAGATTGAGTTGATTGCTGAAAAAAGGAAATTGACTGATTTTTTTATTGGATTGCATGGCTCTCCAAACAATAAGAGGTATTGGACAGAAAATTTGATTAAAAAACACAACTTAAAGCGTGATGAAATCATTTTTTTAGGAGATGCAACTACTGATATGGATGCTGCTAATTTTTCAAAAACTCATTTTGCTTTAAGAGAAAATGAGGAAAATAAAGAAATCTTTAAAGACTATAAAGGTCACAAGTTTAATGATTTTTATCAATTAGAAAAAATTTTAAATATTATATAAATGAAAATTTTACTGACTACTACTTCCTTTCAAGATACTCCGGGAAAACATCATGATTTATTAAATTCTCAAAATTGGGATATTGATTACTTAAGAGGTCCAGTAGAAGAAAGTGTTTTATTACCAATTATTCATAAATATGATGGCGTTATCTGTGGTGATGATGAATATACAAGAGAAGTCATAAAGGCTGGTAAAAAAGGGAAATTGAAAGTGCTATCGAAGTATGGAGTAGGTTTAGATAGAATTGACCTTGAGGCAGCAAAAGAATTTGGTATTGGAGTTACCAATGTACCTGGAATAAATCAAGTATCTGTATCAGAACATGTACTCGCATTATTATTTACATTTTCTAAAAATATACATCTTCAATATAATTCAGTACAAACAGGTAGTTGGAAAAGAGGGATTGGATCTGAGATACAAGGTAAAACAATGGGTATAATTGGACTTGGTGCTGTTGGCAAGGAACTAGGAAAAAAAGCTGGTGTTTTAGGAATGAAAGTACTAGCTTATGACATATTTAAAGATCAAGAATTTTTAGATAAATATTCAGAAATAAATTTCACTACAGATATAGATGATATTTACAGTAAGTGTGACGTTATTAGTCTTCATCTTCCTCATAATAAACATACAGACAAATTAATAAATGAGATTGTTATAACTACAAAGCTTAAAAAACAACCAATCATTATTAACACTGCTAGAGGGAAACTTATTGACCCACATGCAATAATCTCAGGAATTAAAAATAAATTTATTAAAGGTTATTTATGTGATGTGTTAGAGACTGAACCTATTTTAGAAAATGAAACTTTATTAGGAATAGAAAATATAATTATTACTCCACATGTTGGATCTAGAACATTTGAAAATGTGCAAAATCAAGGGATTAAATCAATAAAAAATATTATTGAAGAATTAAATGTTAATTAGCATATAACTGTGATCTTTTCAATAAAAAAAAATTAAGATAAATTTTATTAAATGACACCAAAATTAGTATTAGGAATCTCAGGTGATTCTGGGGTAGGAAAAACATCTTTAGTAAAGATGTTAAATGAAATATTCTTTCAAGATGATTATTGTGTTCTGAATGGTGATAATTATCACAAATGGGAACGTGGAGATAAAAACTGGAAATATTTCACACACCTAAACACAAATGCAAATAGATTAGAAAATGGTTATTTAGATCTTTTATCTTTAAAAGAAGGAAAAGAGCTAAGTGTTACACCTTATGATCACAAAACAGGAAAGTACACAAAACTAAAACGATGTATCCCTTCAAAAACAATTGTTTATGAAGGCTTACATGCATTCCTTCCTGAAAAAATTAATTGTCTTTATGATCTGAAAATATTTATTAAAGCAGATGAGCCCTTAAGGCGCCATTGGAAAATCGTAAGAGATATGCAACAAAGACAATATAGTCGAGATAAAGTATTGAAACAAATTGAAACTAGAGCATCTGATTCTTTGAATTTCATAAACACTCAAGAGAAACATGCAGACTTGATAATACACCATCAGTTGATAGCCGATGCTTCATTATTCATTCAACTTCAAGGAGATCCTCAAATAACTGCCGAGTTTGAAACCAAAATTATTTGTTGTAATCCTATTTATTACGATTACATTAACCCTAAATGGGACCTTAAGGATCAATTAAAAAAATGTTTAATGAAATCAATGAGAGATTAAGATGCTAAATGAAATAAATAAACTTATTGAAATTTCAAAATATGCTGGCGAAAGATTTGATTTAATTCAAGCAGGTGGAGGCAATAGCTCTGTTAAATTAGATAATGGAGAAATGATTATAAAATCATCTGGCTTTTTATTGAGTGAAATGAATTTAAAGACAGGATTCACAAGTGTTAGAAATAATAAAATTTTAGAAATATTAGATAACTCAATTATAATAAATGAAAAGATAAAAAAAGTAAGAGAGACTCTTTCTGCTGAATTAGTTAAAAATGCAACTATTAGTTTTAACAAACCTTCTATCGAAACGTTGCTTCATTCTTTACTTTTAACTTATGTTCTTCATACTCATCCAGTTGTTGTTAACATGATTTCCAATAAAAATAATTGGAAGGAATTATTTAATAAAATTTTTAAAGATGATAACATTATTTTAATTGATTATGAGACTCCTGGAATAGATTTAGCTATTTTATTGAAAACACAAGTTGATAAACACCAAATCACACCAAAAATTATTTTCCTTCAAAATCATGGTTTAATTATTAACTCAGATGATCACAAGGAAATTTATTCATTGAACGAATATGTTCTATCAAAAATAGAAAAATTTCTAAATATTGATTTTAGTAAATATAAAATTTCAAATAAAATTTCTAAACTTTTTAATAAATTTGGTTCGGGGTTTTTACATACTACTTTTTTTTCTGAGGATTATTTTTTAAACGATCAATTAAAGAAAAATAAAGATTATTTTTTCTATCCTCCTTTTTGTCCAGATTCGTTTGTGTTTTGTGGTGCCAAAGCAATTGAAATTAATGATTTAAAGGATGATTCTGAAATTGAAAATTATTTTAAAAACTATGGTTCTTTACCTTCTATTATTATTTTTACGAATCATATTTTCATAAGTGCTCACAATATTAAGAAATGTAGAGAAAAAGAAGAAGTATTAAAGTTTAATATTAAAATTATTTCAAATGACCCCGATAATATCAATTATTTATCTAAAAATGAATTAGAATATTTAGGTAATTGGGAAGCAGAAAAGTTTAGACAAAATATATAAAATATGCACGTTATTATTCCTATGTCAGGATTAGGTCAGCGATTTGTAAATGCTGGTTATACAGTTCCAAAACCTCTAATTGAAATTGAAGGTATTTCAATAATAGAACATGTTTGTAATCTTTTTCCCGGCACCAACAAGTTTACATTTATTTGCAATTCAATGCATTTGTCTCAGACTAATATGAGATCAATATTAAAAAATATTAAACCTGAAGCTAATATTATTGAAATACCTAAACATAAAAAAGGTCCTGTTTATGCTGTCTCTAAAATTTATGACTTGATTGATGATAATGAGGAGGTAATTGTTAATTATTGTGATTTTGGAACATATTGGGATTTTAATAATTTTTTAAAACATACCAGAGAAAGATGCGCAGATGGTGCTGTTTCATCCTACAGAGGATTTCATCCTCATATGCTAGGCAGCACTAATTATGCTTTTATGAGAGAAAAAAATCAATGGATGTTAGAAATAAAGGAAAAAGAGCCATTCACGAATGATAGAATGCAAGAATTTGCGTCTAACGGTACTTATTATTTTAGAAAAGGAGCTTTTGTTAAAAAATATTTTGACATGTTAATTCATAAAAACATTGATTTGAACGGTGAATATTATGTGTCATTGATTTATAACTTAATGTTAAAGGATAATTTAAAAATTTCCATTTACGAAATCCAACATATGTTACAGTGGGGAACTCCTCAAGATGTTGATGAATACCTTAACTGGTCTAATTATTTTAAGAACGCCATCTTAGAGCCAAAAAAAATTACAGCTCAGAAAAATAGCATTACCCTAATTCCTTTAGCTGGAAGGGGGAGTAGATTTTCGAAAAAAAATTATAAATTACCAAAACCATTAATTGAAGTAAGTGGTCAGCCTATGATAATTCAAGCAGTTAACTCTTTGCCAATAACTGAAAATTATGCATTTGTAATGTTGAAAGAACATACTCTAAAGTTCAAAATAGATAATGTTTTAAATAATTATTACAAGAGCAGTAAATTACATATTATAGATTATGTCACTGATGGTCAGGCTATTACTTGTAATATAGGATTAAAAGACATTGATAGAGATTCTTCTTTGTTAATATCAGCTTCAGATAATGGAATGTTATTCGATCCTAATAAATACAGTGAATTAATTAACAATAATAATATTGATGGCATAATTTTCACATTTAGACATCATGTTTCAAGTAAATCTAATCCTGAAATGTATGGATGGGTTGAAGTTGATAGTAATGATAATGTAAAAAGTGTCTCTGTTAAAAAACCAATATCTGACGAACCATATAATGATCATGCAATTGTTGGAACATTTTATTTTAAGAAAGTAAAATATTTTGATGAAGCTTTTAAGAAACTGAAAGAAAAACAAATTAAAGTAAACGGAGAGTTTTATGTCGATAGTTTGATGAATGAAATGGTTTGCTTAGGTTATAATGTTAAGGTTTTTGAAGTTGATAGTTATTTGTGTTGGGGAACTCCAAATGATTATGAAACTTTTGTTTACTGGCAAAGTTTTTTTCATAAGAACAATTTACATCCATACAGATTAGAATTAGATAAAACTATTCCTACAAATAAACTAAAAAGTTTAAATAAACAATATAACGATGAAAGTACACAGAAAAAATAATCCAGGAAAACAAAAAGTATTTGTTGATATAGATGAAACTATTTGTTTTTATGAAAATGATAGGGTTTATGAACTAGCCATTCCTAGTAAAGAAAATATAAATAAAATTAACAAATTATATAAAGAAGGATGGGAAGTTACTTATTATACAGCAAGAGGTTCATTAACTGGAGCGAACTATTATGATTTAACAAAAAAACAGTTGGATTCTTGGGGATGTAAATATCATGATTTAAGTGTTGGTGAAAAACCTTTATTTGATTTATTGATTGATGATAGAGCAAAAAGAATTGAAGAATTATAATTAAGGCATTATTATGATAATTATATCACACAGAGGCAATATTAACGGAACAAATTCCAGAATGGAAAATAGTCCTAATTATATTCAAACAGCAATTGATAATAAATTTCAAGTGGAAATTGATTTATGGTATGTTGATAATATTTTATGGCTAGGACATGACGAACCTCAGTATAAAATTGAACTTGACTGGTTATCTTATAGAAAAGATTATCTTTGGATACATGCAAAGAATTTCCAAGCATTAGAGTTTTTGACAACAATAAACAAGGATTTTAAATATTTCTGGCATGCATTTGACGAATATACTATTGTTAGTACTAAACATATCTGGGCACATAATTTTGTGGGGTTAAAAAAAACAGATAATTGTATAGTCCCTTTATTGGACAAAAGATCATTAGAAACGAGCTTTTCCTCAAACTTTTATGCAATATGCACAGATTACTCAACATTATGTAAAAAATTATTTTATGAAAAATAAAGTTGCTTTATTATTATTCGGACATATGAGAACTTATGAAGAATGTTTTCAAAATTTAAAAATGAATTTAATTGACTCATTAAATCCTGATATATTTATTCATACTTGGGATGAAATTGAATCTACCACAACTTCTTGGCATAAGGCAAATATGGATAATTGCATAATTAGTAATAATGAAAAAAAACATATACATGGTTTATATCATCCAAAAAAAATAGAATTTGAAAATCAAAAAAAACTTGCTAATGACTCAGAATTATTAATAAATGGAATGTCTGTGGAAGGACAAAAGTTTATGATGTATAGTTTATTTAAGGTCAATGAAATGAAAAAGAAATACGAAGCTGCAAATAATATTACTTATGATATAGTTATCAAATTAAGACCTGATGTATTGTTAAAAGAGCCTATAACGAATTTTTGTAAAAATGATCAATATAATGATAATGAAGTACTGCTTTGTGGAAACAAAGTCAAATTTGGAAATAAACTTGCCAGTTATCGAGCACTTGATGTAATTTCCATTTCTAATTCAAAAACTATGGACTTAGTAGCAGGTATTTACAATAAAAGCCATGATTACTTGTCAAGAGAACTTTATAAACATAGCACATTTATTGATTACTTAATAGAACATGATATTGATATTAACATATCTAAATATAACTATCAAAAAAAATGGATAATTAAACGATCTGTTTAACACTTGTATTTGCCTCTTATAATAATTCTTTGACCATTGAATCGGGAAGCCATAATTTTTACTTACGCTTATTAAAAGATAAATCCTAAACTATCATCTGATTTTGTTAATGTTTCAAATAAAATTGTAACATCAATCAAGCTTAATATTTTTTATAAACTATAATGAATAGAAAAATTCAAACACTTAGAACAAAGGTTATTAAAATCTTTCATTACAAATACCTGTGGAATTCTCCCACAATTACTACCTGGGGAAATTTTTTCTCAACATCAATTAAAAGTTTCATAATATTGGCTTTTATCTTAAATAGATTTGCTTCTGAAGAAGTTGCAGTATTTATGCTATTTGCTACAATCATTTCGTTTAGTGCTCTTTTAGATTTTGCAGGCTATGGAACATTTTCAAGATTAGTATCATACATTAAAGGAGGAGCAACTTCTTTGGATAATTTTAAAGATAAAAAAAATAAAATTCTTTTAGAAGGAACTAATTGGCCCCTAATGAAGAAATTATATGGCACAATTGGTTATGTATTCACAATTCTTAGTATTTCGGTATTTGTTATTGTTGGTTCTGTTGGAACTTGGTCAGTAAATAGAGTAATCTCATTTACAAGTAATCCAACTGAAATGTGGTACGCTTGGATAATTGTTTTGATATCTATAACCATTGGTATGTATGGAAGAAAATATACTACCATATTGCACGGGTTAAATTATATTCCTTTACTAAATCGATGGAACATATTAATCTCTGCTCTAACATTAATATTTTCTTTTATTACTGTTATTGTTTCAAATTCGTTATTATATTTAATTATTGTTATGCAGTTTTTTAGAGTAATAACAGTACTTATACACCGATATTTGGTGAATTATCACATCGAAAATAAACGATTTAAAGACTATAAATCATTTTTATGGGATCAAAGTATTTTTAACTCAGCTTGGAGCCCCTCATGGAGATCAATGATCGTTATTATTGCGTCTACAGGAATAGTTGAATTAAGTGGGATAATTTATGCGCAAATAGGTAATGCTGATAACATTAGTTCATATCTATTAGCTGTTCGTTTAATAAATATTATAAGTAATGTTTCAAAAGCACCTTTTTATTCTAAACTACCATTATTTGCTACATTAAGAGCTAAAGGAGAATTAAATGAACTTTCGTCCATTACAAATTACTCAATTAAAACATCATTATACACTTTTGTTTTCGCGGCTTTTTTTACGGGCCTACTTATAACTCCAAGTTTAAATTTCATTAATTCCAGTATTGTATTTATCCCTTATACAATGTGGGGATTAATGTGTATAATCTTTTTTTTAGAACGGCATCATGCTGTACATGCACAAATATATAGTACAACAAATCACATACCTTTTTGGGTCCCAGTAGGAATATCAGGTGTTATTAATATGTCAATAGCACTTTTTTTAATGAATAAAATAGGTTATTGGGCTTTCCCTATTGCACTAGGTGTTTCTAATCTTTTTATAAATAATTGGTGGAATGTTAAAATATCATTACGCTCAATAAATCAACCAATATTTAAGTATTTAAAAACTTCTTTTGTGATTCCCTTAATAGTTTTACTAATAAGTCAAGTATTACTATTAATAATATTTAATTAAATCATAACAACATAAATAAATAAAAATGAGTTTAAAAAAATTAATTAAAAAAAGACTTCCTGTGTTTATTTTAGAAGAGCCTGGTTTGTTGAAGGGTTTTGATAAAAAGAAACTAGGAAATCTAAAAAATAAATGGAAGGGACAAAGATGTTTTATTATTGGTAATGGGCCATCGCTTAATAAATTAGATTTATCACTTTTAAAAAACGAATATACTTTTGGTGTTAATGGTATTTTTTACAAAACAGATGAACTCAAAGAATTTAAGCCATATTTCTATGTTGTTGAAGATAGTGCGGTAATGCAAGATAATAAAGATAGAATTAACCAGTATGATTGTAATTATAAATTCTTCCCTAATATTTATAAAAAATTTATTACTAATCATAAAAATGTTTGTTATTTCAATATGAACAGGGGTTATTATGAAAAAAAAAGTGATTATTATGAGACTCCTAGATTTTCACCTAATCCATCCAATAGGCTTTTTTGTGGTCAAAGTGTGACACTTATTAATTTACAACTTGCTTATTATTTTGGTTTTACGGAAGTTTATTTAATTGGAATGGACTTCAAATATGAAGTTCATGACAGTGCAATTATTAATGGAGACAAAATTATTAGTCAAGAAGATGATGTTAATCATTTCCATCCAGATTATTTTGGAAAGGGAAAAACATGGCATGACCCCAAACTTGACAACGTACTCAAAAGTTATCAATTAGCAAAGCTAATTTACGAACAGGATGGTAGAAGAATTATAAATGCTACAGCCGGTGGAAAACTTGACCTTTTTGAAAGAATAGATTATAATTCGATTTTTACAGTAAAATGATAAGTTTAATTCTAGCAACAAAAGGTCATAAAAAAGATGATATAAAAAGATTTCTAAATTCTATTAAATCTACAAATCAATCTCTTTTTGAAGTTATAATTGTTTGTCAAGATGAAAAAGGGTATTTAGATGAAATTTTAATTAATTTTCGATTAGATATTAAGATTTTTTATAGCAGTCCTGGTTTATCGAAGGCAAGAAATGTTGGAATTAGACATTCTAAGGGAGATATCTTAGCATTTCCAGATGACGACTGTGTGTACACAAAAAACTTAATTAAGAATATAGAATCTTTTTTTCAATTCAATTCACAAATAGATATTATTTCCTTTAATGTTTTCGATTTGTCCAATTCTTATCAATTATCATTTGTCAAAATAAAGGAAACTAGAGAGTTATTAATGAAGGATATTGCCGCTGGCGTTTCTAGTATATCACTCTTTCACAGGAACAAAAACAAAATATATTTTGATGAAGAGTTTGGTGTTGGGGCTAAGTATAATAGCAGTGAAGAGTTTGATTATGTTCTAAGGTTAATGCTAACGGGATCTAAATTGTTGTTCTCCAATAAATTCCGAGTACTACATCCAGATAGCTCAGGAACTAAAGCTAAAGGTATTTACAAAAGAACAAGCTTGAATGGTATTGGTCATGGAGCATACTATAGAAAGAATTATCAATATTTACGTTTTAATTATGTATTTGAACACTTAGTTTTACGTCCATTTATTGGTTTTTTGTATTATTCAATATCATTAAAAAAGCGTAAAGCTAAATGTTCTTTATTACTTCTACAATCACGTTTAAGAGGTTTTTTCTTATACAAAACCGCGAATAAATATGATTAATTCTCTGAAAATTAAATATTTCATTATTTTTTCGTTACTCATGATACAATCTTTTGTTTCAGGTTCAGTTTTATCAACATACTTAGTTTATTTAATAATTTTAACATTGCTTGCGTCAAGTATTGTCAGCTTTAATGATTATTTAAAAGGTAAGTCTAAATTCAAATTATCAAATGCAGATTTATTGCTTGGATTGTTTATAATAGCACTTTTACGGTCATATTTTAATGAGACTTTGAATTTTACAGATGTATTATTATATCTAATAGTTCTAATTCTCTTTAGTATAATTATACGATTTGACGTTCAAAAGAATTCATTTTGGAAACCTTTTATTGGATCTTTTGTATTAATTCTTATTGTTAATATTTTATTATTTATAATTGGAATTGATGATAGCTTTTGGAGTAAAATAGGGGTTTCCCAGCAATTATCGAGATCACCCCAAAAATTACGTCTATTAAGTTATTTTAATGTTGATTTAGACAGAACAGGATTCCTTATTTTTAATAGTTTTGCTTATTACAGTATGCTTTTAGGTCTTTTAATAATAAGCATTTTTCATAAATTCATTAAACTCAATAGATACATTTCACTGTTACTTTTGTTTTTAGCATTTTTTTCAATATTACTTCTTGACGCAAGAGGTCCCGTATTGTTTGTAGTTATTGTACTGATCTTCAGTAAGGTTATTTCGAAAATTAATAAAAATAATTTTTTTATTGTTTTTATTATGATTTCAGTTATACCTATTCTTTATTCTGGTTTAATGCTTTATTTAGGATTCAGTGGCTCTGACAGTTCAAAGATTGTTTCATCAAGAGATTTAATTTGGACTTCTTTTTTTATATATTACAATCCAAATTTTTACGAGCTTTTATTTGGCTATGGTTTTTTAGGACAATATGTGTCAGATATATCTTCTCAATATGAACATTTGTTTATGGATAGAGGAGGCTCAAGCCTAATTATAAGTTTGCACAACAATTATTTGCAATATTTAATAGATGTTGGCTTAGTCGGAATATTTATTCTATATAAAATTGTGCAGAAAACTTTCATGAAAATTGATAAATTAGATTTACAAATATTTAAACCTATAATTTTATATTTATTACTGCTAGGCACTTTAGAAATGGGAATTATAATTAATAATTTCATAGTTTTTTATTTTTTTATTGCCTTAGTTTATTATGTAGATTACAAACATTATAAACTAAATAGTTTACAAGATTCATCTAGAAAAAGTGACTTAATCTAATTTATTAAATAATATAATTACTGATAACAAATGAATACACAAAGAAATATTATTAAACGAGTATTTAATTACTTAATAAGAAAAGAGAAAGAGAGGAGGCTATCTAGAAAATGGGCTTCCACAGAGAGCGATTTTCTTAAAAATAACTATCAAAAGTTATTGGCAATGAAAAATCAACATAAAAATCAACCATGTTATGTAATTGGTAATGGGCCAAGCATTAATAAATTGGATTTAAACTTATTAAAAGATAGTGTAACTATTGCGTGTAATTCGTTTTATCTGAAACATGATGAGTTGAATTTCTTACCAACTTATTATACAGTTGAAGATCCACTTCCAGCTATGGATAATAAATTCGAGCTGAATAATTTGAAAGGAGTTACTAAAATAATACCATATGATTTAAGAGATGTAATTATTCCTAATGATGATGTCACTTATATTAATTTTCTTCGTTCATATATGCGACCAAAAAATAAAAATTTTCCATTCTTCTCAACTGAAGTTGAAAAAAAAATTTATTGGGGTGGTTCAGTCGTTTATATGAATATCCAACTTGCTAAATTTTTTGGTTGTAATCCAATTTATTTAATGGGAGTAGACTTAGATTATAAAATCCCGAGCACTATTAAAAGGGATGGCCATATATTAACGTCTATGGAAGAGGATCCAAATCACTTTCATCCTGATTATTTTGGAAAAGGAAAGAAATGGCATTTGCCCAGAGTGGATGTCATGCAAAGGAGTTTTTCTAAAGCCAATTCTGTTTTAATGGATAATGATATAAAATTGGTGAATGTTACTGTAGGAGGGAATCTAAAAGAAGTTATAAGAACAGATTTTTCAAGTACATTTAATCAATAGATATCTAAAACAGAGAATTTACTTGTTATAAATTATTTCAAATATCAAAACTAAATTCGATCCTTTTACTAATAAATATTCAGTTAAAACTTAAAACAGAAATTCATTAATAAACTTGAATTAGTTTAAAAGACATATCAAGGACAAAAAAAAATAAACATCAAAAAAATTGCAAACCTATAATTACAAAACATAAAAATTTGAAACAATCAATCACTATAATTGGAAAAAATTCTAAATTATTTAATTTATTAAAAAATGATTTATTAAAAATTTTTGATATTATCGAAGAATTAAGTCACAAAGATATTTGTTCTAAAAAACATATAATTAATCCAATTGTTTTTTCTTTTTCAAATAAAAATTTAAAGGAAAATGAATTTTTTTTAAATCAATTGAAAGAAAAATGTAAAGGTTTACTTATTTACATTAGTACTTCAGCTGTTTTAGCCAATCATAATTCAAACTATAAATATCCAACTTTAAAAAAAGAAATAGAGAATTATTTATTGGATTACCAAAATATAAAAATTATTAGAGTTGGAGTAATTAACGAACTTTTAGGTAAATCTAAAATTGTAGGTAAGGTTAAATTAAGTTCTAAAAAAAGCATAATTGATGCTATTATAAAAAGTTTTGAAAAAGATTCTTTATTAATTATTAACTCATGGTTTCAAACAAAAATAAATGGAAGTTTTATATTAAATATTTTTTTAAAATTTGAAATTTTATTATTTACAATATTTAAAAAATATTTTATTTTAACTAGGCCTTTTGATCTGATTTTTAAAATACTTGGTTTTTCTAATTACGGATACACTTTTTTATCAAATTATTATGAAAATAATAATAATTATAAAAATATAATTATTGGGAACGGAATTTCTGCAGCCGGAGTTTGTCAAGCAATATTGGATCACAATATAGAAACCCCACAAACATTATTAATTGATAGTAAGAATGTTATTTCAACTATAAAAGTAAAAGATAATAATGAAATAGAAAGAATAGGTAAAGGAGGGAATTCTAGTTTATGGCATGGTGTAATATCTCTACCTCCCTTATATAAATTAAACTTAAACATTATTAAAAATTTTAAGCTTCTTTTTCAAAACCTTTATTACAACGAAGATTTTTCTTTATTAGAAAAAGGATATTCATTTATTCCCCTTAAGCCATTTAGACCGGATTTCTCGAATAAAATAAATTATAAAAGTGATTTTATAACTAGAATCAAATTAACTAAAAATGGAATTGTCTTATATGGATTTCTTGACGAGTATTTTTGTAAAAAAACATATATATGTTCAGGATCTATTTCTACTCTCAATCTATTAAAAAAATCTTATCTAATTGAGAATAATAAAATTCTTCTTGATGATCATATGGTTGGATATTTTGGTCAGATAGATTTAAATAAAAATGAGATAAAAAAATTTAATAAAATAGTTAGAAACCGTAAAGGACACTTCAAAAGATTTCATACAATAAAGCTAGATAATGAAATGTCGCTATATATAAACTTAAGACCTGCATATTTTAATTTTAAAAAAATTGAGGTTGCAGCAAAATACAGATCATTTTTCGGACAAAGTTCATCAAATATAATTTTTAAATTATTAACTAAATTCAATCTTGCATTAATTTTAGAAGCACTATATAATAAATTTGGTATTTTGTTTCCTACATCAACATATAATTTGACAGGACACATTGAGATTGATGATGCAATTTTATTAAATTATAATAAAAATCATTTTGATGTAAAATATTTATTAGATCATATTACATTTTCTATAGCTGATAAAGAAAAAATTACAAATTATTTTAAAAAAGATGTTTATTTTCCGGAAAAAATTTTATTATCTCCAGGAATTCATTTTTTAAATGCAAAAGATGCTCTCTCAAAAGATATTATAAAAACAAACCCGAGTAAAGATTTAAAAATATATTCTACTACTTTAATTAATGGAAAAGGTCCTGAGCATCCAAGTTTTTTTCTTTATGCCCTTTCATACACAGATACCTTATTAGAAAATGAAATTTAATTTCTCAGTTTTAATGTCAGTTTATAAAAATGATAATCATATCTATTTTGAACAAGCTCTTAATAGTATTTATGAAAAACAAACTTTAAAGCCTAATCAAATAGTTATAATTAAAGATGGTCCTTTGACTTTAAAATTAGAAAACGTAATAGAGAATTTTAGTAAAAGTTGTAAATGTCGATTGGATATAATTTATCTTTTAAAAAATGTAGGACTTGGAAAGGCTTTAAATATAGGTTTGGAAAAATGTGTTCATGAAATTATTGCCAGAATGGATTCAGATGATATTTCAAAACCAAATCGATTTAAAGTTCAAATTGATTTTATCAAAAATAATCCAAATATTGATGTAATAAGTTCTTATGTTGATGAGTTCGAAGGTTCAGTGGATAATATAATATCTACAAGAAGTTTACCTGTTGACCATAACAAATGTATTAAAATGCTTAAATATGGTTCTCCTTTTAATCATCCTGTTACTGTTTTTAAGAAAAGTAAAGTTAAAGAAGTTGGTGGATACAAAGATATTTACCTTAAAGAAGACACCTTTTTATGGTTGAGAATGTCAGCCAAAAATAATATTTTTGGAAATATTCAAGAATCTTTGCTTTTTTTTAGAGTAAATAAAAACATGTACAAAAGAAGAAGAGGGGTAAAATATGTAAAATCTGAAATAAAACTTTTTATTTTTAGATACAACAATAAAATGATTAACTTAAAAGAATTAATTCTATTAGGATTACCTACTGTTTTAATAAGACTTTTACCTTCAATAATTTTAAAATATCTATATATAATTTTAAGATATAAACAAACTTTAATAAATAGTAAATATGTCATTAAAAAATAAAACAATACTATTAGGTCTCAATGAATTGAATTTTAATTATATAAAGTTTTATATTAATCAAGGCCTTTTATCTAATTTTAAAAAAATATTTGAGATACAACCCCCTATAGAAACAGTTTCAGAAAATGATTATAAACTTTTAGAGCCATGGGTGCAATGGGTAACTATACATTCAGGAAAAAGTTACAAAGAACATAATATTTTTCGTTTAGGAGACATTGTTAATAACCCTGAACTTTCTCAGATATTTGAGGAGTTGGAAACAGAAGGGCTTTCGGTTGGTGCAGTTTCTCCCTTTAATGCTGAAAACCGTCTAAATAATCCGGTTTTTTTTGTTCCAGACCCTTGGACTAAAACCAATCCCTCTGGGAACTGGATTGTAAAAGCATTGTATCAAGCTGTTCATCAATCTGTAAATGATAATGCTAAATCAAAATTGAATTTTAAAACAATCTTTTCATTAGGTTTAGGGTTATTATTATATGTGCCTTTGTCTAGATGGTCTCATTATCTGAAGACGGTGTTTAATGTGAAGAAACCTGGAGCTAAAGCGTTAATTCTTGATAGTTTACTAGCTGATGTTCACCTCACACTTTGGAAAAAGAATAAGCCTGATTTTTCAAATTTGTTTTTAAATTCCGGAGCACACATTCAACATCATTATTTATTTAACTCAAAAGCATACAATGGTAATATTAAAAATCCAGAATGGTATTGTCCTAAAGATTATGATCCATTAATTCAAATTCTTTCAGAATATGACAAGCAGATTGAAAAATTATTGAAATTAAAAAATGTCAAGATAATAGTTGCAACTGGTCTCCATCAGCAACCACATGAGCATTTAACCTTTTATTGGCGTCTAAAAGAGCATGTAAAATTTGCTGAGAAGATTGGAGTTGAAAACTTCTCAGAAATTTTACCAAGAATGTCTAGAGATTTTTTGGTAAAATTCAACAATGAATTAGATGCCGTAAATGCTGAAAAATTGTTGAATAGTTTTTATGCTTCTAAAGATGATATTAAAATATTTGATGTAGATAATAGAGGTGCAAGTCTATTTGTGGAGTTAGTATATCCAAATGATATTGAGGATAATGATTCAATCTACTCAAAAGAATCAAATTTAAAATTAGAAAAATTTAAATCTTACTTAGCATTTGTGGCTATAAAAAACGGTGAACACAATGGGATAGGTTACGTTACTTCTAACTTTGATTTAAAACAAGAAGAAAAAATCGAATTAACAAGTTTGAAATCAATAATAAAGAAGGTAGCTTTATCTGAAAATTAAAAAACATGCCATTCAATCAAAATTAAGCAAAGAAAGCAGGAAAAAAGTCCAAAAGAGGTCCTACTAAAAATAAGTTTCCTGCATTAATGATTGGATGGAATTACGCCGCAAAAAGGTGTTGGATGTCCTGCTCAGAAA
>Ga0209384_1000697_pt1 | contig 19986 bp, 18 predicted proteins | sample CoawatmetaG05DNA_FD_187511 | JGI IMG/M metagenome (GOLD analysis project Ga0209384, IMG submission 187511) | Marine microbial communities from the West Antarctic Peninsula - Coastal water metaG058-DNA (SPAdes) (version 2) | ecosystem: Environmental > Aquatic > Marine > Coastal ... | reverse complement strand
TAGGAGTATCTTCTTTAAAGTATGACTTAGCTATAGTTCTATCAAAAAGTGCCTTCGAGACCAAGCAATTAATAAAAGTATCGCATGCATTAATTGTTATTATTTCACTTATATCCATTCCAATTTATGCGGTAACCTATCAAGTCTTTGATCCTTATATTCAGTTGTCGATTATAGTAATCATCTACTTTAACAGTGTTTATAATCTCATTGTTAATATCTATACACGGTACAAAAGATTTAAGTCTCTTGCCATATTAAAGATGATTAATAAGGCAACTACAGTGGGAACTCAGATTGGATTGGGAGTCTTTGGATTGGGAACTTTTGGACTGATTATTGGACAAGTATTCGGATTGTGTCTAACACTTTTATATAGTAGCTTTAAGTCTTTAAAGACTTTTAAAAAGGTCATTTTTGTTGGGCGAGGAAGCTACGATCAAGCCAAGCCCGTTATCAAAAAGTACTACAGATTTCCGATGTTTTCGGCCCCTCAGAATTTTCTGAATTCACTTTCTCAAAATGCACCGATCTTAATATTAGGTGGATTTTTCGGAGAAACCATGATAGGGTTGTATTGGTTTGCCTACAGAATCATTCAAATGCCTGTCTTGTTAATTTCAAATTCCATTAGACAAACCTTTTACCAAAAGGCGTCTGTTACAAATCCCGGAAAAGATCTCACAAGTTTGTTTGTGAAAAGTACAAGAACTTTGTTCTTAATAGGACTGCCATTTATCATTATTGGAATGGTTACTCTACCTTATTTATTTGAGTTAATATTTAGTGCCGAGTGGACAGAGTCTGGAGTCTACGGTAGGTGGTTGTTACCTTGGGTTTTATTCTTGTTTATCAATCCACCAGCTGTGATGCTTATTCCTATCTTGAATATGCAGAAGTTCAGTTTAGCTTACGATACTTGTTTACTAGTAGCAAGAATAATTGTAGTTTGTACCGGAGGATATTTTTTCACACCTGTAATTACTATCATGCTATTTTCGCTAGTAAGTAGTGTTTTCAATATCTTCATAATTGGATTTATTTATAATAAGTTAAAATTTTTAAATGCAAAAGATTAACCTTTCAATCGTAGGAGATGTATGTATTGCCGAGGGCTTTTCGGTTCCTAACTTGAATCAAATTGATCAGAGGATTTTAGAAGATTTCAAGAAACAAGACCTAACCATCGGAAACCTTGAATGTCCCATTACAACATCTAGTTGTGCGATAGAAAAAAATGGACCCAATTTAAGAGGAAGCGAAGAATTTTTATCCTTACTAAAGGAAATGAATTTCAATTTATTTACACTTGGAAACAATCACATCATGGATTATGGTATTCAAGGATTGAAAGATACTGTTGCTTCTTGCGAAAAGAAGAATCTTCCCTTCACAGGTGTAGATCTTAAGAATATCAAAACGCATCCACATTATTTTACTTATGAAAAGAAAGGGATTAAGCTTGGCATTCTCAATGTGGCAGAAATCGAGTTTTCTTCAGCTACTAAAAAGGATCCCGGGGCACTGCGATATGATGTTGTGGAGGTCCATCACCAAATACAGCAAATCAAAAAGGTATGCGATAAATTACTTTTGATCATTCACGGAGGTATTGAGAATTTTGAACTTCCTAGTTCTCAGCAGGTAAAAGATTACCGCTTTTTTGCAGAAGCAGGAGCAGATATTGTTATTTGTCACCATTCTCATAGAGTAAGTGGATATGAAATTTACAATGGAGTTCCTATTTTTTACGGACTTGGAAACTTTATGTTCCATGGAAAACAAAAGCCAAATGACTGGTATATTGGAATGCAATTGAATATTTCAATTGGTGATAAAATCGCCTTTGAAATTAAAATAACTCAATACGATGACCAAACAAATATGCTCAAGAGACTTTCAGATGATGAACAGAAATCCTATAAATCACGTATTGAAAAACTATCCGATATTATCAAAGATGACGAATTACTAGAGCAAAAGTTAGATGCGTTTGCAGAGTTGCAAGCCGATTATTATCTAAAGGTGCTGCATAATAAAACATCGCGATGGCAGCAAATTCTGATAGATCGGTTTAAAATGCACTCGTTCTTTTTGAAAAAAGAACAAAACCTACGATTAATCAACTATTTTTCTTGTGATGCTCATGGTTTTATGATAAAAAAAGTATTAAAAAAATTAGATGACAAATAAACAAAGTAAGAGCTGTTTTATTTATCGACCTTTACGATTTCTGAAACTCTTTCTAACCAATCTTATTTGGTCGGATAGAATTTTTGTAACTAGAAAGTATCAGAAAAAGGTGGGAGTAATGCTGGATATTAAAAACCCAAAAACGTTTAGCAGTAAGATTCAATGGCTGAAATTGAACGATAAAAATCCGATTTATACAAAATGTGCCGATAAATATCTGGTGCGTGAGTATGTTGAGGATAAAATTGGAAAGAAATACCTAATTCCTCTAGTCACATCTACATCGAATGTTGATAAGATTAACTTTAATAAGTTACCCAATGAATACATTATGAAATGTAATCATGGTTCTGGAATGAATATCATTGTCAAAAATGGCAAGATGAACAAGTTTGATCAGTGGGTAGATTTTGATGAAAATAAACTCAAGGGGATCTTAAAAGTTTGGATGAGAAAGAATTTCTACCATCTCCACAGAGAATGGGAATACAAGGACATTCCTCCCCGAGTGGTGATTGAAGAGCTAATATACGATGAAACTGGAAATGATGGTTTAAACGATTATAAGATTCACTGTTTTCATGGAAAACCTATGTATATTCAGACTATTTTCGATCGTATTGAAGGCGTAAAAGAAAACTGGTTCGATACGGAGTGGAAACTTATTGATTTGCATTATTATTCATCAGTACAAGCTGATGTGAAGAAGCCTGAAAATTTGGATGAACTGCTGAAAGTGGCAGAACAGTTATCCTCAGAGTTTAGTTATGTGAGGGTTGATTTGTACACAACAAACAGCAGTATTTATTTTGGAGAACTGACCTTTCGACCTTATGGAGGATTTATGAATTTCGTCCCTAAGAAATGGGATAGGATTTTAGGAGATTTATTAAACCTTAACAATTAAATGCATCATATTTTAAAGCATAATGTTAGTTATTAAAAACTCATATCTCTTAACTAAAACGCTGTTAGCACTCTATGTTTTTAGATTTGTAGTTATTGCAGGTTCTGAGAGTTATTCAGTGAACTATACTTTTTTTGGAGAGCTTGCAGTTTTAGGATTTTTGTTTGATGTTATCACTAGAATGAATCGGATTAGTTTATCTCCTCTTCGGATTATTGTTCCCTATTTCATGTTCATATTGCTCCTGTTTGTCTCTATGATTTGGTATCCCAACGGAAGTGGATACATGTTTGATATTTTGACCAAATATCTACTCTTTTTCATAGGCTTTTTTGTTATTGCTAGTACCAATAATTTCGATTTTCTATTCTACGCTCTCATCTTGGGCTGTTGCAGTATTTTTGTCTTGGGATATGATGAGATTCGAGAATATATGCTCGATCCTGTGAATAGGAGATTTACCTTTAATTCCATGGATGAGAAAGGAGGAATTAACCCAAATAGTCTAGCATTCTATTGTAATCTCTCTATTGCTTTTTTGATCTATAAATTTAGACTGATCAATAAAAAATACGTTCGACTCGGAATTTTAAGTCTCATCGGATTGTTTATATTCTTTATCGTGTATGTAACACTTTCAAGAAAAGGAATTATTGGTATTGGTATCATGTATATGTTCTTCATAGCAAGTGGAAAAAAGGTAAGTGTAGGATTCAAAATTTCGATAATTCTAGGGTCCGTTGTAGGAATATTCTTTTTGCTGCAATATTTGCAACTACCCATAATAAATCGATTTATTAGTACTATTAATTTATTCGAAGGAAGTCAGGATATCGGACAATCAGACAATGAAAGGTCCTTGTTGATCTTTGAGTCTTTGAAATTTTGGTTAGATGCACCAATATTCGGGAATGGAATAAGTCACTTCGAGAACAACTCCAGATTAGGAGTTTATACGCACATCAACTACGGGGAATTGCTTACCAATTATGGGTTGGTAGGTTTGGTATTGTTTTATGGTCCTATTATTAAAAAGGTTAGAGCTCTATACAGAAATTACAATCATATATCTTACGAAGTAAAATTCTTTTTCTTTGTTTCTATGTTCCTGTTAATTTCAGACTTTGCCATGGTGAGTTATAACAACATAGTGTACCTATTAATCCTAGCGGTAATTCTGGGATATAACTTTGATTTGAAAGGAAAATGAAGTTAATTTTTTTAATCGATTCTCTGCAGCAAGGCGGCATGGAGAAACAACTGATTTATCTAGCGAACTTTTTGAATGAAACAAAAAGATTCGACATAGAGATTTTGCTGTTCAACAAGGATAAAAAAAACATTTTTTATACAGATATTCTTGATGCAGGAATCAAAGTAAGCGACTTTTCGGTATCCAAAAATATAACGATTCCATTTTTTAGTTTTCAAATAGAGGCCTTTAAAATTGCGAGAAAATTAAAGAAGTTAAATAGTAAAATATTCATCTCATTCGGAACCAATTCTTCCTTTATTCTGGTTATTGCCAAGTTGTTTTTCCTGAAGAAAAATGTGAAAATTATTGTTTCCGAACGTAATACAGATTTAGCACCGTTGTCATTCAAGCGCAAGTATTATTTGTATTTCCATCGGTTCTCAAATACCATTGTTCCCAATTCATTTACTCAGGAGGCAATGATCACCGGGTTGTATCCCATGTATTCAGAAAAGATCAAAGTGATCAACAACTATGTCGATCTAGAATTTTATTCACCTAAGAGTTACAATTTTAATAAAGAACAACTCAATGTCGTATTACTAGGAAGATTGACGTATCAGAAAAACCCTATGTGTTTGATGAAAGCACTCAAGTTAATCAAAGAAAAAACTAATCATAAGATTTCTGTGTCATGGTTCGGAAGAACGCAGGATCAAGAATTGTTCAACGAAGTAAGCAGTTATATTAAAGCCCATAATTTGGATGTCAAATTTCACAAGCCGCAGGTTGACACCTTATCAATTTACCATAAATATGATCTTCTATGTTTGCCGTCTTTCTTCGAAGGGTTCTCAAATGTTTTGGGAGAGTCGATCTGCTGTGGATTGCCAGTAATTGTTAGTGAACAAGCTGGCGACGTAAGGAAAATGGTAGACCATCAAGCGAATGGGTTTTTATTCGATTGCTATAACGAAGAAGCCTTATATGATCAGTTTGTTAGGTTCATAGAACTGCCCGAAAGTGAAAAGATTGTAATGGGAAAGGAATCCAGAAAAAAATCTGAGGAAATATTTTCAAAAGAGGAATATTTAAATGCTTATACTAATTTAATACTTGATGAATAAAATATTACAAGTAATACCAAATTTGAATAGTGGGGGAGCAGAGAAGTTTGTAGTAGACCTGTCCAACGCAATGTATAAAACGCATCGTAACGTTTGTATTATTTCTCTCGAGAAAATAGAGAATGGATTTTTCATACAGAAACTAAACCCCAAGATAGAAGTCATTAGTTTGAACAAAACACCTGGATTTTCTTTGCGATGTGTGTTCAAGATGTTTAAGGCGATCAAACAAACCAAGCCCGATGTGATTAATACCCATATCAACGGATTAAACTATATTCTTCCTATAATCCCGTTTCTCAAAGCGAAGATTTTTCACACCATTCACAACGATGCCTTCAAAGAATCTGGAAAGCTAAGACGCAAAGTATTAAAAATCTTATACAGAAGAAAAATAATACATCCAATAACCATATCAACGGAAAGTAATCTTTCTTACCAAAAAGCATATGAGAATTCGCTCGCATCTCTTATCGATAATGGAGTTACTAAACCAAATCTTTCTGAGAGGTATAAAGAAGTGGTTACTGAGATTAATAACTTGAAAAAGAATAAGGCTACCCGAATCCTTATAAATATCGCGAGAATTACTCCGCAAAAAAATCACTTGAGATTATTAAAGTCGTTCAAAGAGCTTAATGAAGAAAATGTTGCTTTGTTAATTATTGGCGACAAAAGAAACGATCAACTCGAGTTGTTTGAAGAGTTTATATCTAAAATAGGAGAGAATGTTCATTACTTAGGAGTAAAAAAAAATATTGGTGATTACCTGTCTTGCTCTGATGCGTTTGTTCTATCATCTGATTTTGAAGGATTGCCCATTTCTTTGTTGGAAGCGATTTCTATGGGAGTTGTTCCAATTTGTACGCCAGTTGGTGGGATTAAGGATGTAATTCAAAGCAATAAAATTGGGTTTTTGTCAACAGAATTGACATCTCATGCGTTAAGAGATCAATTGTTGAACTTTTTAAAATGCAGTGATGCAGAGGTAAGCAAGTTAAAGCAGCGCTGTGAAGAAGTCTTCATAAATAAGTATACCATTGATATTACATTAGAAAAATATTTAAGCGTCTATGAAGAAAAATAGTATTCCCGTTATCTATTATCATTCCGTTGCAGATCACGAAAAGCAACACCCATGGGCATTTTTGTCAGTTAGAATAGGTGTTTTTAAAGCCCAGATGAAGTTGTTGAAAATATTGGGTTACAACACATGTAATTGGGGAGAATTTTACGAACATTCACAGGGAATTAAACACTTGCCCAAGAAAACGGTCTTTATTCATTTTGATGATGGCTTCCTAGACAATTGGACTGTGGTATATCCTATCATGGAAAAATACAATTTCAAGTATTCCATCTTAATTACGCCAGACTTTATTGAAAAGAGTGAAGAGATTCGCGGATTCATCACCAAAACGAAACACAACAATGAACAGGATTGGTGGGGATATTTAAGTGAAGGAGAAGTAAAGAAAATGTCAGCTTCTGGACTGGTAGATTTCCAATGTCACGGATATACACATACTTGGTTTGAATCTTCCGAGGAGATTCTTGATTTTTACGATGGTGAAAAATTCTTACCTCATTTGAACTGGAATTTAAATCCTGAGCTGAAGCCATTTTGGTTGACGAAAATGAGCGATATGAAAGTTCCATTAGGGTTTCCCGTTTTTGAGTACAAAAAGTCCTTAGAGTTGCAAAAAGCCTTCATCCTGAATGAAGATTTCGTCAAAGCATGTTTACAAAATGCTAACGAAGGAAAGGACACGCTAAGAAAAATCTATGAGTCTTATAAAAGTACAAATAAACTAGGAATCTGGGAGACGACAGAAGAAAGCCAAACCCGATTCGAGAAGGAACTAGTCCAAACAAGAGAGTATATTGCGTCCTTAACAAAACAAGAATCAGATTATATTGTATTTCCAGGAGGAGGGAATCAACCTAATATAATTCAGCTAACCAAAGAACTTGGTTTTAAAATTGTATCCAAAGGAAAAGGATTGAACTTTTTCAATTCCAAAAAGTATCAAATGACACGATATGCTGGATTCCACGATTTCAAGACGCTCGTTTTCAATGGATTGTTAAATGTACTATTTTTGTACTTACAATTGCTTCGTGGAAGAGGAAGTAAACTTGTGAAAATGATCATTAAACGTTACCAAAACGTATGACTAAGATTTATGAATTATTGCCAGGTTTCCTTCAGAATATTTTTGTGACCCTCAAGAATATGCAAGTCTATTATAATAAGTATGGTATCGTACCCCTTTTCAATCCAATATCAAAAGTTCAGAAAACTGTCTTGGCTACAGAAAAAGTGATTGTTAATTACAATGTTAAAATGATTGCTAATTTTGTTCAATACTGTGTGGCAAACGTTCCTTATTTCAGCAGCAAAAAAGATTTATACAATATCTCAATTAAGCAGATTGCAGATGTTGAAAAACTACCTATTGTTTCAAAAGCAGTACTCAAAAAAAATATAGAACAGTTTTATTCTAAAAAAATTGTCAAGCCCAATTATACTAAGTTTCGTACTAGTGGAACTACGGGAAACCCTATGATCGGTTTCATTCGCAAGAAAGATTTGCAAAAACGATTTAAGATCATACTCAAAACCATGTGTGAGTCCGGATTTGATTTAAATGCACCCTACGCAAGATTTTTAGGGAAGGATGTTGCAAAAAAAGGGAAAGTTTACAGAAAAGATATCTTGAACAATCACTACTTCTTTTCCATTTTTAGAATTTCACAAGACAATATTCTAAAGTATTACAGTGCTCTGATAGACCATAAAATTGAATTTATAGAAGGATATCCTTCAACCATCAATAATTTGGTGAATATGCTTCGTAGCAACAATTTAGAGATGATGAATATAAAAGTAGTTATGGTCACAGCAGAAAAATTGAACGACTACCAAAGAGAAAATATAGAAGATTATTTTGGTTGTAAGGTTTTTGATTATTACGGTTCCACTGAACAATCCGCTTATATATACAAACCCACAACTTCAAATAGCTACTTTGTCTCCAACGTAACAGGATATGTTGAGGTTAGAAAAGAAGATGGCACTTTAGCTCAGAGAGGAGAAGAAGGACAAATTTTGATTACAAGTTTTACCAGCCATTTTACTCCATTAGTTCGATATGAAATTGGTGATCGTTGTGTGGTAAAAGACATTTCTGAGTTAGAAGACGGATCTTTACAATATGAAATCAGTGAGATTATTGGACGCAATGAGGAATCTTTTGCTACCAAAGATGGAAGAATTGTTTCTAGGTTTTCGCTTGTATTAAAGTTTTTGCCTTACAGGGTCAAAGCCGCTCAGTTATTTCTGTCAGAGAAAAGCGATGTGATTTTAGTGAAATACAGAGCAGAAAAGGAAATGTCTGTAGCAGATTTTGATGCGTTCGTGAAAAAGATGAGTCATTTTGTGGGACTAGGATATGACTATAAGTTTACCAAAGTTGAGGAGCTCGAATCTTCTAATTCGGGAAAAGTAAGAACGGTTTTTGTAGAGAAGAATGAAAAATAAAGTTATGTATGTGTTACCTTCCTTAGAAATGGGAGGAGCGGAATTACTTATGGTTAATTGGCTCAATCGATTTGATGGAGCAAAACACAATTGGGAAGTACATTTAATGGTAATCGGTGCCAATGCAAGAATGTTGCCTAGTATTTCCAATAACCAAGTGATTATTCATCATATTCAGGCTACGAAGAAAAATTACCTATTAAAACTACCTAAGGTATTTTCCCTTGTGCGTGAGATTGATCCGCAAGTGATTCATTCACATTTATATAAAGCCAATATTTTAGCTCGTTTTTTCAAACTCTTCAATAAAAAGGTAAAAGTAGTTAATCATTACCACGGATTGTCTCTTTGGATGAGCAAATTCAAACTGTTTATAGACAAAAGGACTCAGTTTTTGTTAGATAAAGCATTGGTAGTTTCCGATAAAAGTTTGGCAATTCGAAGTACCAGAGAAAAAATTTCCCCAACAAAACTGCAGTTGCTTTACAATTTTTGTAATCAGCAAGAAATACCGACCCTTGAAAAAGACAAGAAGAAAGTAATGACATTCGGAATGGCCTGTCGATTAATCAAATTAAAGAATATTCCAAGAGTCATCGATTTTGTGACTTACCTAAACAATCAAGATATTCCAGCGCAGTTATTAATTGCCGGAGAAGGAGATGTAAGTGATTCCATCCAGGAAATCATCGAACAAAGAAATTTAGGAGCAAGCATTAAAATGTTAGGCTTTCAGAAGAACTTGAGCCAATTTCACAAAAATAATCATGTATACATTATAGCCTCAGATACAGAAGATTTACCAATGTCAATGGTAGAAGCTATGGGATATGGTTGTCATGTAATTAGTTCTGATGTAGGAGGTGTGAAAGAACTATTAGACAAGTGTGAAGGGTTTGTTGTACCTGAAATTACAGAACAGTATTATCAAGTAATAAAAACGTACATCAATTCTACTGATATAAAAGAAGCCTCAATTAAAAATAGCAAATTGGTCGAGCACGAATTTCTTTTTGAAAGTTATTTGACAAAAACACTCAATCTGTACCAAGAGATCATTTCGTAATGAACGGACATTTCATCATTTCTTTAGATTTCGAACTCTTTTGGGGAGTTAGTGAGACACGCACAATTGACTCTTATAAAGAGAACTTATCGCATACCCGAGAAGTTGCAGAGAGACTGCTCATAATGTTCTCAGAATATGATATTGAAGCGACTTGGGCCAGCGTTGGATTTTTGTTTTTTGCTAATAAGAAAGAACTTGGTGCTTATGTAACGAATTATAAAGAAGTGCCTGTATATGCAAAGGGAAATCTGAACAATTTTGAGATCATTTCAGAGATCAATGAGCAAGACAGCGATTTCTATTTCGCCAAAGATTTGATTCAGAAGATTAAGCATACAAGAGGGCAAGAAGTTGCGACACATACTTTGTCGCATCTTTATACCCTTGAAACAGGAATTACAAATAAAGATTTTTTAGATGATCTTAAATCGGCAATTGCTGTTGCTAAAGATGAAAATATCGAAATAAAATCCATTGTTTTTCCAAGGAATCAATACAATGATAAAATTATTTCTGTGTGTAAAGAACTAGGAATAAAATCATATCGAGGTAATTCAAAACTCTCAATTTATAAACCTTCTATTAATCAAGGATATTCTAAACGTTTGTTACGTCTTTTAGATAGTTACTTTAATCTTACAGGGCATCATTCTTTTAAATTGGAAACGGAAGGTGTATTGCTAAATATCCCAGCAAGTAGATTCTTACGTCCATACAGCAAGCGATTGTCCTTACTTGAGAATTTGAAAGTGAATAGGATTTTAAAAGAAATGACCTATGCCGCGAAGAATAATTTGAATTATCACCTTTGGTGGCATCCTCATAATTTTGGTGCGAACATGGAAGAGAATTTTAAAAATTTAGAGCGGATTGTAAATCATCAAAATGATTTGCAAAAAAAATATGAATTTATATCAGTGAATATGAATAATCTCCAAAAATTAACCAATAATTCATAGTCGATGGCAAAGATTTTGATACTCGCTAGGAATGGAGATTCAACTAAAATATTGTTCCACAGACTCTCCTTACAACATGAATTAGATGTTGTTATTGAAGATTCGGTCAGTAAAAAAATATTTTATAAAAGAAGGATGAAGAGAATGGGAGTTTTCCCTGTAATTGGACAAATCCTTTTTACGATTTTTTCCAAACTTATCCTGAAACCCTTCTCAAAAAGCAAGATAAAATCGATTAAACAAAACAACAATTTTAAAGACGATGCTATTCCTAACGATAAGATTCGTTTTGTAACTTCGATTAATTCAGAACCTGCAAGAGAGATCATCAAAGAATCGGATGCTGATTTTATCATAGTTTCAGGAACAAGAATTATAGGAAAGAAAACCTTAGGATGCACCCAGACAAAGTTTCTTAACATTCATGCTGGAATTACACCTTCTTATCGAGGTGTCCACGGAGGTTATTGGGCGTTGGTAAACAATGAGCCTGAACTTTGCGGAGTTACATTACATTATTTAGATGAAGGAGTGGATACAGGTTCCATTATTGGGCATCAATTAATAGCCCCATCAAACAAAGATAATTTTTTAGTGTACCCGGTTTTACAACTTCTAGAAGGATTAAAGATGTTGGAGTTATTTTTGAATTCAAAGGCGAACCTCAATAAAATTACAACATATCAAGGAAAACCATTACCCTCCAAACAGTATTACCATCCAACCTTGTGGAAATACATCTACTATAGATTAATAAAAGGAGTCAAATGAAAAAGATTGTCATCACCATAAATACAACGTGGAATATTTTAAACTTTCGATTAGGGTTGATTAAAGCACTTCAAAAAGAAGGTTTCGAAATTTATGCGGTAAGCCCTAAAGACCAGTATTTAAAAGATCTTACAGAGATAGGAGTAAAGCACTATCACATTCACATGGATCAGAAAGGAACAAATCCTTTGAAGGATTTTAAAATCATTAAGGCCTATAAACAATTGTATAAGGAAATACAACCCGATATAATTTTGAGCTATACAATCAAACCTAATATATATAGTACACTTGCAGCTGGAATTTTGAAGATTCCCGTAATCACGAATATTAGTGGATTAGGAACCTTATTCATTAAAACTACGATATTTTCTTATATCGCTAAGCAGTTGTATAAAATCGCATTGCGAAAATCAACGCATACGTTTTTTCAAAATAACGACGATGCAAACTTATTTCTACGGTCCAAACTAATTACGGAAAATAAGATATCCGTAATTCCTGGATCTGGAGTGAATACCGAAGTCTTTCAAACGGAAAGAAAAGAAAACAAGGGAAAGATATTTTTGTTTGCGGGGAGATTGATTGGAGACAAAGGAATACGTGAATATCTTGATGCCGCTAAAAACATTATTGCAGAAAATAAGAATATCAAATTCTGGATTGTTGGTGAACTCGGATACAATAATAAAACAGCACTAAAAAGAGAAGAGCTCGAAACCTATACAGATAACAATCTACAGATTGAATACCTTGGAAAGACCAAGGATATTGTTTCAATTCTAGCAAAGGTTGATGTAATGGTCTTACCTTCTTACCGAGAAGGATTGTCTAAGTCACTTATTGAGGCCTGTGCTATGTCTTTACCTATTATTACTACTAATGTAACAGGATGTAGAGATGTTGTCACTGAAGGAGTTAATGGTTTATTGTGTGATGTAAAGAGTAAGGAATCGTTAACAAAAAGAATTCAAGATATGATTAAATTTTCTGAAAAAGAGCGAATGGAACTGGGTAAAAATGGCCGAATAGTTGCTACTAACTACTTTTCAGAAGAAATAGTAATTAAGGCTTATTTAGGTAAAATATTTAAAATATTATTTTAATATCGCAGGTTTTGTTAAATACATTTATTTTTTTCATTTGACTACGGACTGTAGTCGCAATAAACCATGTTGAAATTTTTACGGAAGCTTATTTAACACAATGTAATGGTAATTGAATTATCCCATGTATGTTTAATGATAATTTAAAATGAAGACAATGAAGCCGAAGGAGTTCGTAATTTATATTCGTGAAAATCTAACTAATAAGTTCACATTTAGTTCTACGTTTTCGATGCACTATATAAGTAAGTTTTCGGATTACGAATTGAAGGGAATGAAAAGTTCGTTGGAAAGAGAATTAGAGCTAAGACGCCAGGGAGTTGTTGAGGAGAAAATTAAGTTTCTAACCTCTTTAGGCTATAAGGTTACAAAGTAGTTTCTCTCTTCAGAGTTAATTACTATTTTGGCGTGAAGTCTTATCTTTGAACTCTGTGCTAGCATCACCAGGATGTGGTTTCATGAAATGCAGATACATTATTCCCAATAGTGCCAATGGGTAATTTTCGCAAGTACTAATTCTTGGGATTTTTTTTCTAAGACGTTTTATTGTATGAGAATAAATTTCTCTTAATGAGGTCAGTTTGTCTAGAAGATAAATATGCTATTTTGCATTAAGATGTCATAGTTGTGGCATTGCATTTCCTGGATAGTAACTATGCACATTATGCGTTTTTGGTGCCTTAGTTTTATTAACCTTGGTTTAGTTGAAAACTGGTTTACATTGTTGCATGTGATACGATACATTATATTTATACTATTTGGCTACTCTGTACAAGTTGTGAATGGAAGATAGAAGCACCAGAGCCACTTCGTTCGACATGGGCCTTGGGTATCATAAGTGAATAACCGCTTAATATTGGTACGTATACATGTAATAGATTTGGTACTGTAAAACTGGATTTGTGTGATTCGGTAAAGGTAGGACAGGAACTTAATCGTGCCTTATTCATAAGTGGTGATTATAGAGCTCCAAATGACACGATTACCCCAGAGTACTTTAAAGCGTTCATGGATACGGTATACGCGTTTATTCTTGAAGGATTGGATACTTTGTATTACCAAGGCGACTTACTTGATCTAAACAACTACTATTTACGGGATGAAATCCCGGTATATGAAAACGGGACACAGGAATACAACTTCAGGCCAGATGTGGTTCGTGCGGATTTTTTGTAACCTCATTTCCGCAAGTCTGGAACGTTCGTGGAAATGAGTAACAGGTATCCAAATGCAGCCATCTAAAGACATCATAAAATGACTGCGGGCTGCAGGCATGTGAAATAAAAAACCAGCAATTGCTGGTTTTTTTGTTTTGGTAAACAGATTATCTAATCATCCCAGCCGCCACAGTCTCATTCGTAGTTTCATCCACGAGAATTAGAGAGCCTGTAACACGATTTTGGCTATAGGTATCGGTGAATAGTGGTTTGGTTGCACGGATCTTTACCCGTGCAATATCATTCATCTTAATATCTGTATTTTCATCTTTGTGGAGTGTATTAACATCCACTTTGTATAGTATTTCGGTGATCATAGCACGTGCCTCTGCCGTGGTTTGCTTTAGTACATACTTAGCTCTAGGGCGCGGAGGAGTACTATTAAGCCAGCACAGCATAACGTCCAAGTCTTGTTTCCCTTCTGGTTGATTTTCTGGCTTAACCAGCATGTCGCCACGGCTTATATCTATATCATCAGCTAGGGTAATGGTCACGGACATAGGTGGATATGCTTGTTCTAGCTCTCCTGTTAGCGTATGAATGCCCGTTATGGTACTTTGTAATCCGCTAGGCATCGCCGTGATGGTGTCTCCTTTTTTGAAAATCCCACCTGCTACCCTACCGGCATACCCCCGGAAATCGTGGTATTCATCTGTATGAGGCCTAATCACGGTCTGCACAGGGAAGCGTGCATCTCGAAGGTTGTGATCAGCGGAGATGTGCACGGTCTCTAGATTATGAAGCAGAGTCCCACCTTCATACCACGTCATGTTCTCGCTTCTAGTGACCACATTATCACCATGAAGAGCTGACATAGGAATAAAGCGTACATCTTGAACATCAAGTTTTGCAGCAAAGTCACTGTACTCTTTGACCACACGGTCATAAGCTTCCTGGCTATAATCAGCGAGGTCCATTTTATTGATACACACAAAAACATGCGGTATACGCAAAAGGGAGGCGATGAAGGTGTGACGCTTGGTTTGTTCAATCACCCCTTTACGTGCATCCACAAGAATGAGGGCAAGGTTGGCACTAGAAGCACCCGTCACCATGTTTCTGGTGTACTGTACGTGCCCTGGCGTATCTGCAATGATGAATTTACGCTTGGGTGTTGCGAAGTAGCGGTAGGCAACGTCTATGGTGATGCCCTGCTCGCGTTCATCCTTGAGGCCATCTGTGAAAAGAGACAGGTCTACGTGATCTAAACCTCTTTTTTTAGACGTAGCCTCAATTTGTTCTACTTGGTCCTGAAAGATGCTCTTGCTGTCATACAAAAGACGTCCTATAAGCGTACTCTTTCCATCATCAACACTACCGGCGGTAGTGAAACGAAGTAGCTCCATATTAAGGTAGGAGTTGGTATCAAAATTCTGTTCCATAACAGTAGTAGTCTTAAATATTGTTGAGGCTAAAAGTAACCTTGACGCTTGCGGTCTTCCATGGCGCTTTCACTGCGCTTGTCATCCTCTCGGTTGCCGCGCTCTGTTTGCCTTGAAGAGGCCACTTCTTGTACTATTTTTTCTAGCGTGTCCGCATCAGATTCTTGTCCGCCAGTGATGGTGATATCACCCAGCGTACGGAATCTGATCATCTTCATTTCAGGCTTATCTCCCTCACGAAGAGTTATAAACTCACTCATAGGCAGCCAAGATCCATGTCTCCAGATTACTTCGCGTTCTTTAGCAAAGTAAAGCTCTGGAATAGCTACCTGCTCTTGTAGGATGTATTGCCATACGTCCATTTCTGTCCAGTTAGAGATAGGGAACACTCGGAAGTTTTCTCCCATGCGTTTCTTCCCATTGAACAGGTTCCAAAGCTCCGGACGCTGGTTTTTAGGATCCCACTGGCCAAAGTCATCACGGTGGGAGAAGAAGCGCTCTTTAGCACGTGCTTTCTCTTCATCACGGCGTGCTCCACCCATACAGGCATCAAAGTTGTTGCGCTCTATGGTGTCTAGCAGGGTAGTGGTTTGAAGGGCGTTTCTTGAAGCGTTGATACCTGTCTCTTCTGCCACTGCGCCTTCATCTATAGACTCCTGTACAGAACCTACGACGAGCTGTACCCCGAGGTCTTTAATCAGTTGATTCCGGAAGGCCATGGTCTCTGGGAAGTTGTGCCCAGTGTCTATGTGCACAAAAGGGAAGGGGATTTTCGCGGGGAAGAACGCTTTACGCGCTAAATGGGCGACAACAATAGAGTCTTTACCGCCAGAGAAAAGGATGGCAGGGTTGTCAAACTGGGCATACACTTCACGAATAATAAAAATCGCTTCAGCTTCTAATTCTTCTAAGTGTGTTAGTGAATAGCTACTCATCTAGAGTTCTATTTTAGGTAGTATATAATCCACGACGCTCTGGGTGGATTCTGAAATGCTCATTTTGTGCGTAGGCACCTCTAATGCGGGGTGTTCTGGAGCTTCGAACGGTGCACTGATACCAGTGAAGTTTTTGATCTCACCGGCCCGGGCTTTTGCATACAATCCTTTAATGTCACGCTGTTCACAGACCTCAAGCGGAGTACTGACAAAAACCTCCGAAAAAGAGGAGATACCCACCGTTTCTCTCACCAGATTTCTGTCCTTAGCATAAGGACTTACAAAAGCACTTAAAACAACTAACCCAGCATCTTTCATTAAACCGCTTACATGGGCGATCCTACGAATATTCTCTTCACGACTGGCGGCGCTAAAATCAAGATCTGCATTTAGTCCTGTTCTTACGTTATCACCATCTAAAATATAGGTGGAAATGCCATTTAGGTGAAGTTCGCGTTCTACAGCTGAAGCCACAGTGCTCTTGCCACTACCACTTAAGCCTGTAAACCACAGTACATGTCCTTTATGGAGATGTAAGTGTTCACGATCCTCTAAAGAAACGGCGTGCTGGTGCGGAATGATATGTAGTTTTTCTGCCAAGAGTGGGCTAAATGTCGTTGTTAGAGCCGCAAGTTATTATTTCTAAAAACCATAGCCTAATAGAAGAATGGGTAATACTTTATAGGCAGAATAAAATCAAAATTATCCATGGCTATTAATTACAAGCCACGTAACTTTTTCTCCCATGCCCAGCTATGTTTGAGAGAATCTGCAAGGGTATATTTGTTTCCCCATTTTAGTTTTGAACGTATTTTGGACGTATCTGTAAATATTGCTTTGATATCCCCAGGTCGGCGTGGACCTATTTCATAGTTCAAGGTTAGGTTGTTTTCAGACTGGAAGGTGCTTATAAGCTCCATAACGGTATTTCCATTGCCGGTACCTACGTTAAACACATCTAGAGGCTCCATCATGGTATCCGAATATTTTAACGCGGCAACGTGTGCTTCTGCCAGATCAACAACGTGTATAAAGTCTCGTATACACGTTCCGTCTCTAGTGTCATAGTCGTCCCCAAAAATCATTAATTTTCCCCGTATTCCAGCGGCGGTTTGTGTGATAAAGGGAACTAAATTACTAGGTACGCCGTTTGGTAATTCACCAATCAAAGCACTAGGGTGAGCTCCCACAGGGTTAAAATATCTCAGTAGTATAGTTTTAAATTGATGACTCCCGCTTGACAATATTTTCTCTCCTAAAGATTTTGTATGACCATATGGGTTTAATGGTAAACCTAAAGGGGTCTGCTCGCTTACACATTCATCTTCACAATTCCCATAAACGGTAGCGCTAGAAGAGAAAATGAAATTACTTGAGTTTTTGGCATTTGCAACATCAATAATACTGAGTAATGATTCTAAGTTTTCGGTGTAATAATCCATGGGCTTCTCTATGGATTCGCCCACACTCTTTAACGCGGCAAAGTGAATGACCCCATGAATTTGCCCTATAGCCTCCTTAACGGCTATCGTATTTTTAGCGTCGAGCGTATAGAATTCTAGAGGTTGACCCGTAATTTCTTCTATCGATGATTTTGTCGCGATCCGGGTATTTCTGAGATTATCGATTACCACGGGTGTAAATCCAGCTTCAACAAGTGCTACGCAGGTGTGTGAACCTATGTAACCTAGTCCTCCAGTGACTAAAATTCTTTTCATGATACTTCGAGTTTGGTTTGGTAAAATTAAACAAATAGTAACCGTTAGATCATAGTAAAATCCGCAGCGCTACAGCGCTATAGACAATCAGTACGGGCAATCCTAGCTTCATAAAATCTCGGTTCGTATATCCGCCCGGCCCCATCACCATCAGGTGGGTTTGATAACTAGCTGGGGTAAGAAAGCTTGCGCTTGCAGCGAACGCTAAGGTTAAAAAAACGGTTACAGCGTCTAACTGGTAATGACCCATCATTGCAGCGGCAATTGGGAAAGCAATAGCCACGGCACTTACGTTGGTCATAAAATTTGTGAGCACTAGCGTAAGGGCAAATAACAGCACCATACCTAGTTTAGGACTTTGTGGCAAAGGGAAGTGCGTTAAGAAATATTGCGCATGTCCACCGTCAACCACAGCACTGCCAAAAGCTACGGAAAGAATAAGCAGCGCATAAAGCTCTAAGTTAAACTCGCTTTTCAATTTTTCCGCATGAGTGACTCCGCAAACTAAACCGCTTAATAAAGCGATTCCAATAATCAGTAGTAAGGTCCATTGCAAGTAAAAACCAAGGACTGCAATGACCAAAAGACTAGGCAAGAAATATTTTTCACGGCCCAGCCTCTCTTTCGATATTCTAGAAGTATGACTTAATGTGATGAGGGTGACGTCGCTTTCGTTTTTTGCAGAAAAGGCCTTACCCACGGAAAGTAGTAGTAAATCTCCCGCCTGCAGACTTAAGTCCCCAATCTTCCCTTTTAGAGGTAGCCCTTCACGCTGTACACCCATGATAACAGCGTCATAACGAGATCTAAAGTCCGTTTGTTTGAGTGCTTTGTCTATCAGGTCTGAGTTGTTAGGGACAATCACTTCTAACAGACCATTACGTTCGTCCACCTGAAATTTAGACTCTAAAGAGGTCAATCCTTTTGGAAAGAGATCTAAAAGATGGTTTACCTGTTCAAGCTCTCCAGTAAAAAACAGCGTATCATTTGCGTTCAGGAGTTCTTCTGGTGAGACGGGGGAAATAAATACCCCATCCCTATACACTTCCGCCAGATATAAATCATTCAGATTTCGAAGACCTGCTTCTTTGACGGTTAAGCCAACCATATTACCCTGAGCAATCACGGATAATTCTGTAGTATAATTTCTGATTGAGCTACGGCCGGTTTTCGTTGGATTTGAACTGTTTTTAAGGACTACCGGAGCTAAGAGTAGCGTGGTCAGAAGAACAGCTGTGGTCACCGCGAGTCCCGGAAGTAAGAAATCCCAGAATTCAAATCCAGCAATCCCGTTTTCCAGCATCATCCCGTTTAACACAAGGTTCGTAGAGGTACCTATCAGAGTCATAGTTCCTCCAGCGACGGCAGCAAAGGAAAGTGGCATCAGAAATAGCGCAGGATTCCAATCTCGTTTTTCTGCCTTAGCCTTAATAGCAGGAATAAGTAAGGCTACTACAGGGGTGTTATTTATGAAAGCGCTTAAGCCTGCGGTAAATACAGTGGTGGAGAGCAAGAAGGCTCTAGGCGTATTGCCGGCTTTCCCCAAAAATCTACCGGGGTAAAACTGTTTTTTAAGGATGCCGGTCAATGATATGAGCGCCATCACAGTGAGTATAGACGGGTTCACGGCGCTCGCATAAAGGTGCTTGACACCCATAAAACCTGTTGTGACCAGGGCTAAAATCACAAGCCCAAAGACATGCATAGCCTTAAACCGTCCCCAGAGTAGGCCGAGGATGATGCAGAAAAAAGCCACTACGTAAACGTAATGGCTCATTTCAGGAATATGTGAGAATAAGTCTGTCAATCTAATTTGAGACGTATTTGTTCCATAAAGATTTCACGGGGTTAAAAAGACCACGT
>Ga0209384_1000693_pt1 | contig 20005 bp, 27 predicted proteins | sample CoawatmetaG05DNA_FD_187511 | JGI IMG/M metagenome (GOLD analysis project Ga0209384, IMG submission 187511) | Marine microbial communities from the West Antarctic Peninsula - Coastal water metaG058-DNA (SPAdes) (version 2) | ecosystem: Environmental > Aquatic > Marine > Coastal ... | reverse complement strand
TATGTTGGGTGCAGAAGTTAACATTATTGCACCATCAAACTTAATGCCAAAAGAAATAGAAAAGTTTGGTGTTAATACATTTACAGATATGAAAAAAGGTCTGAAAGATTGTGATATTGTAATGATGTTAAGACTACAAAATGAAAGGATGACTAGTTCTTTCTTGTCTTCTAATAGAGAATACTATGAATATTATGGACTAACTCCAGATAAGCTTGCCCATGCAAAAGACGATGCTTTAATTATGCATCCAGGTCCAATGAATAGAGGAATCGAAATTGATACAAAATTAGCAGATGACATTAACAGAAGCGTGATTAAGGAACAGGTAGAACTTGGTGTTGCAGTAAGAATGGCTTGTTTAAAAATATTTTGTGAATAAATGAAAAAACAATACTTTATAAATGCAAATATAATTGACCCTTATAACTCTATCAATGAGAACGGTGGATTAATTATTGGTGAAGATGGTTTAATTGAAGCTATTGGCAAAAAAGTAAATTCTAACAACATTCCTTCAAGAGAAAAGGTAATAGACTTAAATAGCAAATATATATTCCCAGGACTTGTTGATATGCGTGTCTTTGCAGGTGAGCCTGGTTATGAATATAAAGAAAATTTTAGAACTCTAAGTAATGCAGCACTTTCAGGAGGTGTTACTTCAGTTGTTACTATGCCTAATACGGATCCAATTATAGATAACGTTTCAATAGTAGATTTTTTAAAAAGACGTGGAAGAGACAAATCTAAAATTAACGTTTTTCCAAGTGCTGCTCTTACCAAAAATATTGAAGGAACTACCATGACTGAATTTGGTCTGCTTCAAAATAGAGGAATAATTGGATTTACCGATGGAGTTAAAACAATTCAAAATACTAGACTGATGTCTCGTATAATGAATTCAGCTAAAGATTTGGGTACACTAATCATGCAACATGCTGAAGATTATGATTTATCCAAAAATGGAATGATTAATTCTGGAATTATTGCAACCAAACTTGGGCTATCTGGAATACCCGCTGTTGCTGAAAGAATAATTATTGAAAGAGATTTAACATTGCTTGAAAATATTAAATGTAGATATCACATATCACAAATCTCAGCCGCAAAATCAGTTGAAATTATTGGGGAAAGAAAAAATAAAGTTAAGTTTACAACAGGTGTCTCCATAAATAACCTTTCATTAAATGAAAATGATATAGGAGATTTCAGAACTTTCTTAAAATTATCACCCCCACTAAGAACTGAAGAAGATAGAATTGCTCTAGTGCAAGGATTAAAAGATGAAACAATAGATGTTATTGTATCTGATCATAAACCAGAAGATGAAGAGCAAAAAAGATTAACATTTGCACAAGCATCTACAGGTGCTTCTGGTATAGAAACGCTTTTATCACTAAGTCTAGAGTTATATCACAATGGCTCTGTTAAATTAGAAACTATAATTAAAGCCTTAACATCAAACCCTGCAAAAATTTTAAAAATTGATAAGGGTAATCTTTCAGTGGGTAATGAAGCAGATTTTTGCATTGTAGATATTGATAAGCCATGGGTTGTTAAAAAAGATAAACTTATCTCCAAATCAAAAAACACTTCCATTGAAGATAAAAAACTCCAAGGTAAAGTCACTAATACATTTGTAAAAGGTGAAGAATTATTTAAGTTATAATAATGGAATATTTAATTGTTGCGTTAAGCTCATATTTATTAGGATCAATACCTTTTGGTTTTATACTTACAAAAATATTTTTAAAAAAAGATATTAGAGATATCGGCTCAGGAAACATTGGAGCTACAAATGCTCTTAGAACAGGTAATAAAACGTTAGGCTACGCAACTTTATTGCTGGATATAACAAAAGCTGTATTGCCTGTTTTATATGTAAAATTTAATTATCCCGATTATATCTTTATTGCATCATTAAGCACATTTTTAGGTCACGTTTTTCCAATATGGCTTAAGTTTAAAGGGGGCAAGGGTGTTGCAACATATGTTGGAATATTATTTTCTATAAACATACTTTTAGGTTTAGTATTTATTGTTAGTTGGGCTGTTACATTTCTTATTTCAAAATACTCATCACTTTCATCACTAGTTGGTAGTTTAATGGTTCCAATTTATTTAATAATTTTTGAAAATTATAATTCAATTTTTTTCATAATAATGTTTGTACTTATATTCTATACACATAGAGAAAACGTCAAACGATTGAAAAACAAAGAAGAAACTAAGACTAAAATTTATTGATTTGACTATCTAAGTCTTTTAAGTAATTTGTTTAGTAATGAATCTTGTAGTCGTAGAAAGTCCAGCTAAAGCAAAAACTATCAATAAATATCTAGGTGATGATTATATTGTATTAGCAAGTTATGGTCATATTAGAGATCTTCCTTCGAAAAACGGTTCTGTTGATCCAGAAAATAATTTTAAAATGGAATGGGAAGTAGATAGTTTTTCTAAAAAATACCTTAAAGAAATCACTGATGCGGCTAAAATTTCATCAAAAATTATATTAGCAACTGACCCCGACCGAGAGGGAGAAGCAATTGCTTGGCATGTTAAAGAATATTTAAATGAAAAAAAATTAATTAAAGGCAAACACGTAGAAAGAGTTGTTTTTAATGAAATTACAAAAAAAGCAGTTATTCATGGAATTGAAAACCCACGACAAATAGAGCCACTACTTGTTGATGCCTATATGGCTAGAAGGGCCTTGGACTATTTAGTTGGCTTTAACATCTCACCAATTTTATGGACAAAACTGCCTGGCTCTAAATCTGCAGGACGTGTTCAATCAGTTGCTTTAAAATTAATCACAGAACGAGAACATGAAATAGAACTTTTTGATCCTGAAGAATTTTGGACTTTAAGTGTTCAATTCAACGACAATGATAAAAATTCTATATTGGCAAGTATCACTCAATTAAATGACAAAAAAATTGAAAAATTTTCTTTTAAAAATAAAGCTGAAATTAATAAAGCAATTGATCAAGTTAAGTCTAAGAAGTTCAATATAAATGACTTCTCAAGCAAAGTTGTTAACAGAAACCCTTCTGGACCTTTTACTACCTCTACATTACAGCAAGTTTCTTCTGGTAGATTAGGGTTTGGAGCATCACGAACAATGCAGATAGCTCAAAAACTTTATCAAGGTATAGAAATAGACGGTGAAACTATTGGTCTTATCACATACATGCGAACAGATGGTACCAACTTATCTATGGACGCTATAGACACCTTTAGGAAATATATAAAAAATGAATTTGGTAATGAATATGTTCCAGATAAACCAGCAAGTTATTCTGGTAAAAAAGCTAAAAATGCTCAAGAAGCACATGAAGCAATTAGACCCACAGATATTATGCGAGCACCAGGAACTGTTAAAAAATATCTTAGTCCAGATCAACATAAATTATATGATTTAATTTGGAGTAGAGCCCTATCCTCTCAAATGAAACCTGCTCAATTTGATAGAAATACTATTACAATAAGCTCAGAAGATAATGCAACTATTTGTAAAGCTAGTGGATCTGTTATTAAGTTTGATGGATTCTTGAAGGTTATGAAGGATACTAAAAAAGATGAAGATGAAGATATCCTTCCTGAAATGAATAAGGGTCCAGTTAACATAGAAGCTCTATTAGATGAACAACATTTTACACAACCACCACCAAGATACTCAGAAGCAAGTTTGGTTAAAAAATTAGAAGAGCTGGGTATTGGAAGACCTTCAACTTATGCAAGTATAATATCTGTTATATCTACTAGAGGGTATGCAGAAGCAATTAACAAAAGATTTCACCCAACAGATCGTGGTAAATTGATTTCTGCTTTTCTTGAAAAGCTTTTTTCTAAGTATGTTGACTATAACTTTACTGCAAGTTTAGAAAGTCAACTTGATGATATTACTACTGGTAAGGAAGGATGGATAAAAGTTCTAGAGTTATTTTGGAAAGATTTTAATCAAAATGTGTCTGATGTTAAAGAGAAAAGAACTAGAGAGGTTCTAGATCTATTAAACGATAGTCTAGGTAGTTTAATTTTTGAAAGAGATAAAAATGGAAATATTAATAGACAATGTAATTTATGTGACAGTGGATCATTAAGTTTAAAAAATAGTTTTAGAGGTGGTGCTTTTATAGGTTGTTCAAATTATCCAGATTGTAAATTTACTAGACCATTGTCTAAAGCTAAAGCAGCTGCTCAATCTCAACTAGCAGAACCAAAGTTTATAGGAATACATGAAAATGGCAATGACCTGTATCTTAAAAATGGGAGATTTGGTCCCTACTTACAGTATGAAAAAATTGATGATGTGAAAGAAGTTGTTGTTGAAACAAAAAAGAAAAAGAAAACAAAAAAAAAGAAGATAGAAAAAGAAGATAGTAATTTAAGAAATGTGTCTATTCCTAAAGGAATTACATTGGAAAGTGTTGATCTTGATAGGGCTAAATTTTTATGCACATTACCAAAAAGTTTAGGTATTAACCCCGAAAATCAAAAAGATATAATATTAAATTCAGGGAGGTTTGGTCCATACTTAAAATGTGAAAATAAATCAGCAAGAATTGAAAATGTCGAGGAAATCTTCTCAATTGGTCTTAATAGAGCAATCACTTTGATAGCAGAGGCAAAGCCCGGTAGAATGTCCGCATCAATTATAAAGGATCTAGGAGAACACCCTGATGATAAAAAACCTGTTAGAGTAATGAAGGGACAATATGGACCTTATATCAAGTATAAATCTCTTAATGCGACGATACCAGAGGAAAAAGACCCTTTAGAACTTAATATGGAAGAAGCTTTAATATTAATTGAGAAAAGAAAAGAATACGATAAAAATAAAAAATCTAAGAAAAAGAAAAAAAAATGAAAAAATTAATACTCACAGCATTAACCAAATTTATGGAGAAATAAACATGTCATATGAAGATAAAATAAAAGAGTTAAACTTAGAACTACCAGAAGCAAGAGATCCAGTAGGGTCATATGTTGCATCAAAACAAAATGGTAAAATGTTATTTATTTCAGGACAAATTTCTATCGCAGCAAATGGAGAATTAATCAAAGGTAAAGTTGGTAAAGATTTAAAAACTGAAGATGGATATGAAGCAGCTAAACGTTGTGGCTTAAATATAATATCCCAAGTTAAAAAAGCATGTGATAATGATCTTTCAAAGGTTAAATCTTGTGTAAAACTGACTGGATTTGTTAATTCAACAGAAGACTTTATAGAGCAACCTAAAGTAATAAATGGTGCTTCAGATTTAATAGTTTCAGTTTTTGGAGATGCTGGAATGCACACAAGAGCTGCTGTTAGCACAAATAGTTTACCCCTTGGTGTGTCAGTTGAAGTTGATGCTATTTTTGAATTGAATTAATTTCCAATACTAAAATATTTAATTTTCAGATCTTTCATCTTATTAGCAGAGTAAATATTTCTCATATCAAAAATTGAGAATTTTTTATTTTTCACATCTTTTTTGAAATTAATATTTTTAAAATCATTCCATTCTGTATGAATAATGATTAAATCTGATTTTTTAATTGCGTCTTTAATGTTGTTTGAAAAAGTAACATTCTTAAATTTTTTAAAATCTGACTTTTCTCCAGTAGGATCAAAATAATTTATTTTTGCACCTTTTTTAATTAAAGCTGGAATCATAGACAAGCTTGAAGAATCTCTCATATCATCTGTATTTGCCTTAAATGTAACACCTAAGAAACAAATATTTTTATTATTTATTTTATTTTTTAAAATATCAAATACTCTTTTTAATAATAATGATGATCTATTTTTATTTGATTCAATAACACTTTTAATAACTGTTAAATTCGTTTTGAATTTATTTGCAGTAGCTATAATGGCCTTAGTATCTTTTGGAAAACAAGATCCGCCATAGGCTGGACCCGCTCTTAAAAAACGACTACCAATTCTTTTATCAAGACCTATACCAATAGAGATATCTTCAATATTTACATTAATTTTTTCACACAAGTTAGCTATTTCATTAATAAAAGTAATTTTTGTTGCTAAAAAAGCATTAGAAGAATATTTTATTAATTCTGCAGCCCTTCTAGTTGTATTAATGTATTTAGCTCCTCTAGATGTTAATGGAGCGTAAAGATTTTTTAAAACATTATTAGATTTTTTATGACCTGTACCAATGATAATTCTATCTGGTTTATAAAAATCTCTAATTGCTTCACCTTCCTTCAGAAATTCAGGATTTGAAACTACTGAAAAATTTTTTTTTGATACTTTTTTTGAAATAATTTTTTCTATTTCATCACCTGTTGTTACTGGAACGGTAGATTTAGTTATAATAATTTTAAATTTTTTAATTGATTTGCTAATTTCTTTTGCAACGTTATATACCTGACTTAAGTCAGCATCGTTTCCATTTTTTTTAGTGGGTGTGCCAACGCAAATAAAAATAATGTCTGATTTTAAGATTGAATCTTTTAAATTTGTAGAGAACTTTAAACGTTTATTTTTATAATTTTTAATAACCAATTCATCTAAACCAGGTTCGTAAATAGGGATAATACCATTTTTTAAGTTTTCAATTTTACTTAAATCTTTATCAACACAAATAACGTCATTTCCTAAATCAGAAAAACAAACGCCACTTACCAAACCAACATATCCAGTTCCTATCATACAAAGTTTCATTGTTTAGAAATCTCCAACGTTGATTTAATATAACCATTCATGGTTCCGCAATCTAAGTATTTGCCTGAAAAATTGTGCCCAATGAATTGATGATCATCCTCGATTAAAGCTTGAATAGCATCCGTGATATGAAATTCTCCACTTTTGCCTGGTTTTAATGATTTTAATTTAGAAAAAATTGTTATAGGTAATATATACCTTCCAATTACAGCATTATTAGATGGTGATGTTTTTATAGAAGGCTTTTCAATAACATTATTGATAATAAAGTTATTTTTATCAATTTTTTTTTTAATGTTATAGATGCCCCATCTAGATACATCACTTTTATTAACCTTCATACTTGCCATAACTGAGGTTTTAAATTTTTTATGAACCATAATCATGGACTTAGAGCAGTTTTTTTTAATTATCAAATCATCAGGTAGCAACATTAAAAAATACTTATCTGTAATAAATTTCTTAGTCTTAAAAACAGCGTCACCAGTTCCTAATGGTTTGTCTTGAAAAACAAATTTAATCATTTTTTTGTATTTAAGAATTTTTTTATATTCTTTGATAATTTTTGGATCACTTTTTTTTTTAATTATGTCTTTATAAAATTTATCATTATAGAAATATTTCTTTATCATCATCTTTTTTTTAGAAATAATAAATATAACTTCCTTAATACCTGCTTCGATACATTCGTCGAGAATATATTCAAGACCTGGTTTTCCATTGATAGGTAGAAGCTCTTTTGCAAAAACACTAGTTAGTGGTAACAGTCTAGTCCCAAGACCAGCTAAAGGAATTATAGCTTGTTTAATCATATAAATGTTTTACTTATTAATATTCTTATTACAAATGAAATTAATAAAATTAAAAACTGATTTAATTAAGGCAATTGAGTTTGATAAAAGATTAGGTTTTGTACCAACAATGGGAAGTTTACATGAAGGTCACAAAGCATTGATCAAAACATCAAAAAAAAACTGCAAAAAAACATTAGTGAGTATTTTTGTAAATCCAACTCAATTTAATAATAAAAAAGATTACGAAACATACCCAAAGAATTTAAAGAAGGATTTGAATTATCTTAAAAAACTTAAAGTTGATTACGTATACTTACCAAAAATTAAACAAATTTATTGGAAAAAAAATGATAGAATTAAGTTAAATAAATCACAAAATATATTATGTGCAAAATTTAGAAACGGTCATTTTGAAGGTGTTCTTGATGTCCTGGATCGTTTTGTTGAATTAATCTCTCCACAAAAAATATTTATGGGAGAGAAAGATTTTCAACAATTTTTCTTAGTTAAAAACTATATTGAAAATAAGTACAATACCAAAGTCTATTTATGCAAAACAATCAGAGCTAAAAACAACTTAGCTTTATCTTCAAGAAATTCTTTATTGAACAAGCAAAGTTTTATTACATCAGGGATAATTACAAAAAAATTACTAAAGTTAAAAAATAAAATCAATATGAATAGAAAGAATTACAAAAAATTAATATTTGATTTAAAGAAAGAACTATCTAAAAGTTTTGATATTAAAATTGAATATTTAGAATGTAGAAACGTGCAAAATCTAAGCAACAATATTTTGAACAGACCTTTTAAACTTTTTGTGGCTTACTATATCAATAATGTCCGATTAATTGACAATTTTTAGAGAAAATAAGCGCTAACACCAAGAAATGAAACAAAACCAATAACATCAGTAATAGTTGTTACAAATACACTTGATGCAATAGCAGGATCAATGTCCATTTTTTTTAAAGTAATTGGTACTAAAATTCCAAATAACCCTGCAACAATCATCGTAACTATCATTGACATAGAAATTATTAGAGAAAGTAAAGAATCTTGAAACCAAACTTGAACTACTAACGCACTTATTATTGCAAATATAATGCCATTTAAAATACCAATATTAAATTCCTTTAAAATATTTTGTGAAAAGTTATTTTTTGTTAAATCATTTGTTGCTAAAGTTCTTACTGTAACAGCTAATGTTTGCATTCCAGCATTACCACCCATGGAAGCAACAATTGGCATCAAAAAAGCAAGAACAACCATTTGTTCGATTGTTGCACCAAATAGACTAATTACCCATGTTGCAAGAAATGCAGTAAATAGATTTAATAAAAGCCAGTTAAACCTTCTTCTAGTTTTCTTAAAAACACCGTCAGTAATTTCTTCATCACCTACCCCAGCTAATCTTAAAGCATCTTCCTCAGCTTCTTCTTTTAATACAGTTAGGACATCATCATACATAATCATACCAACTAACTTGTTTGATTTATCAACAACTGCCGCTGAATTTAAGTTATAGTTTTCAAAAACGTTACCAACCTCCTCTTTATCCATATCCACAGGAATAAGTAACTGAGATTCTGACATAATAGACAGCATTTTAGTTTCTCTCGAAGTAGTTAAAACTTTCGATGATGGAACAGTTCCAATTGGCTTAAAACCCTCATCTATAATGAAAATTTCTAAAAATTCTTCAGGTAAATCTTTATTTTCTCTTAAATAATCAATCGTTTGGCCAACAGACCAATTACTAGGAACAGCCGTAAACTCACGTTGCATTATTCTAGCTGCTGTGTCTTCTGGGTAACTTAAGCTTTCTAGTAAAGCAAATCTATCTTTTGGAGGTAAAGAACTTAATATTGTATTCTTATCTTTTTCGTCAACATTTTCTAAAATTGTTATCGCATCATCAGACTCAAGATTTTTTAAGAGTCTCACAATAGTATCGGGTGATAAATAAGCTATGATTTCAGACTGAACTGACTCATTTAACTCAATGAAGACCTCAGGATCTATATTGAAATTATTAAGTTTTATTAAACTTTCTCTATCATTTTGATCAAGATGTTCAATTATATCAGCTGCATCAGCTGGGTGCATTTCATTAAAAGAATTGGTAATAAATTGGGCATCATTGTTAGCTATCTTAGAAGTAACAACTTTTATGTACTCTTTATTAAACTCAAAATTAACTTTTTTATCTTTTATTTTTTTTATTAAAGACATAAATTTACCTATAAATCAATTTTGCACTAATAGTGCATAATAAGAATAATACAATTTATAAATGAATATAGAAATCAAAAAGTCAATAAAACCAATAAAATATAAGGATGCAATAAAATTCCTTGAGGAAAGATTATTGGAAATAAACAGTAGTCAAAAAGAAGATTTAATATGGATATTAGAACATGAAGAGGTTTATTCAGCTGGTACTAGTTATAAAGAAAAAGAAATTCTTAATAAAGATATAAACCTAATAAAAACAAATCGTGGAGGAAAAATTACTTATCATGGTCCAGGTCAAATGATTTGTTATTTTGTTATAGATCTAAAAAAAAGAAAAAAGGATATTAGAAAATTTATAACTTTAATTGAAGAGACGATAATTGAGAGTTTATCAAAATTTAATATTAAAACATTTGGTGATCCAAAAAATATTGGTATTTGGGCTGACCATAAAGGTGAAATTAAGAAAGTTGCGGCAATAGGTGTAAGAGTAAGTAAGTGGATAGCTTATCATGGATTTGCAATAAATATTAATAACGATCTTTCAAAATATAAAAACATTATTCCATGTGGTATTTCTGATAAAGGTGTAATCAATCTTAAAAAAATTAAAGACCAAGACTATAAAAATTTAGATAAGATTATTATTGATACCTTTTCTAAGAATTTGGAAATCTAAGTCTTTTTGTTTTCAAAAGTTTTTTAAAATAGTCTGGTAACAATGCAGTATAGGTATATTTTTTATCATTAATCATAAATTTAATTTGGTATGAATGTAACATTAAATTTTTATTTATTGCTTTATCGGTATTACTAAATTTATATTTTTGATCACCGTAGATTGGGCACCCTACTGCGTAAAGCTGTTTTCTTAATTGATGCTTTCTTCCTGTAATTGGCTTCATTTCAACAAGACTACATATAGAATTTTTATCTAATACCTTGTAAAGAGTTCTAGCTTTTTCAACCACCTCCCTATCATTATCATATCTAGTTAAATCATCATTCCATTCACCAGAGTCTTTCTGCAACTCTCCATGACATATAGCCAAATAAGTTTTATGAACTTTTCTAAGTCTAAATAAAGAGGTTAATAACTGGGCAGATTGTCTATGCTTCGCCATAATAAAAACTCCAGATGTATCTTTATCAAGTCTATGTACTGAAAATGGTTTTGTATCTTGAAAAATTTCACTACGGGCAAATATATCTACAAGATTTTTTTTAGATTTAGTTCCACCTTGAACTGAAATACCAGAACTTTTATTAAGAACAATGAAATCATCATTGTTATCAATTATTAATTCTTCATTCTCTTTAATAACCTCTTCTGAAGGCACAAATTTGATTGTTTTTTGAACAATTGTTTCTTTAAAATTAAAATTAAATAAATCTATAATATCCCCAGTCTTTACTTTATGAGAACTTTTTATTTTTTTACTATTAATTTTAACTTTTCCACTCTTTAAACTTTTTTCAATTAGGCCTTGTGGATAATTACCTAGGTTGTTACGTATCCACCTGTCAATACGCATATCGTTAAACGTTGAATCAACGTTAAAAGACTTTTTCATGATGATATGATTTTATAAAAAAAATTAAGCAGTAGCTAATTTTTTTTCTTCTATTTTATCTTTTGCTGGATCTTTTTTCTTTCTATCCACTCTTTTTGCTTCAACATCTCTATCTACAAATTCAATTACGGCCATAGGTGCATTATCACCATATCTAAAGCCAGCTTTGATAATTCTAGTATAACCACCATTTCTTACTACATATCTTTTTGATAATATTTTTTTAACTTTATTTGTAGATGTTATGTCTTGTAACTTAGACATTAACATTTTTGTAGTTTGAAGAGTTTCTTTTTTCCCTAAAGTTATGATTTTGTCAGCTTGAGGTTTTAAGAATTTAGCTTTTGGAAGCGTTGTAGTTATCTGCTCATATTTTATTAAAGAATTAAGCATATTCTTTAATAAAGCTTTTCTATGTTCAGAAGTTCTATTTAACTTCTTATTAGCCATACCGTGTCTCATTAGATTTGCTCCTCTAACTTTTTAGACATTTCGGCTATATTTTCTGGTGGCCAGTTTGGTATTTCCATACCTAAATATAAAGACATACCAGTTAAAACTTCTTTTATCTCATTAAGTGATTTTCTTCCAAAGTTAGGTGTTCTTAGCATTTCACCTTCTGATTTTTGAACTAAATCTCCAATATAAATAATATTATCATTTTTAAGACAATTCATAGAACGCACAGATAATTCAAGCTCATCAACTTTTCTTAATAAATTCTTATTAAATTCAGGCTCAGATGAAACTTCTTTTACTGGTGCTTCAACAGGTTCGTCGAAATTAACAAACATATTTAGTTGATCTTGGAAAATTCTAGCAGAATATGCAACGGCATCTTCAGCAGAAATAGATCCATTAGTTTCAACTTCCATAGTTAATTTATCGTAATCCAATGCTTTTCCTTCTCTTGCGGTACTTATAGAGTATGAGACCTTCTTAACTGGACTATACAAAGAATCTATAGCAATTAACCCTAAAGGTGGCTCTTCTGGCTTATTCATCACTGCAGGTACGTATCCCTTACCTGTTCCAACATTCATCTCCATATGAAAATGGGTGTTTTCATCCAAATTACAAATAACTAAATCAGGATTTAAAATTTCAATATCAGTCACTGGTACTATGTCGGAAGCTTTAATTTCTCCAGGACCTTTAGCATCTAAAATAAGTTTTTTAGTACCATCTGAAGAGCTTTTTAGAGCCAATGATTTAACGTTTAAAACTATATCAGTAACATCTTCTCTAACACCTTTGATAGATGTAAATTCGTGTAAAACACCATCAATTTGAATTGAAGTAACAGCAGCACCTCTTATTGATGAAAGTAAAATTCTTCTTAAAGAATTACCCAAAGTTAAACCATATCCTTTTTCTAAAGGTTCAGCGATAATTTTTGCATGTGATTTGTCATCACTAATTTTAACATCTAATTGAGCTGGTTTAATTAATGCTTTCCAATTTTTAGCATTTACATTTAAACTTTCCATTTATTAAACTCTCCTTTTTTTTGGTGGTCTTACACCGTTATGTGGCATTGGTGTAGTATCTTTTATTGAAAGAATCTTAAATCCTTTCGCTTGTAAAGCTCTCAAGGCAGTTTCTCTTCCTGAACCAGGTCCTTTAACTTGCACAGTCAATGTTTTCATACCAAACTCTAGAGCCTTAGAGGCTGCAGAATCTGCAGCAATTTGTGCAGCATACGGTGTTGATTTTCTTGAACCCTTAAAACCTTTTTGTCCAGCAGATGCCCAAGAAATTACATTCCCATTAGTATCTGCAATTGAAATTATTGTATTATTAAAAGTAGACTGTACGTAAGCAATACCATTAAGAATATTTTTTTTTATTTTCTTTTTTTTTGAATAAGAGCTTTTCTTAGATTTTTTATCAACTTTTTTTTCTACAACAGCTTCTTTATTCTCAACTTTATCTACTTTAGCCATAAATTAATTATTTTTTAAGTGGAGTTAATTTTTTACCAGCAATTGCGATTGCTTTACCTTTTCTTGTTCTTGCATTACATCTTGTTCTTTGTCCTCTAACAGGAAGTTTTTTTCTATGTCTAGATCCTCTATAGCATGCAAGGTCAATTAATCTTTTAATAGTTAAAGAATAATCCCTTCTAAGATCACCTTCTACTTTAAAGTTTGCATCAATATATTCTCTAATTTTTAAAATATCTTCATCGGTAAGTTCATTAATTCTTTTTGCTTTAGGAATTTCTAAAGAAGTACAAATTTGGTTAGAAAATTTATTACCAATACCATAGATGTACGTTAGCCCTATGAAGACGAGTTTATTTTGTGGAATGTTTACACCTGCTATACGAGCCATATTTTTGAGAATAAATTTAGCCTTTTATATAAGAAGATGTTCCAAAGTCAACTTCTTAAACCGTAAGAATTTCATTAATTTTATTGGTTATTTGATCAATTTCACCTGCACCATCGATTTCAGTGAAATTTGAATTTTTTGAATAGAAATCTAATACTGGTTTTGTAGAAGACATGTAAGTGTCATATCTAGAAATAACAATGTCAAGATTGTCATCTTTTCTTTTATTTAAATACTCAACACCACATGGATGAAGCTCTATTTCTTCTTTATTAAAATACTCATTTAACGTCATATTACATTTTTCACAGGTCATTCTGCCCATAATACGCTTTTCAATGATGTCTCTTGAGACATTTAAGAATATAGTGTGCCCTATTGTTTGTTTGAACTCCTTTAAAATAACTTCCAAGTTGTTAGCTTGCTCAACATTTCTTGGATATCCGTCAAAAATAATTCTATCTCTATATTTTAAATTAATTAAAGATTGTCTCAACAAGGTATTAACAATTTCATCTGAAACAAATTTACCATTAGATATCAATTTTTCAATTGCAGCACCAAGATCTGTTTTAGATTTAACTTCATCTCTTAATAGGTTTCCTGTTGATAACTGAAAGTAATTGTGTTTTTTGACTATAGATTGAGCTTGAGTCCCCTTGCCTGCACCTGGAGGACCAAAAAGAATTATATTCACTTAGTTATTTTCCGAATTTTGTTTTTTTAATTAATTGCTCATATTGAGAGCTCATCAATCTAGTTTGGATTTGTGTAACAGTATCAATTGCAACTACAACAACAATTAAAATAGAAGTTCCACCCAGGTAAAAAGGGATTGGATAATTAGCAATTAAAAATTCTGGCATTAAACAAACTATTGTTAAATACAGCGCACCTATTGTTGTTAGTTTTGTTACAATTTTATCAATATACGAAGCAGTGTTTTCACCTGGTCTAATTCCAGGAACAAAGCCACCATATTTTCTTAAATTATCAGCAGTCTCAGTTGGATTAAATGTTATCGATGTATAGAAAAAAGTAAAAAATATTATTCCAGAAGCATAAAGCAACATGTAAAGAGGTTGCCCTTGTGTAAAGTAAGAACTTATGTTCAAGAATGCATCATTGTCTGAAAAACTAAAATTAGAAAAAGTTACAGGTAATAGCAGTAAAGCTGATGCAAAAATAGCTGGTATGACACCAGCTTGGTTAATTTTTAAAGGTAAATGAGAAGATTCACCACCATACATTTTATTTCCCATTTGTCTTTTAGGATAATTTATTAAAATTTTTCTTAATGCTCTTTCCATGAAAACAATGAACATTATGGTTGCAACCAATAATACAAAAATTCCTATAATCATAATTGTAGATACCGCACCAGTTCTACCAAGTTCAAATGTAGTAACTAAAGCACGTGGAATTTCAGCAACAATACCAGCAAAAATAATCAATGAAATACCATTACCAATACCTCTTTGCGTTATTTGCTCTCCCAACCACATTAAAAACATTGTACCTGCAACAATGGTTGAGACCGCTGTTACAGTAAAAAATAACCCTGGATTAATAACTAAGTCGGCAGAAGATTGCAAACCTATAGATAATCCATAGCCCTGAATAGTAGCAAGGATAACTGTTCCATACCTTGTGATCTGAGTGATTTTTGCTCTTCCAGTTTCACCTTGTGCCTTTAAATTTTTAAAATAATCAGATACGCCAGTTAACAACTGAACTATAATTGAAGATGAAATATAAGGCATGATTCCAAGTGCAAATATAGCCATTCTACTTACAGCTCCGCCTGAAAAAACATTAAACATTCCAAGTAATCCTTTTTGATTACCGCTCATCATTGTTTGTAATTGCTCAGGATCAATACCTGGAATTGGCACAAAAGTACCAAATCTATAAACTGCTAGGATAAAAATTGTAAAGATTATTCGATTTTTAAGATCATTAGTTTGAGAAGATGCACTCATAATATCTTAATTATTTTTTCAATTGTATTGTGCCGCCTGCTTTTTCTAATTTAACTACAGCAGCTTTTGATATTAGATCAGCTTCAATGCTAACTTTATCTTTAATGTCACCTGTGCCTAGTATTTTTAATTTTTGAGAATTCTTATTAATTAATTTCAATTTAACAAGTAAAGCCATGTTTATTACATCGCTTGGATTAATTGTTTTTTCATCAATATAGGATTGAATTTTTTCCAAATTCATTATTGCTATAACGGCTTGGTATCTCTTAATTGCATTAAAGCCTCTTTTAGGTAATCTTCTATATAAAGGCATTTGACCACCTTCAAAAGCTTTAATAGCAACACCAGATCTAGATTTTTGACCCTTAACTCCTCTTCCAGAAGTTTTACCTTTTCCAGAACCGATACCTCTACCAACTCTCATTTTTTTTTTATATAAAACTTTTCCAGTAGTATTTAATGTGCTCATTATCCTCTTTTTTCAATTACGTCAGAAATTTTTTTATTTCTAATTGTTGCTATATGTTTTGGTGAATTCTGTTTTGAAAGAGCCTTCATTGTAGCTCTTATCATGTTATGAGGGTTTGATGTGCCCATCGATTTAGCAACTATATCTTTAATTCCCAAAACTTCACAAACTGCTCTCACAGGACCACCAGCAATAATACCAGTTCCCTTTGGGGCAGATCTTAAAATAATCTTACCTGCTCCGTCTTTACCATAAACATCATGATGTATAGTCCTACCTTCTCTTAAAGGTATATGAATTAATTTTCTTCTAGCAGTTTCATTGGCTTTTTTAATTGCATCTGGAACTTGTTTGGCTTTAGCATGAGCTATACCAATTTTACCAGCTTGATTTCCAACAACAACTAGTGCTGAAAAACCAAATCTACGTCCACCTTTTACAACTTTAGCGATTCTATTAATGTTAACAAGTTTTTCTAAAATTCCATCGTCAATTTTTTTTTTAAAGTCCATAATTAAAATTCCATTCCATTTTTACGTAACGTTTCAGCAAATGCCTTAACTCTACCGTGATATTTATAAACGCCTCTATCAAAATAGATTTTTGTTATTTTTTTTTCTACAGCTTTTTTTGCTAATTTTTCAGCAACAATTTTAGAAATATCCGTTTTATTAACTTTGCTCATAGCTTTAATATCTTTTTCTATTGAAGAGGAGGAAACTAGAGTAATATTTTTTACATCATCAATTATTTGAGCAGATATATTTTTTGAAGATCTTGAAATACTTAATCTTAATCTATCAGGAGAAGAAACCTTTTTTACTTTATTGGTTACTCTGAACTTTTTTCTTTCAATTGCATTTAATTTCATTATTTTTTCTTTCCTTCTTTTCTTAATATATACTGTCCTTTTTCTCTAATCCCTTTGCCTTTGTAAGGCTCAGGTTTTCTAAAAGATTTGATCACAGAACAAACCATACCAACTTGTTGTTTGTCAGATCCACTAACTTTAACAGTTGTTTGTTTTTCAACAACAATCTTAATACCCTCTGGTATATCAAAATTTATATCATGACTATAACCAAGCTGTAGATTTAATTGTTTTTCTTTTAGCGCAGCTCTATAACCAACACCAACTAACTCTAATATTTTTTCATATCCAGTGCTAGAGCCAATAACAGCGTTGTTTATTAAACTTCTATTCATTCCCCATAGTCTTTTTGAATTTTGGTCAACTTTTTTTGGTTTGATTGATATTTCTTTTCCTTCGGTAATATCAACATTAAACATTTCTAAATCAACATTAAGAGATTTTTTTCCTAATGGTCCTTCAATATTAAGCACACTACCGGATAGCACTGCTTTAACTTTTTCAGGAATAGAAATACTTATTTTACCAATTTTAGACATTAAAATACCTTACAAATTATTTCGCCACCAACTTTTTGCTTTCTAGCATCAACATCGGTCATCACACCTTTTGGAGTAGAAACTATTGCCACACCAAGCCCACCATTAATTTTTGGTAAACTGTCAGCACTTGAAAAAATTCTTCTTCCTGGCTTTGATACTCTTTCAAAAGTGCTAATAACTGGATTTCCTGAATAATATTTTAGATCTATAGATAAAACTGGTTTTTTATCCTCAGTATCAATTTTATATTCTTTAATAAAACCTTCATTTTTCAAAATATCTGCAATTTTTACTTTAAAGTTAGAAGAAGGCAGTGCAACTTTTTTGTGATTTCTCACTAAAGCATTTTTTATTCTTGCGATCATATCCCCAATTGGGTCACTTAAGCTCATATATTCCTTTCTACCAGCTCGACTTCGTCATACCTGGAATTAATCCATGCAATCCTAAGTCTCTTAAAGCTATTCTTGATATTTTTAATTTTCTGTAAACACCATGTGGTCTTCCAGTAATTTGGCACCTATTCATCACTCTATTTTTTGCTGAATTTCTAGGCAAATTAGATAATTTTTGTTGTGCTTTAAATCTTTCTTCAAGGGAAATTTTCTTATCCATAATAATTTTTTTTAAAGCTAATCTTTTTTTAAACAATCTATCTGAAAGTTTAATCCTTTTATCGTTTTTTTGAACTGCACTTACTTTAGCCATTTTTAATTATCTCCTTTTTTAATAAATGGAAAATTTAATTTTTCCAAAAGTGCAAAACTATGATCTTTGTTCATAGCAGCAATTACAACCACCACATCAAGACCTCTAATTTTGTCTATTCTGTCAAAATTAACTTCAGGAAAAATAATATGCTCTTTAATTCCAAAAGTGTAATTACCAAATTTATCAAAACCTTTAGGTGATAGCCCTCTAAAATCTTTAATTCTAGGTAGCGCAATATTAACTAATCTATCAATAAATTCATACATCTTGTTACCTCTTAAAGTAACTTTTAGACCTGCATTAGTACCTTTTCTTGTTTTAAAATTAGCAACAGATTTCTTAAATTTTGTAACTGTAGGTTTTTGTCCTGTAATTTTTCCCAAATCCTCTTCAGTAGATTTCATAATCTTAGCATCAGCACCATCTAGGCCTAAACCCATATTAATGACAACTTTAAGTACTTTTGGTCCCTGAAAGGTATTTTTAAATCCTAATTGTTCCTTAAGCGCAGGTTGAATTTCTTTATAATAAAGCTCTTTTAATCTTGGTGTCATTATTTTTTAGCCTCAGTTTTTTTTATTTTTTCTTTTACATCAACAAGTGCAAGGTTTGAAATATGAATAAAGCTTTCTTTAGAAATGATTCCACCTTTTTTTTCTTTTGTAGTTTTTACATGTTTTTTCACAATATTAATTCCTTGAACTTTTGCCCTGTTGTTGGGTCTGTCTATTTCAATAACTTCACCTTCTTTTTTTTTATCTCTTCCAGTTAATACTTTTACTTTAGAACCTTTTTTAATCATTTTATAATACCTCAGGGGCCAGTGAAATTATTTTCATTTGACCTCTATTTCTTAATTCTCTTGTAACAGGTCCAAAAATTCTAGTTCCAACTGGTTCACCTTTATCATCGACCAACACTGCTGCATTGTTATCAAATTTAACTTTTGAACCATCATCTCTATGAATTCCATATTTAACCCGAACTACGACTGCTTTGTGGACAGAACCTTTTTTTACTTTACCCTTTGGTATTGCTTCTTTTACAGCAACAACGATTGTATCACCAATACTAGCATATCTACGTTTTGATCCACCTAGAACCTTAATACATTCAATTCTTTTTGCACCAGTGTTGTCTGCAACTAACATTTCAGTTTGTACCTGTATCATTTAGAACCATCCATTACTTGAAATTTTTTATTTTTTGAAAACGGTTTACATTCAATAATCGAAACCTTATCTCCAGTTTTGAATTTATTATTTTCATCATGCGCATTGTATTTTTTTTGAACTTTAACAACTTTTTTTAGCACAGGATGTGAATATTTTCTCTCTACCGCTACAGTAATAGTTTTATTAGGCTTATCACTAGTAACTACTCCAGTTAATATTTTTTTAGGCATTTAATTTTCCTTTTAGTATAGTTTTTAACCTTGCTATCGTTTTTTTTGTTTGTCCAATTTTTGATGGATCTTTAATTTCAGAATTAATTCTTTGAAATCTAAAATTAAATAAATCTTTTTTCAATTTATCTATGTTTTTTAAAACTTCGTCTTTAGATAATTTTTTTATTTCTTGTATTTTCATATTATGCAAATCTTTTTATAAACTTAGTTTTAATAGGTAATTTAGCTGATGCTTTATAAAGAGCTTCTTTTGCAATTGCTTCAGAAACACCGTCAATTTCAAATAAAATTCTACCAGGTTTAACTCTACATGCCCAATATTCAGGAGCACCCTTACCTTTACCCATTCTTACTTCAACAGGTTTTTTTGAAACTGGAATATTTGGAAAAATTCTTGTCC